>Ga0315296_10002749_pt1 | contig 14884 bp, 12 predicted proteins | sample YL17G14_18_MG_FD_203921 | JGI IMG/M metagenome (GOLD analysis project Ga0315296, IMG submission 203921) | Sediment microbial communities from Yellowstone Lake, YNP, Wyoming, USA - YL17G14_18 | ecosystem: Environmental > Aquatic > Freshwater > Lake > Sediment | place: USA: Wyoming | collected... | reverse complement strand
CAGAAAGCCCTGCCCCTCATCAGACCATCCTTGATGCCACATCGATGATCTTGTCTACGACCTGGTACTTCGTGCCTACGATATCGTCAGTGGCCCCTTCTCTGGTGACGATGAGGACCCGGGTCATTCCGCGCTTGACGTCCTCGACCTTGTTCGCTACCACAAACGAGCATTTCGAGCGCTCGAGCAGCAGCACAGCCTCTTCGACGAGCTGCTCATCCTTCATTCGAGCCTGCGCCTTGAACCCGACAACAACTTTCGCCCTGATCTTGTCTATGAGCTTCGGGTTTCTCCTGAGGACAAGAGAGATTTCCTTCTTGTCCGACGGGATCTTCCCTCCCACCTTTGTCGGTGAGTAATCGGAAACCGCAGCTGGGAAGAAGACAATGTCGTGCTTTATCTTCTTGACAAGCTGGGCCAGGTCTTTGAAGCTGGAGAACCTCGTTGTGTTCAGAAAGCCAGGGATCGGGACCTCGCATCTCCCCAGCCAAAGATTGACGACCGCACCCCGCTCGAATGCGGCCTTGGCGAGTTCTACCCCCGTCTCACCAGAGCTCCTGTTGGTGACCACCCTGATGTCGTCCACGGGCTCCTCTGTCGCCCCAGCGATCACGAGAACCCTCTTTCCTCGGAGGTCGTTCTTCCCGATCCGCGAGATGACCGCTGATACGATATGTTCGATCTCGGGCATCTTCGCTTTTGACTCCTCGAACCTGGGTTCGAGGAACATGACTTCCAGCTTTTTCAGCTTCGCGATATTCTCGAGCACTATCTTGTGTGCCATCATCGAGTAGTGCATCGCGGGGACCACGACTACCGGAATGCCAGTTCCTATGGCGGTCGTCGCGAAAGTCGTGACCGGAGTATCGTCGATCCCGTAGGCCATCTTGGAGATGGTGTTCGCAGTCGCTGGAGCAACTAGCAGAAGATCCGCCTTGTCGGGAACGTCCCCGCATAAGGAAACGTGTTGCACCCTGCCATCGATCTCAGTCGTGACGGGGCTACCAGACGCGAACTCCATAGCCCACGGGTGGACTATCGTCTGGGCATCCTTCGACATGACGACTTGGACCTCCGCTCCGTGCCTGATCAGCTCTCTGCAGAGTTTCACGCACTCCACTGCTGCGATGCTGCCGGTCACTCCGAGGACTATCTTGCGTCCCTTTAGCTTGTCGCTCTTGGTTCCTCTCAGATGGTCTGCTGGGTGCATTGCGATACCTTCTCAGGGTTCTGGATGGCTTAAAGTTTCCTCTGCCTAATCCTCGCCTGTATCTCTCCAGTCACTTCTTCTACGCTTCCACTGGCATCGACCTTGACTATCGTCCTATCCAGCTTGGCCAGTTTGAGGTAGTTCCTCTGGACTTCCTTCAGGAACTCGAGCTTCTCGAACCTGGACATCTCCTTCCTGCCCGAGATCCTTCGGAGGGCCACTTCGGGCTCGACCAGCAGGAGGAATGTCATATCCGGCTGCATCGAGATGCGCCTGTTCGCGTCGAGAAGCCAGCCGAAGTTGTTCCCGAACCCCCTTCTCCTCAGCGAAGCGGTTTGGTAAGCAACCGTTGAATGATAGTACCTGTCGCTGACAACGAGCTTCCCCCTCGCGACTAGCTTCGATATCTCCTCTGTGTGCAGCGCCCTGTCGGCCATGAAGAGGAGAGCGTCAGTGTACGGGCTGATCTCTTTCTGGTCTCCCTTCTTCACCGACTTTCCGATCCAAGAGTCCGTGGGTTCGCGAGTCAAAACCGCCCTCTTGCCCAACCTCTTCACAAGCAGCTTCGAAACGGATGACTTGCCACACCCATCTATGCCCTCTATGACTACGAAGCCTGACATATAGGTCTGAGAGATTGAATCAGATTGTAGATAACCATTTCGTTGCGGTTATCCGAGGTTAAATACGAGCGTGAATGATGTTTAATTGCGGTTCAGAAAACAGGGAAGAGGTTTAGGTGTTTCATTGATAGCCTAGTGCCGGAGCTTTCGAGATTTTGGGGGCCCGATCTGCGGGGCCTTGGTCCATGTGCGCTAGCATCGACTCCATGGTCACTGTGTCGATCTTCCCCTCAAGCCTAGCTCTCAGCACATCCTCATGCGTAAGTGTCCCGGGGGCTGCGTAGGCCACATCTGAGGGCTTCGTTGGCATCGGTGCAGGCTGTCCAGGGATGGGGCGCACAGGGTCGTTCAGCTCTTTCCTGCTGAAGGTCGAAACAACAGCGTCCCTGATCTCCTCTGCCGTGTCACTGATGTACCGTACTGTCGTGGCTATGTTCTTGTGTCGCAGGTGCTTCTGTATCTGCGTGATGGGCACGCGATGGGTGTTCATGTGCGTGCCACACGTGTACCTGAAGATGTGCGGGTGCACCTTCTTGGTAACACCTGCTGCGTGGGCCAGCTCAACAGTCAAGCGGTACAGTCCGTTATGGGCCAGGCGCTTCCCGTCCTTGTTGATGAACAGGGCCTGCTCAGTGCTGCTGGCAGGCTTCCGTTCCTTCCGGATGTAGGCCTTCAGGCTGTCGATGCCCTCAGGGGGGAGGTTCACGATCTCGTAGTTCTTCCCCTTCCCGCACTCCACCCGCAGCCTGTTCATGTTGAGGTCTAGGGACGACAGCAGAAGATGGGATACTTCGTCACACCGAAGGCCACCGTAGTATAGCACATCGATCAGTGCCCTGTTCCTCAGTGGCATCCTGCTGTCATCAGCCGCCTTCTGGATGGCCCTCATCTCATCTTCCGACAGGGGGAAGTGTGACTTTTTCACCATTTGGGGGGGTCGAATCCACAAGTCTGGCCTATGCAGCATCCGCTCGGTGTATTGGTTCACTGCGACTACTCGGTAGTACATGGAGTTTTCACAGTACTTCTCAGACAGGAACCCCTTGAAGGTCTTCGGGGGTCAGCTGCTCTGGGGCCTTCCCGCAGTACGTCAGCATCTGCTCCACGGATTCGGTGTATTGCCGAAGTGTTCCGATGCTCTTCTTGTCCGACTTCAGGACAGCCCTGAAGCTTTCGACTTCCATGTTCACAATCTGGTCTATGCTGGTTTCGCTCATTCGGTCACCGAGCCAGATATAGGATTCCCAGATATTAAGAATTGGGTGAGAAGGGGCAGAAAAACCCTTCGATTGGTGACCGAATGAGCTATTCTGTCCCTTCTCAATCCCATATGAGCCATGAGGGGTTTAAGCCTGTCCGTTCTGCCTACCCCCTTCATCCCCTGGAACTCGCCCCTCGATCGCCGCGATCATGTGCCTCGGCGCGAGCAGCTTCTTGGGTCGTTCGCCGATCTGCTTTCGCATGAGGTTCTCACGTTCATAGGCTCGGATGGCCTGTTCGGTGAGCTGTGCGGCCCTGCTCTCCAGATGCAGACGCAGCATGAGAACGGTATCCTTGGAGAATCTGCCTTTCGGAGCCCTCGCTCGCATGAGCCTGATCACGCTCCGGAGCGAGAGGGTCATGGCTTCAGGATCTCCTCCTTTTCTCCATCCTGAAGGATATGATGGACTCCGCACTCCGTTCCCTTGGATAACCAAGACCCTTGGCGCATTCAGGACACACGATGATGCCCTCACCAACTGCTTCGCCACAAACGACGCAATAGTTCCAGTTCATCCTCGGGACCCTCCCCGCGAGAACTGAGTCAGGAGCCATAGGATGAACAGGACAAGGACCAGGACCACGATAGCCAGGCAGAAGGTCGTCACCTTGTCAATCCATGCAGCGATCTCCTTCGCCGCAGACTCTACCGAGAACACTCCGAGCATGCCATCAGGCAACATCAGGAGGACCTCCTTTCAGCTTCGCCATCAGTTCCTTGAAGTATCTCTTAGTCCAATCGTTCCGTCTGGCTTGAGCTTCTTCCCGTGCTGCTTCGACCTCCGCAAGTGGAATCTTCGCCAGGGCGAACTTGATGATTTCCCGTGCCTGGGCATCAGACAAAGATTCCCACTGGTACTCACCAGGCTGGGCGTTCTCTCCGATGCTTTCAACGAGCTTGAACTTTAGAGCTTGCTCTTTTGTGAGGCCCGCATAGATGAACTCGATCTCAGGGTGACGTTTGACTTCACCGGGGAGAAGGCATCTCGCCGTCTCGTCCAACAGCCATTGGCGAATCTGATTCCACGCAGAGACGGGAATCTCCCGGCCCTTCTTGTCGCAATCCCCGAAGTACAGGATGAATATCTCTTTCCCATCATCAAGTCTATCGGCGATTTCATACGTGGCTATCCATTTGCCGTCTATCGACCAGTCGCCCTTCAGAGGCCGGAGCGTGATGCCCTCCAGCAGATGCTTGAACTGGGCTATCATCGCGTCAGCTTCTACCCACGCCTCCACGTAGATCGGGCAGAGGTCCCACACGTCGACGTCCGGAGCCTGGCCATACCAGTTCTTGAAAATCGTATAGGTACTGGCACCATCTCCGCGCGTCGTAACCGAGCGAGAATCATCCTTTAGAGTGTGTGGAGTCCAGCCCTCTTTGAACTCTTTTCTCCTAGTTCCTGAAGCCTTGAGAAATAGTTTGTAGGCACTCTTGGGAAGACCGAACTTCCCGACAATCCGATAGAAGGTCCATCGGCTAGTCGCAGCGTATTCGAGAGCCTTGACCTGTTCCAACCCCCATTTTAATATCGGTGTCCAGTCGATGTATCCACGAGTCATTTCATCAACCTCTTGGCTGCAGGGTCCCGGTCTACGATCTCACGCAAGAACCGGGCGCGCAGCCTTGCCGACACGATCTCGTCAATCTGCCGTTGATATTCCGCAGCGCGCTCGTGAGCAGCGAGCAGCCCGCGCGCACCGAACATGGCGAGAGTTCCTTGGCTCATTCAAGATCTCCGGAAGAAGCATGCAGGCCCTGCAAGGATAGCCAGTGGCCCAAGATGGAGTGGAGATTGCAGGGATTGCATAGGATAGACATACCCCTTTTCCATAACGACCCTCCTTGTGGATTACGGGTATAGGGGAACCCTGCAATCCCTGCAACTTGCAGGGTTGGTTCGCTAACTAGGTCGGGCTTCATTGCTCGCCTTCCCCCGTATCTTCAGTGAATGATTCGAGCGATTTTTTTCTCTCTTCGTGTGCTGCGACTCTTTCCTTCCATCCGTCTTTGAGGTCAATTCCATACCAGGCCTGCTCCTGTCTATCAAGATGCTCTCCGTAAATGACCTTGGTACGGCCAGGTCTGATATTGGCATGGGGGAAAAGCGTGGGCAACTCCAGGCCCACTACATTCGCGAGTTTCTTCGGCAGACCCTTCTCGGAACAGTAGGCATGGTAAGCATCCATGAAGTCCTGCTTTCTCACAATGAGATCCTTGCCGACTTCAGAACTCAGAACGCATTTCTCAATCCCGAAAGCCTTAAGGGAATTGGACTTCTGGATATACTGGGCACGAACCTCATCGACTGCCTTGGATGCCGTGAAGCTACCTTGTTCTCTGAGACGTGCTAGGATGGGGATGGCCTTGTTGAGCAATCCCGAAAGTTCATCTATAGTCGTCAGACTGGATATGAGACGTTCTCTGTCTTTTGCTGGCTTGCACAACTTGGTGCTGACATCTAGTTGGAGGCCGACCACGAATAGGATTGGGAAATCCTGGATCTCCCATCTGGTGAAGAACGCCGTGCTGTCTTCAGAGGCATCAGGAATTTGATTGCATGAGAAGATGAGCTTGGCCATGTTCAAGAACTTACCTCGTCCTCCATACTTGACTTCATAATCTGCATAGCTTCCCCCTGTTAGAACCTTGAACTTCCCCGTGTCTTTGAGGGCGCGCGACTGGAGATCGTCATAGATGTTCGCCAACTTGCCTCGCAACTCGGCCGTCGCAAACCTATTAGACACGAGGTCCTGCAATGAGACCGAAGAGCAGTTCTCAGGACCCAAGAAGGACGTCATCGTCCGCAAATAGGTGGTCTTTGCGTTATCGCCGTCTCCGCAGAGCATCCAGCCTTTCTTGACGAAATACTCTGGGCTCATGCAGAATGCTGGTAGCTCGAATAATCTTTGAGCTTCGACTTTCGTTAGTGTGATGTCCTCAATGAACTCATCGATGTTCGGGCACGTAGCATCGGGATTGTACGACACTGGAAGCTGGTAGTCGAATCGAAACGCTCCAGTGTCGTATCGTTTCAACGTTCCAGTGGCAAGATCGAACATGCCGTTCTTCAACGGGAGCAGATTCGGGTCTCGAGAGAACACTGTGTAGTCTTCGCGTGTTCTGACCCGAAGATGTGTCACGACTTCATTCAGCTGGTGGGAAGTGATTGTCTGGAAATATGAGCCCAGAATATGGCCCACTTTCTCCTGTATCCATACCTCACCATTGGGTCGATAGCATCCATCTGAACAGAAGTAGATCTCGTGCGTATCGCGGAGCGTGAGGACTCGCTCATATCCAGTTAGTGCATCTGCAAGTTTGCCTGGGAAGAACTTGACAGGCTCATCTCTTCTATCGAATTCGAAATAGTCTCGGCGGTCATATTGAGGAATGGTCATTCGATGGATTATCTGCGAGACCTCAGCGGTAGGAATGCCAATCTCTTCTGCAATACTACCGTCTGGGAGTCCACTATTCATCCTGGGTTGTATCTCTTCGATAAAGAGCTTCACGATGCTAGGGTCCTCAGTATCTCTGGCTTCTGTCAGAATGGGACCTCCCGAATCATCAGCTTCATGTATGACGTCTTTGAAAAAACGATGAAAAGTCCAGCAGCTTTTGCGAGCTCTGTCAATTGTATGAAATCCTCTGGCGATCCGCGCATGATGAGCGCGAACGACTTGAAATCCCGTTTGTGTGTTTCGTCACTTATGTTGTGCATTTCCATCCTCTCACGTTCTTGTTAGGTCTTCTTGCCCATGCTCCCAGACTTGATGTGCTGGAGACCAATGTCATAAAGCCTCTGTGCAAGTTGGTCAACAGAATCATTGCTCGAGCTCGCAGGACTCGGAATTGCGTCCTCTCTGCTGACGATAGGTTGTTCTCGCCAAGGACAAGCGTTGCAGAGCTCGCTGCGTGCAAAACTCAGCAGCGGACATCTATTATCATGCCCGAAGCCAACTTCTTGCTGTTTGCAGACCTCTGCGCGCTCCGATTCTCGATGCGAGGAATCCAATGCGAATTCTGTGAGCACGTCCCTGAGGAGACTAGTGAGACTCGAGGAATTTCCAAGGAGGGCCTTCTCCTCGAGGAGCTTTCGAATTTCTTGTGGCAAGCGAACCGCGACCGTCACCGACTTCGCCATCAATCGCTACCTCCAGGCCGTCGTTGAAGATACTCGAATAGAGCCAGACGAATGAGCGTCGATCTGGAGTTGCCAGTCTTTGCGCGTTCCGAATCAAGTTCGCCAACTATCGCCTTCGGAGCTAGGAATTGCACCAGTTGAAAGTCCTTTTTCATGGTCGCCTCAGTGCTGACAAATGGGCATTAGTGCTCTGAGTTTAAGTACACATGGCGTCAGTTATATATAGGTCTGTACAGAAACCGGCATTGCAGGACGCGTTTGCCTTCGATTTGGCGAATGAATGACTTTGTACAACAGATGGGGTCGAACGATTGCTTCTCGGGCGGGGTGTGCGTATCTAGATATGTCACAGGCGCAATCTATGATCGGGTGGATAGAGATGGGGTTCAGTACGGCCGAATTAGTGGCATTCGTGATTGGTGAGCTGGTATTCTGGTCACTCTTTGGTGCATACTTTTCTCAGGGCGATGCCTTAGGCAGTTTACTCTTCGGCATCCTGGCTCTTGGCACTCTCGTCGGCTTGATCGCCCGAATAGCTAGACATTCCAAATCCTGAAATCAGTGGCGCGATTCGCCTCTGTGGAACCTCTTCGATTATCACGAGCTCGCTCTTGGTATCGTACTTGGCGATTGCCGTCCTCATGTCCGAGATATTCAATCCGAGATACCTTCGTGTCATGTCCGCGGACGAGTGGCCCATGAGTTCGCTTATGGTCAGCACGTCCACTCCTTTCAGCCACAGATTCCGTCCGAACGTCCTTCACAGAGTGTGGCTGCTGAACCGCCTACCGAACCGGAGAGAGAATTCCGTCACCACGGTCCCAGCTCGGTTCTTACCAATCCCCAGAAGAGGCATGTTGGACTCGCGAGAAGAGTCCCTGAGGAATGCCTCGAGGGCCTGAGCGAATCCTGGATGGATCGGAATTGAACGAGCCTTCCCACCTTTCCCGTGAACAGTCACAATGTGAGAGAGCAGGGCAGTCGTGGCATCCTTCACAGTTATTCTGACGACCTCGATCTTCCGAAGACCCTGCAAAAGCCCTCCACGAATCAAAACAGCCTCACGCGCGGTCATTGGCATAGCTAAGATGTTCTCCGTCGCCTCGGGGGAGAGCCAATCGACATGCTATCGAGATATTCCATTCACACGAAGACGATACTTGAGCGCCTGGGCGTTATTGCCAAACAGTAGGAACCCGCGCAACGCGCTGAATGTGTATCGTTTGTAGCTCGCGGAGTAGCCATCCAACCTCATGAGGAAGGTCTTGAGATGTTCTGGCTGGACCTTGGAAATCGCCAAGACGCCCTGGCCTTCGCAAAAGGCACCAAAAGCGCGGAGAATCCGCCTGGTCTCATTGACATACTCAAGGCAGAGGTTCGAGTCCTCCATGTGATGTATGTATTGACTGGCTACCCGCCTTAGTCTGGTGTCCACGTAGGGCATGAGAATCAACTCGTTCCAGTCAGAGAATGTTGCTGAATCCATTTAGAGGATAGGGTTCGGACGGGAACGGCCCTTCTCCGGCCATCGCTCTATCGGACATGATGCCAATTATGTCCTCGGCGACCCTCAAACCTGTCAACAATCCAGCACCGAATCCAAGGAGATACGAATCCCAACTCTGCATGGTTTCGAGCGCCTTGCCAATCTCTCCAGCCTTCTCACCCAGATAACGAGAGACACCAGATAGAAGTTCTGGGATCTCGTCTTCTTTCTTAACTACCAGCTTACGGTTCGGTTGCCTTGGTTTCGACATGGTCTCCCGATAGATGTAACTGCTATCTGGATTTGAAGCGTGCGTACACATCGTATGTGCACATCGTATGTACACGACGTGGGCAACTCTCGTTAGGATATATCTATCGTGATACAGAAGGGGATAAGCGTTTTCACATGACTGGCTCATCAATGTTTCGGATGATTCGACGCGAAAAGTCTTGGAGATTCGTGTCAATTCGCCTATCCAGTAGCTTGATGAGATCTCGGAATACTTTTTGTGTCACAATGTGTCACGCGCTTCATTTCGTCTCTCGAACTATACACAATTGGCTATGGTGTAAACGTTATCTCAATGTACAAATCTGACCGTTCAGCGTTTCCTTGTTTTATGCGAAAGCCGTATGCTGTACCTTCGAAAGCGTATAGAACCGGCTCCTTCTTAGGGTATCTCATGACAGACTTTAAGGCACGACGTGCGGCGAGGCAGGAAGCGCTCACGCAGGTTCTTGCCGACAGAAAGAAGGAGAGATTGCAGAAGGGATTGGAGAAGCCGAAACGGCGGAAGATCTGTGTAACTCTGCCGCTCGATTTATACGACTGGCTCTGCGCGGAAGTCTCAAACGGACGATACTACAACATGAGTCACGCCGTTGAGACGTGCATCAAGGATACCCGCAGGCATCAGACCAAGAAGAATGAGTGAATCCTATCGACGGCTATGAGCAAGAGGTACGACCGGTGCGCTCCTCTCTCCTGATGATAGTAGGTTGACTATGGAGAGGGGGGTACACACAGAGTCCCCTAGCGCTATTTAATAACTAATATCTCCCAGGAACGAGACGGAATGATGATTCCTGATGACTGGATAGTCGAAATGAATTGAGATCCTGCTTTCGTTCTGGGGAGAACATGTCAGCCTCGACCTCCTGCTCCTCCTTGAGGTAGGGCACGACCTCCATCGCGAGGCACGACCTCCATCGCGATGGGCATGAACATGACCATGACGGGCATGACCACCACGGTGACGGACACGTCCTGCATAGCCATGTGCGTGGACGCAGGACGAGAATCTTGACCGAGACGAGAAGCCTTCGAGAACAGGGTTCTCACAATCTCGAACAGGATGGGTGGCTCTGCGGAAGGCTTGAAGAAAAGCGAAACTCTGCCGTGATTGAATTACCATAGAGATCTGAACCATCCCCTAAACCCCCTATCGGCGGCGTGATGGAACTTTGTGCTATATAAACGATTTGCGGACTGGATGGTGTCTACCATGCCGCCAGTATGCATTCGAGGGTTGTTCGGTACCACTAATCGAGGTCCTTTGGCTCTTGCGGAACCCGAGATGAGCGTCGTTGAGTTCTGTCTGAGCGGGGGTCTGACCTCGTGATGCCTATGAATAATGAGAAGGAAAGAGGTTTGAGGGTTTGCTTTCCGGGGATCTGTCGGCTGCCGCTCACGGTTTCAGGGGTTCTTCGGGCAATGAGACTCCTGATGCGGGCGCACCTGTCTCAGGCCCTTTCTTCTTGCGCTTCATCAGCATGAAGACAAGAAGGGCCACGATTGCGAGCGCCACTATTGCGATTGCGGCGTACATCGCAGCGTTGCTGATACCTCCGCCACCACCCTCTACCTCGACCAGTACGGTCGTTGTCTTCTCCGCCGGGGTTGGGTCTGAGTGCACCTTGCCATCAGTTGCGTTCGCCTTGACAGTGTATGCTGTCGCCCTGCCCTCGCTATACGAATGGGTGACGTTGACCACTTTGTTGACCTGAGCAGTCAGCGTAACGGACTCTGAGTGCGGTGTAGTACCGTCCCCGAAGTCAACTGCGAGAGTGATCGTATCCCCCTCGTAGTCGCTCACGGTTATCGCGAAGGTTATCTCTTCGTCCACAGCATAGGTCTGCTTTGCGGGACTCTTGGCAATGCTTTGGACCTGAGGCTTGAAGTTCGCCTCCGATATTTCGACTGTCGCGGTGGCGCTCACGTTATGTCCTTGCCCATCGTCCGCATAGATCGTCAGAGTGCGCTGGCCAATTGCCATGTAGGTGTGCGTGGCAGCGTAGTTGTTGGCCGGGTTGCCCATGGTCATCGGGGTACCGTCACCCCAGTCATACCAGACCGAAAGCGGGTCCTCGTCCGGGTCGGATACCTGCGGAGCGAAATCCTTCGCGACGCTATACGCCACACTGATCGGCGACGGGATCGATATCGTCGGTGGCAAGTTCTCAGTCACGGTGATTGTCGTGCCTGTGGTGACATTGTGGTCTGCAGGCCCAGTCGTGTCATTCACATGTAGCGTTACGGTGTAGGTATCTGCCACTGCGTACGCGTGCGTCAACTCCGCATACTGAGGCCCTGACGTGCCGCCAGCGGACATCGCCAAGGCGTCTCCTCCATCGCCGAACTGGATGTAGAACTCCAGCGCGTCGCTGTTGGCGTCCGTCGCCGTCACATTGAATGTGACAACGTCGTCGATCATCGGAGAAGCCGGTATGTATGAGATTGCCAGTGCTGTCGGGGGAACCTCATCTCCCGCCGAATATACAACTGCGATGACGTCCCTCGACATATTGTGCCCGCTCTCCCCAGTCAGGTCATCCACCCATACCGTGACGAGATAGTTGCCTGGGGTGCTCCACATGTGCTTCACGGTTGATGTCACAACTCCTCCAGGATTACCAGACGTGTCGTGGTTCGTCACGTTATACGTGCTGTTCCCCCAGTCCCACGTGAACCTCAAAGTGTCGGGGTCGGGGTCAGTATCCGTCGCAACACAGGTTGTCCATTGGTCCTGGATCGCCGAGATTGACGAGACTGTTGGATAGTCCGGTGACAGATTGACCTTCACCTCATAGCTCACGACTGAGCTCGAGACATTGTGCACTGGGTCGTTGGGCAGGCCGAAGCCATCCCATACATTCACCTTGACGCTATAGATGCCATCAATTGCCCAGCTGTTCGTCACGGTGTCCGTGTAGACGATATTGTTAACCGTAGGTTGGTGCCTGGTGGACGTGAAACTGCCGTCTCCCCAATCCCAAGTGAACGTCAGTCCGTAGCCAGACGGTCCGCCAGATTCCGCATCCTTGGCAGACACGGTCCAAGTCACAGACGTTCCGACATAGACAGGAGGCGCGGGGTCGTACCCCACAGGAGTGGTAATCGTCGGTGCTGAATCGCTCGATGCCTGAACATAGACAGTCGCCTCGCTCTTGACCTCGTGGTCCGCCTGCCCATCCCACAGGGTGACATTCATTGGAAGGCCGGTCATGTTCACGGTCGTGTATGTGTGCGACTGTGTGACCGTGACCGGCGTGGTGGTTGTGCCCGCAGCGTAGTCGTTCTGAGCGGTCGCTCCGTCGCCGAAGGTCCAGTTGACGGTCAGCGGGTCGCCCTCCTCGTCTGATACTGTCACGCTGAATGTCTGGGCGTTGTTGACGACCGCGTAGTAGGTCGGGTCAAGCGCCGTCTCGAACACAGGCCTCTTGTTAGCAGTGTTCGGGTAGAGGTCAAACATGAGCCAGTTGATGCCTGATAGGGGTGTCCTGCTAGTGTGTGCGGACCAGTCCCCCCAGCCTAGCCAGCGCTCGTCAGTGGCGCCCCATAGTCCGAGCCAGTAGATGGGTGGGATCTCGGTATGGCTGTCGTAGATCCATTGCTGAAGCTGGTCCACCATGACCTTCCTCGCGGTCTTATTCATCTCATGATGCGCTAGGTGCCACAGAGCGTCAAAGTCACCAGGGTTAGGACCCATGGGACACACGCAGTTGTTTCCGCCGGGGCGCATATTGCGCCAGAGCCATATGCTCAGGTCCCCAAGGGGTTCAGGGCCACTCCCCCAACGCCAGACCCACATATCGTAGTTGAGCTTATACCAGTCTTGGTTCGTCATTACAGCCTCAGATGCCGTAGAGAAATCGAATCGTATGCCGGCCTCCGCTGCCCAGGGTGGCCAGTTCTGCCCAATGATTGAGTATCCTGGATTGTCGTTCGGGACTCTAAACCTGAACCGAAGCGGGTCTCCAACATTCGCCCAGCCCATCTGAACGGGGTAGGCGGCAGCCGTCGCTTCCAGAACGCCGTCACCATTTGTGTCCGCATAGCCCGCTGCTGTCAGGTTCTCCTTGGCCCACGCGGGGTTGTAGGGAAGCAGGTTGTCAGGTGTCTTGTGCCAATAGCCGGGGGAGATCACGGAATCGGCAATCGTTGGAAGGCCGGCAAAGCCGACGTCCTTGATAAACTGCTTGTTCTCCGTCATCGTGATAGCCTTTCTGACAACGGGGTCCAATAGAAGCGGATTCCCCTGACCGAAGGTCGCGGTTCTATTCTCCCATGGGACAGCGTTTATCGCGACGTCGAAAAATCCAGGTTCATTCACCGCGAACTTCAGGATGTTCACATTGGCGTTAACTCCGAGTGTGTTCATGTACAAGTTCACGTTGCCCGTCAAATCAACGCAGTCCTCTATACCGCTGTTCATGGCAATCACGGCAGCGGACGTATCCGAATAGACTGTGATGAGCAAGCTTTCCATGTCGAGGGTCCGCCCAAAGTCAGTCGCGCCGTGATAGTTGGGTGCCCTGGCGAATCTAATCCACGCGTTTTTGCCAATTGAATCGTAGTACCACGGCCCGCTCCCGATCACTTCATCCGCATTGATGAGGCTCAGAATCTTGTTGCTGGCGACCTGCGACCATACGTATTCCGGCACGATGGGAATGTCAGCCATGTCGTCAATGAATGTGGCCTTCGGGTACGACGTTGTTATGGCGAGCTGGTAGTCATTGATCACATTGATTTCGGTGACATCATTCACATAGTCGTCCCAGGAATTTCCAGGGTGCGTCAGGATTGTTTGGATGGTGAATGCCACATCGTTCGCCGTGAGAGGATGCGAAGTGTCAGTGGGATTAGCCTTATTTCTGAAGTACGCGTTATGAGTAAGGTTGATGGTCGTGGTCATCGAAGTGTCAGGATTGATGACCTGGTAGTAACTCAAAGCGAGGTCAGGAATTGGGCCCTGGGCGTCCTGGTCGTAAGTGAACAAGCAACTATAGATCATGAAACACGCAACGAAGTCCGACCCGTACGAGATCATGAACGGATTCCAGTATATAACATCAAAAAAGGGCCAGCCGATCTTGACCTCGGTGGCCACCGCAGCTCCCGCAGACGCGTCCTGAGCCAATGGCTTCCCAGTGAGGAACAGTGGCACCGAGGACATAACCATGACGACGACGATCAATACCGCTAGCGCACGAACTCCCCCAGAGAATGCCTTCATATCCCTTTGGCCCCCCAACTTAGGCAAAGAAAAACGGCTTAGCACTATATAAATAATCTGCAACGAGGAAATCCAAAATTGTCATGAATGGCTCTCACCTAGTTGAGAATGAAAAACCGTGAAGAGGTTTTTGGGGTTTGCCGCTCGCTCTCACTGCCCAAGCGGTGGTGGTTCTGGAGCTATCTCTGCTGGAGCCGACTTCTTCTTGCGCCTCATGAGCAGGAGCAAGGCCGCGATCACTGCGATCGCTGCCACGACGCCAATCGCCAGGTACAAGGCTGTGTTGTCAACTTTGTGTGGCGGCGTGGGAGGCGCGACAGCTGTGATCTTCACATCCATCGTGTCGGTGCTCCAATCCATGTTTGCGTGCTCTTGGTCATCGACGACAACTGCAGTGACTGTGTAGGCTACATCGTTCGCCACAGTGTAGTTGTGCGTTGTCGTGACCGTCTCGTCCGTCTGAGGCCTCGAATCTATCGCGGTTGTGAAGAAGTCCGATCCATCGCCGAAGTCGATAGCAATCCCGAGCATGTCACCATCGTAGTCGTTGACCACGAGAGTGAATGTGATCGTCGTATTCGGCGGATACGATCCGTCAGTCGCAGTAGACGCCGGCGACTTTGCGAAGGAGACGAT
>Ga0315296_10002748_pt1 | contig 14886 bp, 13 predicted proteins | sample YL17G14_18_MG_FD_203921 | JGI IMG/M metagenome (GOLD analysis project Ga0315296, IMG submission 203921) | Sediment microbial communities from Yellowstone Lake, YNP, Wyoming, USA - YL17G14_18 | ecosystem: Environmental > Aquatic > Freshwater > Lake > Sediment | place: USA: Wyoming | collected... | reverse complement strand
GAGGCGGAAGAGGACGATGGCATCGGGGTACCGCCTCTTGATCTCCAGATACTGCTTGCGCATGGGGGTGGTCATCTGCGACCTCGTTCCTCCGCTCGATGGCTGAGACCATGAAGAAGGGCGGGTTCGGACCCGCCCTCTATTGTAGCAATGCATGACGGATTTCGCTATGAACCCGAACCGGAAGCCCGCTCCAACAACTCGCGCACTTTATTGTCCGTCCACTCATTGTGGGCGGAGTACTCGGGAAAGGCAACGTGAACCAGTTCGTGCAGCACGGTGTGCTGCAACGCGGTGTGGTCCGCCGGGGCGCAACTGGGACAAGGACTGTCCGCCCCCTCGCGCAGACACCATTCGCCGATGGAGATGACGATCAGGTCGTAGCTGCCTCCCCGCACCTCCTGGACGTATGGATGGTCAGGACGGAGAGGCTTGGCCACGGTGTCCAACTCGAGGCAGGTACCATCCTGCCGGTACAACTTCATGGAGCCAGAAAAGGGATAGGGCAGCGCCTCTCCGTCTCCTTTCAACAAGCACCTCTTGTCACCCAGGCCAAGCTCGGCCAGCCACAGGTTGGCGAACGTCAATAGCGAGGCCGGAATGACCCCCTGCGCCAATACGCCGCCCTCGCCGTGGTCGTAGGCCCACCGCTTGTCGTACACCTCTGAAGCACTGCCTACCATCTCGCTTCCATCCCGTGCCTATTCTACCACAGAACACACATTGTGGCAAGTGTTGTTGGAGAAGCGCACTGAACGAGATGGAGTCCTACACCCGGAGCGGAGAAGGCTATCATGCCCCTCGAGGCGTCTTCGTCCCCCCGACGATTGCCCCACGCCTAACCTTGGCCAAGCCGCCCTCGCCGAGAGGGGACAGCAGTCCCATCACGGCGTTCTGCGACACCGATTCAGTGGGACCGTAATCCCAGGGGGAGGTAGATGGAGAGCGGGTTGAGGAGCAGTGTCGAGGAGTGCTCCGCCGTGTCATAGCCCGGCACGACCAAAGTAGCCGTGTTAGTGGCGGTGTCGGTGCCACTGGCGGTCACCGCGACCTCATAGGTGACGGTTACCACGGGGGCGGAACCCAGGGCACCCGACCAGTACAGCGTCGGCGCAGCCGCATCATCGGTGTCACCCGCTGAGGCGTCCAAGGAGTCTGGGACATATTCCAGGCCGGCAGGTATCACGTCGGTCAGGTAGATGGTTTCCTCGCGCGGAGCCTGGAGGCCCCGGACCTCAATGGTGTAGGTGACGACCTCACCCTGGTCGGCGACGGGGAACGAGGGGTACTTCTGTGGCGTGCTATCTACCGGTCCGGGCCAGCCAGCGATCCTGGCCAGCATCCACCAGAAGGCCCTGGCCTTCAGATTGCAGTTCAGTGGCCTGGAATGGGCACAATCGCAGGAATCGCACAAGGGGTCGCTGCCATGAGCGGCGCACCATTCGTCGGCCCAGTTGCACGGACCAGGGTCGCAGACGTATCCACATTCATCCCAGGCACGTTTGCTGAGAAACTCGTTGCCGTCTGGGTCGTAGCTCTCGATGTCCGCGAAGTCGAAGAGTACTTTGTTGTTGTTTCTGCAGTACTGCCGGATCTGATTGTTGCGCTGGTTCAGGTCCCCCTCAACGCCAGTCCCGTCGAGATGGCCCGTCATGTAGACGAAGGTGACGTCGGGGTAGTCCTGCTCCAAGCCGTTCATCAGGTTGAGGTAGGTCTGGATGTTAGCCTGTGTGGCGTCGCTCACCTGGCCGCACCACGACCAGACCACGACGTTTCTGTTGCTCCCTGGTCCATCCAGGTAGGTTCGTGTCCGGGCTTCCCAGGTCACGCGGTCAGGGTTGCCCAGGTCGCCCTCCGGCGTCTGGTCGGCGAGGGACAGCACGCCTGGGGTTACGGCCCCATTGGTGTTGAAGTCATACAGACCACTGGGCGTATTGGCCTCCAGTACCTCCATCCCCGTGATGGGCTGGCTTCCGTGAGAGGTGTGCCCGTAAGACACGCGGAGGAGCCCCTTGGCCTGTTCGATCCAGAAGTCAGGGATCTGGCTCAGGTCGGTGTTGGTGTGGTCAATGATGATGGGCCCCGAGGCCTGAAGCTGGCTCGCCGTGACCGCCCCGCTGGAGTTCTTGCGGTCCAACGTCTTCGCTGACCGGCTGTCTCTCTCCTTCACTGGCAGATGCGGGACAGCCGCAGGTGCAGATGAAGAAACCGTTCCTGTCAGCAACGCTCCTGCACACAAGACCGCGAGAAATCCCAGTAGCCCCAGTCTCTTCAACGCCACCCTCCTACGAGACACCGCTAGGAGTGTCACCCCACCCTGACACGTGCTCCCAGCGGCGCGTCCGAGTCGCCTCAACCATGGTTGACATGGGCTGCGTCCAGTATAGTGCACTCACGGCCCGCTGTCAATGGAACCTTCGGGCTACAATGACTTATGGGATGCGCTCACCCTGGGCCACCGCGCGGACAATGGAGCGCCTGCCAGTGGCCGCTCTCTTGGACCCCATTGTCCCCAGAGCCCGCCTGTCGGTGTGGCGAGCGGCGACCAGCACACAACACAGCTTGACATCACGAACCAGAGGGAGTAGGATAGAAGGAGTGGCGAATCTGCATGCGCAGGTTTCGCTGCGTCCGCAACGATGAGTCGCCCCGTGCGGCCACGAACCCCGGGACAGTGCTATGAGGGATCGAGATCTGCAGAACTTCATCGCCAAGCTAAGACCAGATGAGTGGCTCGCGCTCCCCAATGGCGTCGTCGTACCTGCTGCAGGAAGGGCGACCCAACAGGTTGGCGCTCCAGGCATGGCGGTCTACGTCACGCTGGAAGAGCTGCGGGGCCGTCCTGCTACACTAGCCGAGATTGTCACCACTCTCGGCGGGATCGGCACCTACGAAGCACTGCAGGCTCTCTCCCGAATTGGCCTCCTCCTTGAGAATCACGAGTGGTCCAACAAAGACTTGCAGCACGCACTTGTGCGCGACCTGCTCCCGGAAGACTACTCCAGCGGCGCAGCCCAGATCCTTAGCGGCCAGCCGTACAGGTTTGTGTTCTTCGAGCAGCAGATTCTCAGTGCTATGCAGTTGGCCATCCGTTACTGCCCAGAGGTCGGCCCCGTTCCCCTTGGGGCCAACCGTCCCCTATTTGACGAATTGATGGTCAAGTGCGTTCTGGGGATCACGGACATACTAGAGTCAACCTACCTCAGCTCTTCCAAGAAACAGTGCGGCGCGGGCCCGGGTCAGGTCCCGGAGGCACTCACCTCCGCCCTCTTGAGGAATGCCTTCTTCAACTACCGTGACCAGTTCCCTAACATGCTCGCCCGATTCTGGGACCTCTACCTCGAACTCCCCCGCGAACTGTCTGGTTCGCCCAACTACATCGATGTCGAAGCGGCATTTGCCCAGGCAACTGGGGTCTCTCTACGGGTGTATCTCGCCGTTGGCTTCGCAGTGGCAGGTCAGTTCATGCAGGCCAGCGGCAAGGTGGGCGAGCGCGACCTGCGGAAGTTCGCGATGGATCCCATGGCATACTTCTCTACAACGACCCTGGACCACACAACCATTGAGCGCTGCGTGCTGCAGCTATCGTCAGACCTTGGCAGCTACCGACGCTCCTTGCTGGCCGAACTAGCACGTACCAAGGAACCCTTTTTCAGCTTCGTGACCATGAGGCAGAGCCCACTCCTACGGTTCCCGAACGGGGCCTACATACCCTTGAGCTTGAGGTTCTTGCAGGAGAGGATCACGGTAGGGGTCTACTGGCTAATACATGACCACCTTCATGGCAAGGAGAGAACGAGATTCCAGCGGTTCTTTGGGGAGCTGTTCCAGCGGTATGTGCAGGACATCCTCGCCCGCGCGTACCCAACCTCCGCACTACTTCCCAAGCGGCTCCACTTCGCATCAACCTACGGCACCCGTGCCCGACCCAAAGAGAGCTCCGATATCATGCTCCTGTACGGCGAGGATGTCGTGTTCATCGAGGCCATAGCATCCCGCCTAAGAATGGAAGACTCGGGAATCACGGGCGACATCACCGCATTTCGAAAGGACATCAAAGACAAGGTCGTGGCTGCGGCTCGCCAAGTCGATAGAGTCGTGCACGATTTCGTGGCCGGCAAGTTTGCACTGGACGGGTTCGACGGTAGACAGATGCGCCGCGCACACCCGGTTGTGTTGACGTTCGGGCACATCCCCCAGTCGCCGCCCACATGGCATGAGATCCAGCGGATGATTGACGCAGAAGGCCTCTTCAAGGGTCATCTGTTCGGTCCCCTGCACTTGATAAACGTTGAGGAACTGGAGATTCTGGAGGCATACCTGCGGTCGGGCGGCAGCTTGAGCCTTCTCGACATACTGCAGGGGAGGGCGGCCCACCCGTACTACCGATTCCTTCCTATGAAGACGTATATGAGCTACGAGGTGCCTCCCATACCGGGCGGAAATCAATACATCCTAGAGCGTCTGCGCGACCTCATGCGCCTCGTGATTCAAACGCTTGGTCTTCAGGATAGCAAAGCGCTGGGGCACGAGCTATGAGCACCGTGACTGTCAACCACGGTTGGAAAGGAGATGATTGTACCGTGTCACATTCGAAAGACCGCGGCAAAGGCACTCTGTCGGTGTGGGCCGGTGAAGAGCAAGAAACCCTTCAGAAACCGTCGGCAGTCCCCGTCGCCCACAGTGTCTCCTTCGATTACGAAGACGTGGACCATTGGCTGGAGGTGGCGCTGGCCAGGAAGCGGGGCTACATCTACAGCCGCAACACCAACCCCACCGTCCATGCCTTCGAGGAGAAGGTGCGCCTTCTGGAGCGCGCGGAGGCGGCCACCAGCTTCTCCACGGGCATGGCTGCCATCAGCAATACCCTCTTCACCTTGCTGTCTCCAGGGGACCGCATGGCGTCGCTGAAGGATACCTACGGGGGCACCTCCAAGATCTTCCTGGAGTTCCTGCCCCGCTTTCAGGTGGACGTCACCCTCTCTTACACGACGGACCACGAGGCCGCCCTGCTCATCCGAGGAACGTTTGTGACCTTGACCCAAGGTTCCCTGCTGTTGGACGCTCAGGAAACCCAGCATGGCTGTTCACTTTTCGACTGAGAACAGCTCACTTCTGAACTGAGAATGACATCATCCAAGTCACGATGTCGACTTTTCTGGATTTCCGACGTACACTCCAGCGAATCATCGTTGTTACGTCGTCCTTCGGCAACATTGTGAGGTCCTGATGGGAAGAATAGACCATGTCCATATTTCAGAACGTTTCCACCCTTGACATGGTCTCACATGCCGTGTCGCAAAGCCAGGACTGTGGCGGACAGTCAAGGCGTGCAAAGAGCACACAGGGAGGTCCTGACATGGTGTCGAACGTGAAGATAACGGTCCTTGCGAGGATGTCGAACCCGAACCTCATCGAACAATAGGCCCCTGAGGATGAGGTTGGCTGGCGCGTGTGTGAGCAATTTCTAGAGGGGCAGGAATTTGTCGTCGATGTAGAGGCGCGGAAGGAGTTCATGGTCGACATGGACACAGTGCCCAAAGGCTTCTGCGTTTGGGCCTGGGCCGCTATAGAGAAGGACGTTTCCGTCCTCGCCCTAGGCGGCAACGCCTCTTGGGTTAGGAAAGAAGGCACTATGATCTCCTGTTGTACTGACGGCTTAAGACCGGTGGTTTTCAAACTGGAGAGGATCTAGACAGCGCAGGGTGGCACCTGGCATCCCATCTAGGAAACGCAGAGAGAGGGGTTCCACTCAGGGGCATCGGGTGCTTCTAGCAGGCAGGTTGCAGTCAGTGGCCCAAGTGTCGGAGTGAGTAATGGCGGTAGCCCCCCTATTCATGGCAAAAGTGGATGAAGACAGGCGACCCCGTAAGCCTGGTTGGTCTCGCCAACCCCTAGCGCCTCTTCATCCTCTCCTCTATGGTGACGTAGTCGATGTCAAAGCCGAAATGGCGCGGTCCGGCACCACTAAGCCCCTTCTCGGAGCGGAAGGCTTCCAACCCCTTTACACCTATTACTGCCACCTCTTGGCCGGCTTCGAGGAGGGTGTTCGTTATGCCCTCGCCGCTCTGGCGGTCCACGACAACCACCAGGTCGGGGCTGGTCACGAAGGGGTCGTCATCCAACCAGGAGACGTGGTTCTCGTTCTTGAACCAGACCCTGAAACTATGGCCGGCGAACTCTCCTCTGCCATCGATGTAGGTGGTGCCGAACATGTAGCCTTCGCGGTCCTCCCACTCCTTCTTGACCACCTCTCCCTCGAAGAGCAGCCAGCCCCCAGTGAACTCCAGGCTAGCCACGACCGGGTCTTCCCCGCGCTCCCTGGCCTGACGGATGGTGCGCCCCAGCTCCAGGCTCTTGGTGAGGGTGTTCCGCACCACGATCTCCTTCATCTCACGTCCAGGAAGTAGGTAAGCGGCCATGTCGCATTCCCCGTAGGCGGCCACGCTGAGCATCTTGCCGATCCGCTCCATCATATGGAGGCCACACGCCTCCTTCACGATGCAGACGTTGCCCCACCGATCGACGCTGGTAAAGGGCCACCCTGCCTTGTCGTAGAGATAGGGGGTTCCTTGCATTTCCTCAGGGACGGCTCGGCCGGTGTAGTCGCCGTCCACCACGGGGATGCCCAGCCGCGCCCCCGTGAGAAGGGGCACAGGCGTGGAGCTGGCCCCCAGTTCGATGGGCACGATGGCCCCGACCTTCACCTGGGCGTATTCTTCCATCTCCCGCACCGCCACTTCCATGGACCGGAGACCAAGCCTGTCCTTTAGGCTCAGACGAGCGATCTCCTCCTGCGTCTCCGATGACCTGGGAGCGATGGTCCCCATCCCATAGGGGGTAACCGTCCATGCGTCGTCGGGGATATCATCCACGTCCACCCATTCGATCTCGAGCCCCTCCTCCAAGGCGGCGGTGAAGGCTTTCCTACCATCCTCCGCTGGACCTCCCCCACCTGTGCCCATGAATAGGCAACCGCGGATCAGGTCCTCACAATCCTGCATGTGGGATAGGCGTCGTCGAGGCATGCTCTACTCTCCCTTATCTATTTGTCCACCCGATGGCAGGCCACCAGGTGGCCCCCACCGATATCTACCAGTTCTGGCTCCAGTTGCGAGCATGTAGAGTTCGCCTTGGGGCAGCGGGGATGAAAGCGACAGCCAGAGGGAGGGTTGACTGGACTAGGCACTCCCCCTTCCAATACGACCCTCGCCCGACGAGAGTCGGGATCAGCAATGGGGGTGGACGACAGCAGCGCCACGGTGTAGGGGTGATAGGCCCGGCCAAATATCTCCTCAGCCGTGCTCAGCTCCACTATCTTGCCCACATACATGACGGCGATGCGATGGCTTATGTGTTCCACCACGCTCAAATCGTGAGAGATGAAGAGATACGTTAACCCAAACTCTCGTTGCACCTCCTGTAGGAGGTTGAGTATCTGTGCCTGCACTGAGACATCCAAGGCCGAGGTTGGCTCGTCCCAGATAATGAATCTGGGGTTCAAGGCTAGAGCGCGGGCCACGGCGATTCTCTGGCATTGGCCGCCAGAGAACTCATGAGGGTACCGGTAGAGGTCCTCCTCCTTGAGGCCGACTCGGTTCAAAGGTTCCAGGACTCGTTCCTCCAGGGCCTCCCCACGGAGATGGGTCTGGGCGCGAAGGGGCTCAGCCACCAAGTTGAACACATTGAGACGAGGGTTCAGGGAGGAAAAGGGGTCCTGGAAGACCATCTGCATATCCCGCCGCCGACGGTGCAGTTGCTTTCCTCCCAACGCGAGGAGGTCTTCCCCTTCAAAGAGGATCCGCCCCCCCGTGGGCTCGATGAGGCGTAAGAGGCAGCGACCCAGGGTGGTCTTGCCACAACCTGATTCGCCCACTACCCCCAAGGTTTCCTGTCGCTCTATCGACAGATCAACCCCGTCCACGGCCCGCACCGCTGGGCCACGCCGGCCAAAGAGCCCTCCTCGTTGGATGAAGTGTTTGACGAGTCCGTCCACCTGCACCAGCGTCCCGTTCATCTCTCTGCCTCCCGGTAGAGGTGGCAAGCTACGTAGTGTTCCGGACCTACGGGAACGCGGGCCGGGGGCTCCTCCTGACAAAGCTCAATAGCCGAAGAGCACCGGGGCTGGAAGGGACAGCCAGGCAAGAGATCCAACGCACTGGGCAGCGAGCCCGGGATGGCCGGCAAAGCTTGACCCTGGCTACCTGGGCGGGGGATGGCCGCCAGTAGCCCTTTAGTATAGGGATGTTTCATGGCCTTGAAGATCTCCCGTGTGGGACCCTCTTCCACCACGTGCCCCACATAGAGCACCGCCACTCGGTCGCAAGTCTCCGCCACGACTCCCAGATTGTGGGTGATGAGGAGGATGGATAGGCCCCGCTCCTCTCGTAACTCGGCCAAGAGATCCAATATCTGAGCCTGGATGGTCACATCCAGGGCGGTCGTGGGCTCGTCCGCGATGAGGAGATCCGCATCCGAGGACAAGGCCATCGCGATCATCACCCTCTGCTGCATCCCCCCGCTCAACTCGTGGGGGTAGGCCCTGGCCGTCTGGGGAGGGTCCGGTAGGCCCACGGCCTCCAGGATCTCCAGGGTCCGCTCATGAGCCTGGCTTGCGGTTACCGGCCGATGCAGACGGATGACCCGGGAGATCTGCTCGCCCACACTGAAGACCGGGTTCAGAGACGCGGCGGGATTCTGGAAGATCATGGCTATGCGGCCTCCCCGGATCTCGCGCATCTCCGCCTCATTCAACGACAAGATCTCCAAGCCATCGAACGCAATCTTGCCGGCCACTATTTCGCCCGGAGGGGGCACTAGACGGAGGATGGAAAGGCCCGTGACCGTCTTGCCACAACCGGTCTCACCGACGAGGCCGAAGACCTCACCCTGGCGGACGTCGAAGGTCGCCTCATTGACCGCCCGCACCAACCCGGCATAGCTACGAAACTGCACCCGCAAACCTTCCACGGAGAGTAGGCGCCTCTCCATCAGCCAGCCCTCCGAGAGCGGGGATCCATGACGTCGCGGATGCCGTCCCCCAAGAGGTTGAAGGAGAGTGCGACCAAGAAGATGGCCAATCCGGGGAAAGCACCGTACCAGGGTTGATGCAGGAAATAGTTGCGCCCCGTGCTCACCATTCCCCCCCAGTCGGCGGTGGGAGGCTGGGCTCCCAGACCAATGAAACTCAAGGCTGCCCCGGTGAGGATGGCCCCGCCGATATCCATGGTCGATTGCACCAATACCGGCGTGAAGATATTGGGCAAGATGTGGCGGAAGATGATAGTCAAACTCCCCACTCCCATCCCTCGGGCCGCTTCCACGAAGGAACGCTCCCTCAAGGAAACGGCTTGGGCCCGGACGAGTCGGGTATACCAAGGCCACCAGGTGAGTGCGATGGCGATCATGGCGTTGACGAAACTGGGACCCAAGGCGGCAGCGATGGCGATGGCTAGAAGCAACGGTGGAAAGGCCAAGAACATGTCGGTGATGCGCATGATGATCTCATCAAGCCAGCCCCCGAAATAGCCAGCCAAGGCCCCCAGGGGCGTGCCGATGCCCACCGCGATGGCCACCACCAAGAAGCCGATGGCGAGGGAACTCCGTCCCCCGTAGAGCACCCGAGCCAGGACGTCGCGGCCCAGGTACTCGGTGCCGAAAGGGTGCTCCCGGGACGGGGGCAGGAAGCGGTTGGCTGTGTTGGGACTGCCTGCCCCCTCCTCTGGGTAAGGGGTGAGATAAGGGGCGAATACCGCTCCGAAGATGAAGAGAAGGATTATGAAGAGGCTGATCGCGGCCAAGCGGTCCCGCCGGAAGGCACGGAGCATCAACCGGTATTCCTCCAGTTGCGACCCTCGCCGGCGAGCGCGATCTCCCAGCCATCGCTCCGCTACAGCCATCTTCTCATCACTCCCTAGGGGTAGCCGACCACCACCTTCTCAGGCGGTGTAGGATAGCTTCTCTTGCTGTGGCTCAAGCCCATGTCGACCAAGGCCTCGGCCATTTTCACGGCCACAGCCGCGGGCTCTATGACCGGCACCTCGCAATCCCGCCGGGCCAAGCCCTCTTGCACCTCCGAGGCCAGGCCGAACATCTCAGTGCACCCGGGAATGATGATGTGAGCGCCATCTTCCACCACCGCCCGGGCAGCCTCCTCCACGACAGCCCCCGCCAAGCCATGCACATCCCTTTCCATCTCCAAGACAGGAATCTCGACCGCCCTCACCGAGGCCACTTTGTCCATCAGACCATACCCCTGGACTTGCAGTTGAACCGAGGGGATGGTTTGCTTCAAGACGGTAATCACCGAGAAGCGATGGGCCAGGGCCGCCGCCAGGTGCATGGAGACTTGAGCGGGGCCGACGACAGGGATGAAGACTGCCTCCCTTGCCGGCTCCAGCCCGGGATCTCCCATGCAGTCGATGAGCACCGCATCCATCCCCCCTTCCTGGGCAGCTCGCACCTTGAACAGGACATCCGGGGCGGCCAGAGCTGCATCGTAGGCGGATTCGATGGAAGCGGGGCCTTTGTCCAGCGTTACGGCACTAAGCTGGGTACTCGGTCTAGTGAAGCGTCCATAAGCCTCCATGGCGGGGCCCACCTACTTCTCCCCCACGACGGGGATGACGATGCCGAGTCTGACCGAGCCCCCGCCTTTGCCCCGCGAGCCCTCGGGGGAAGGCGATCCCACCTGCTCATAACCCAAGATCTGTTTCTCCGGCGGATAGGGGTAGGTGCGCTTGCTATGGGTCAGTCCCGTCTCCACCAGACACTCAGCCCACTTCAAGGCCGCCAACGAGGGGTCTATGACCGGCACCTCGCAACCGCGCTGGGCCAAGCCCTCCTGCACGCTTCGAGCCAGACCTATCATGCCTGTGTAGCCGAAGACTACAGCGTGCGCCCCGTCCTCTAGGACCGCCTTGGCCGACTGATTTATCAGAGACTTGAGCAACCGGTCACGGTCCTTGTCCAACTCCAGAACGGGGACGTTTATTGGTCGAGTAGAGACGAGCTTATCCTTGAGGTGGTAAAGGTGGGCCAGTCTCTCGATGAGAGGAGTGTCGCGCTCCAGGATGGTCACCACCGAGAAGCGATGAGCTAGAATGGCTGCGAGGTGCATGGAGGCCTGGGCAGCGCCCAAAACGGGGATGGATGCCAACTCCCTCGCCGGCCCCAGACCGGGGTCCGCCATGCAGTCGATAATCACTGCATCGACCCCTTCCCGCGCGCCAGCCTGCACCTTATTCAGCAGGTCGGGGACGGCCAGAGCGTCCTCGTAGTCTGACTCCAAGGAAGCCGGGCCCCTATCCAGGCCCACCACGCTGATCTCGATATCAGGCCGGGCCGCGGCCACATAGGTTTGCTCCGTCAGGCCCAGAGAACTTTTGGTGGTCACAGGTACGATGACCCTGATTCTTTTCAAGACGCTCCTCCCTTCAGTCCAGGCTGACCCGCGGGTCCAAAAAGGCTTGCAGTAAATCCATAAAGAGGTTGATGAAGACGTAGAGCACGGTGACCACCAGGGTGACGGCCATGATGACCGGGAAGTCCACGCCCAGGATGGCCTCGGTAACGTAGCGCCCCAAGCCCGGCCAGGAGAAGATCACCTCGACCAGAATGGCCCCGGTGATGGCGTAGGCGAAGGAGAGCGCCACAACAGTCAAGGTAGGAATGATAGCGTTCTTCAAGGCCAAGCGGAAGAGGATGGTTCGTTCCGGGAAGCCCGCCGCTCGAGCGGCCGTGATGTACCCTTCCTCCAAGACCTCTATCATAGTTGAGCGCGTCATGCGGATGGTCAACCCGGTGTCGAACGCACCCAAGCAGAAGGCCGGCAAGATGATATGGACCAGGCTGTCTCGGAAAGCGGGCCAGTTTCCCGTCACCAGGGTGTCGATAAGGTAGAAACCGGTGATGTGCTGCACCGGATGGTAGAGGCTAATGGCGTTATCTACCCTGCCTCCCAAGGGTAGGATCCCCAGTTTGCCGAAGAAGAGGAGCTGCAGGAGCAACGCCATCCAGAAGACCGGCACGGACACTGCAGCTATCGCCAGCAGACGGCTCAGATGGTCGACCAGGCTATTCTTCTTGGCCCCAGAGATGGCTCCCAAGGGGATGCCGATCACCAAGGCCATGATGGTGCCCACTACCACCAACTCCAGGGTGGCCGGGAGGTAGATTTTCAGATCCTCGATGATCGGCTGATGAGTGCGAACCGACGTACCGAAATCACCCTGGAGGAGATCCTCCATGTATCGAAGATATTGAACGTAGAGGGGCTTATCCAAGCCCAGCTTGATGCGGGCTTGCGCTATCTGCTCCTGGGTGGGGTGGGGACCCACCCACTTGGCGGCGGGATTGGACGGCACGACGCGGGAGATGAAGAAGGTGATGATCGACACGCTGAGAAGCACCAAAGCCGCCAACGCCAAACGGCGGGCGAGATAGACCCACTTTCTCACTTCGCTCCACCCTCACTGAACCCAACCCGTCTCGACTGAGTAACCAAGCAGGGGGTTCGGGGCGGTCCCCTGGAGGGAGCGCCCCGTTTTCCTAGCGTGACAGATTGTAGAAGAAAACCACGTGCGGGTAGGCCGGGTTGTCCGCATACCCCTTGATGTCGGAGCGGGCGACGTGTTCGTTCATGACGTCGTAGAAGAAGACGCCATCGGCATTGTCGATCAGCCTCTGCTCCGCCTCGATGAACAGCCGTTCCGCCTCCGCTCGATCGCTACCGGAAAGCTCATTGGCCCGGTCGATCATCTCGTCGAAGTCGGGATCACATAGGTAGCCATCGTTGAAAAGGATCTCCTCCTCGCAATGGAACATGCTGAAGAGGAAACTGTACGGGGAGACATAATCCGGCCACCAGTACATAACGAAGATGTCCTGAGCCGCCATGGGATCCGACATGGCCAACTCCCATTGGGGCTCCCAACTCATCGCTCGGACCTCCAAGTTGATCCCCAACTTGGCCAGTTCTGCCTTCCACAACTCTCCGACCTGGGCTTCGTCCAGGTCGCCGGTGGCGTGGGTCATGAGCAGGTCGAAACCACCGTCGGGGTAGCCCGCCTGGTCCAGCAGTTCCCTGGCCTTGTCCAGATCGTAGTCATACTGGGTTAGATCCTCGCTAGAGCCCCACATCTCGGTGGGCACCGGACCGTGGGCCTGTACAGCGGCGCCCATCATCACGTTGGTGATGAGATCATCATAGGGGAAGGCGTACGAGATGGCCTGACGCACCAATGGGTCGTCCAAGGGAGGCTTCTCGTGGTTCAGCAAGCCTATGAGGTTCTGGAAACTGGGGTTGCTGTAGACGGTCACATCCTCGCGAGCATTGAGCGCCTCATAGTTCTCCCGCGCCAACTGGTAGGTGACGTCGGCCTCGCCGGCCTCGATCATCTGCTGCCGCACGGTGGGCTCTTCAACGATATCGAAGACCAGCTTATGGAACTGCCCGTCCTGCCAACCGCCCCAATAGTCGTCGAAACGAGTCATGACCAGGCGCTGACCCCGCTCCCGGCTCTCGATCATGTAGGGACCGCTTCCACAGTCATGTCCCTCGTTAAGCCACTCGCTGTCGTGGGCCTCGGTGCAGGTGGGGCTCATCATCCAAGAGCCATAGCCAGACGCGGCGATCAGATCCACAGGCGCGGCATAGGACAACTTGAACCGTGCCGTGTAGTCATCGACGACCTCAACCTCCTCCACTGGATCCCAGATGTAGGAAGCGCCCATGCCCATCTCCATGGTCCGGTCGATGGAGTATTTCACCGCCTCCGCGTTGAAGTCGGTTCCATCGTGGAACTTGACTCCTTCGCGCAGATGAAAGGTCCACTCCGTGCCGTCCTCATTGGACTCCCAACTGGTGGCCAGGCCCGGGCTCAGCATCTCCGCGCTCCCCGGTGGGTTGTACCAAACCAGGGTCTCATAGGCATTAGATGTCACCACCGAGTCGTCGGAGAAACTGATACTGGGATCGATATCGGCGAAACTTGTCACCATGGCATAGACTGCCACATTCTCCTCGGCGGGAGCCGGCGTGGCCTCCTCTGGGGGAGTCGGTGTAGCCGCCTGCTCCGGTGGGCTAGGCGGGGCCGGCGTAGCGCAAGCTGAAACCAACAGACCCAAGATAAGCACCACGCCGAAGATCTTCAGAAACTCTTGATACCTCATCTTATCCTCCTTTTCTCACAGAGACTGCTCATGTTGCCCTGACAGGCCGCCGGGGGCCACACTCGACACAACCCCCCGGGGTCTTCTTGCCAACGAAACGATCGATATCTCACCCCCTTTCGCGCCGGGATACGGGCACCTCCAGTTCCAGACCGGTCCACTAGATTCCATGATGAGGAGCGTGCCAACACCAGTGTTCCTCCACTATGCGAAAGGCAATGTCGTGAACTCATTCCTAGTGGTGGCCAATCGAAAGGGCTCCGACAACCAGCGCCGCCCGCATGTTGTAGACATTTTCGTACTGGTGGTATATAATGAGAATGTACACAGCTATTATACGAGAAAGTCCGCGGAGTGTCAAGTATTGGTGGGCAGATCACTTGTTTGACGTCGATGCGGACCCAGGGAGGAGGACGGCATGTTTGACCAGTTAGACTTCGCTCTAATCGCCCAATTGCAGGAAGACGCCCGGAAGCCCGTGACGCAGCTAGCCGAGGAGCTGAAGCGGCCTACCGCTACCGTCCGAGACAGACTAAGACGCCTCGAAGATTCGGGCGTTATCGAACGGTACACCGCAGTCATTGACACGGCCAAGATCGGCTTCCCAATCAAAGCCCTAGTTCACGTTTCCACATCAGGCGAGGCCGTTGACCCGGATGAGTTTCTCCAGGCCGTGGGGCAGATACCAGAGGCAGCTAGCGCTGAACTTGTGAC
>Ga0315296_10002746_pt1 | contig 14891 bp, 24 predicted proteins | sample YL17G14_18_MG_FD_203921 | JGI IMG/M metagenome (GOLD analysis project Ga0315296, IMG submission 203921) | Sediment microbial communities from Yellowstone Lake, YNP, Wyoming, USA - YL17G14_18 | ecosystem: Environmental > Aquatic > Freshwater > Lake > Sediment | place: USA: Wyoming | collected... | reverse complement strand
GCCGCGGGTATGGGACATAGTGGTCAAAATTCGCGCCGCTTGGCAGGCCGACGTCGAGCGGTTGGAGGAGGCCGAGACCGATATGCGCCGCATGGACTATCTTGAGGGTGAGGAATTGAGCAGGGGTGATAGTCTCTTCCGCCGCAATATCCCTATCACGAGGGCGCTGGTGGATGCTGCCATGCTGCCGGAGGAGGAGAAGGGAGCATGAGATGCGCGTTGAGGTAAAAGTTGGGGAACCCTATTGGGTCATGGTGCGGTGGGCGCAGTTCCTTGGCTTTTCGTGGTGTCGGCAGCGAAGGGAGGGAGTTCCACCTGACGAATGGTCGGCTCCGCTGGGCATAGCCATCGCGCTGATCAAGGCAGAATGGCGGAAAGTTCAACGTCAATGGGAGCGTCTGGACTTCATTCCCATAATGGTGATTGACATGCCGGATTCGGCGATTCCGGCACTCGTGCGAGCTCGGGAGAGCTACCGGAAGGGGAATGGCCGCAAGCATCTGGCGAGTGAGGGCTTGGCTCGGTGGCTCCTGCGGCAATGGAAATTTGATGAGGAGGTGTCAAAGGGAGGGCGTGAGATCGATCGCCTGTTTGAGCATTCGATATGGGGGTTGCGTTGAGACGGGCGAGCATCGGAGGCAGCCATGAATGATTCAATCGGAAATTATAGCGATTGGTGGAACGGCCAGTTTCCTTGCGAATGTGGTCATCCGCCAGGGGATCACTTCCTTGCCCCGGAGGACGGCAAATGTCGGGCATGCGTAAAGTGTCATGGCGCGTGGGGCGGTATGATGCGATATAGCCTTGCCATTGTTGCCGCCGCACATCCTGATGGGCCAAACCTATGAGGCGCTCGAGCATCAGGGCGAACCATGAACTCGACGACAGATTGGTGCCAGCAGTAGGCCTGGAGTGGAGCCGTCCATTGAACGTGATCGACGGCTGCCGGATATTTGCGTCGGTAGCGACTGGCCCCGGGCACATCTGGCGGCCGTGGGGCGGAGCGAAACTAGAACAGATGAGCCGGCTAGAGTGGAGCAGGCCGCGATGAAAGGCGAACCTAGGTTGTGTGCCGTCTATGGCGTGCTGGTAATCGTGTCATGGTTTGAAGCGTTTGCCCTTGCGGAGATCGGGATGATGTGGGCGTTCTATCTAATGATGGCCGTCCTTTTCGTGTCCTTCTGTGGCTTTATGCTCAGAGCAGATCAGACGGTAGAGACGGCATGACTGATAGCAAGCGGCTCATTGATCTATCGCCGGGATGGACGCCGATGGTGTTTGGGTTGCTCTGGGTACCCAAGCCACGGCTCGTGATTGAGCGGTGTCTCATGTTTTCGGCATGGCAGATTGGCTTCTTGAGGATTCATATACCAACTCCATGGGGATTGCGTCTCCTCATCGCATCGCTTGCCGCGGCTGAGAACAACCGATGACTGATCAGATCCGCGCCTCTGTCGAATGCGAAGTGGCACCGTACTCTGATCGCCCCTGTAGTTCAGGCAGGCACTCTCACCACATCCTGAATAGGAGCCTCCTGGGGAATCCGAGGGCTCTTGCTTTCGTGGATGCGCATCCTGAGGAGTTCAAAGCAGACTGCTGTCCAGCTCACAACATCACCAGGGACGCAGATAGCAAGAGGATCCGGGCGGAACTCTTGCAGGCGAGGATAGATCGTTTTGGCTGGGACCACATGAACCGACTGTGCGAGGAGCTGAGGGTCTGCTATAAAGGCGCACGGTGGGATCTGAGCCTGGTGGCGCTACTTGCCGCAAAGGAGCGAGATGCCTGACTGCGCCCATCTTGAGATTCGTCCCAAGGCCACGAAACTTGACAACGGCATATGCTTTCAGCAGTGGTTTTGCCAAGCGTGCGGGGCTGAGTTCGTTCCCTACCTGATGGCGGCGATCGCTCAAATGCGTCGTGACGCGATGGAGAAGCCACTCGTCTCCGGATTTCACATCATTGATCGCATTCTGAGGACGGGATACGTCCCGTGGAAGCACGAACTGGAGACATGGTTGGCCAGGGCCAAAGAGGTGATTGACATCGAATGAACGGGAGGAAATCCCCTGAATCAGTGGGACGAGCGATCATTCGAATGGGACCTGACCGAGGAATCGGTCGTCTTCGATATTGGGGCCTACGAGGGTCGCTGGGCGGCCGAGATCCAGAGGCGCTACCATCCGATTCTGCATGTCTTCGAACCCCAGCCATGGGCCGCCGACAAGTGCCGAGTTGCCCTGGATAACCCACTGGGCCGCACCTTCGTCCACGAATACGGCTTGGGAGTCCTCGATGGTCGCTTCCCCATGGGTGAGTTTGAAACCGACGGCGCATCGTTCCTGCCCCGGCCGCGCAACCAGGGTGTCGGCGAAATGGTGCGCATCGACACGTTCCTCGCCGTCAGTTCCATCGAGTCGATCGATCTCATGCTGATCAACATTGAGGGCTACGAATATGACCTTCTGCCCTTTATGATCAAGAAGGGGATCATGCCCAGGATCCGCAACCTGATGGTCCAGTTCCATCTGTTCGCTGATCCCTCTGGAAGCGCCACCGTCGGGCTTCGAAAGAGCATCGGAGCCACCCATGACATTCTGTGGGACTACGGGTCGACGCTGGTGGCCTGGCGGCGATCGCTGAAGGGAGGCGTGAGGAGATGGAAATGAGGAAGGTAACCATAGCCGACAACCTCTTCATGGGGCACGCGAAGTCGGCCAAGGTCGGCGGGGACAATATCGGTCTTGGTCCCTCTGAATTCGAGTGGGAACTGGCAGATCCCCGGGAGGCTCGTTTCGTCACTGACAGTTACATCAAGGATGCGCCCGGCCCGGGCCAGGTCGCCTGGCTACTCGAACCGTTTTTGCTCCATCCCGAGAACTACCTCGAGGCGCTTCGAAAGCCTTTCCATGCCGTCCTGAGTTACAACCGCTATTTCTGTGAGAATGGGGCCAGCTGGCTTTGGTATGCTCATGGAGGGTCCTGGCTAGCACTTGACAACTGGCGCATTCAGGAGAAGAGTCGGCAGGTCTCGCTAGTCCTCTCCGAGAAGCGATCAATGCCTGGTCACAAACTTCGGCATCAGCTTCTGGATCTCCTTGGAGGCAAACTAGTCGTATTCGGCCTGGACAGACCCTACACGACGCTTGAGGCCTATGGACCCTACCGCTATTCCATCGTCATCGAGAGCGAAAGATGCGGGGGTTATTTCAGCAACAGGCTCATTGATTGCTTCGCGACCGGGACCGTCCCGATCTACTGGGGTTCTCCCGACATCGGGAACTTCTTCGATGAGCGAGGCATAATTCAAGTAGAATGTCTGGCGGACATTCAGTCCTGCTTGCCTTCTATGTCTTCCCGCGACTATGCCCGCCGACGGATGGCCATTAGACATAATTCCCACTTAGGGGCAGAGTACCGGATCTGCGAAGATGGCATCTATCGGAACTACCCCGAACTTTTCCGGTAGGCACTGATGTACAATGTCAAACGCCTATCCAAGGATGGAAACGGAGTTTCATGGCGGACGATGCCAAGGATGCCCGAACGGGCGAGTATATCGAATTCGAGGGGCACAATCGGGACGAGACCATCTACGTCCGCCGACGCTGCCCCGGATGCGGATCCTATATTTCGAAGGGTCGTGTCTTCCTCAACACCAAGGGCACCGTGAAGTTGTCTGACTGGACATGCAGACGCTGCGGGCCGATCACCCCACTCTGGTCCTATGAAGCCTAGGAGGTCCAATGGCCCGAACCATCGAGCGTTGGTGGAATATCACTTTCTCTGATTCGCACTGCGGCTTTCGATATGGATTGATGCTAGAGGGTGTGGTACTTCCACCGATCGACACGGACAAGGACGAGTGGACACCGCACCTGACGGGCACGCAGAAATGGCTGGCCAAGGATTGGGAGGAGGATCGCAAGAACGTCGTCAAACTGGTGGGCAAAGAACCCTGCGTCATCACGATCATGGGGGACAGCGTCCAGGGCAATGACATCGGGAGCAATTGGCTCATTTCGCCGCGCATGGATGACCAGTACGCGATTTTCGTTCATGCTATTACTCCATGGATTGAGAGTCTCCCGGGCTTGCGGGCTATCCGTATGGTCAAGGGCACACTCTGGCATTCGGGCAAGCACGGCACCCACGAGAACACCCTTGCTCGATTGCTGCGGGCGACCTTCGGCATCGACGTTCGAACGTGGCATCAATGGCTACTGACGATCAATGGCGTGACATTTGATTGCGCTCACAAGGGAGCTGTGCCGGGTTACCGTAGCTGGCTCAATGGCGATGATGTCCGACGCTATGTGCGAGACATCCAGATTAAGCATCTCACAGCCCACATGGAACCCCCGATGGTTGTCCTCCGCGGGCATTACCATGACCGCATCATTGAGACTGTGCGCTGGTTCGGCCTGGATCGTACCGTCGAGACATGGGGGGCCATTTGCCCCGCCTACTCGATCTTCAAGGACGACTACACCATCAGCGCGACACGGTCGAAGAGCCACATGTATTCGGGCACCCTGCTTTGGGAACTCGACAAAGGACGCGTGCTAGCATGCCATGATTTCAGCCACGTCCTGGACCTGCGCCGGAAGGAGATCTTGCGATGATCTGGATCCAGTTGGCTCTGGGGGCCCTAACCGCCTCAAGTCTATTCCTGACCGGAAACAAGAGATGGCAGGGATGGCTAGTGGCCATTATCGTTAACGCGTGTTGGTGGCCATACTACATACTCACCGATCAATGGGGTCTGCTTCCTATGCAGGCCCTCTTCCTCATCATGATCCTTCGCAATCTCATCAAGTGGCGTCGGGAGGCGCAATATGCCCAAGAAGAAACTACCCCAATCCGTCTTCGATCAAATCCTCAGCGAGATTGATGCTTTGGGCCCGAAGGGCCATGTACTGGAGCCCGACGAAGTCACGGTAAAGTCCTTCATGCAACGGTTTCCTCACCACAACGACAACACGGCCCGGGACCGACTTGAGGCTGCTGTCAGCAGAGGCGTGATGGTCAGGATGACCGCCGTCGTCGGGGGCAAAAGGTGCATCGTCTACAAGTTGGCGAAAGGGGCGAAAGGCCATGACCGGAGCTCTGATTCTGGATCGTGACGGGGTCCTGATCGAGGCCGCCTCGCCAGGGCAATATCTACGTTCGTGGCAGGACGTCAGGCCTATCCGCGGTAGCATCCGCACCCTCTTTTCGCTCCGCGACTTCGGGATCCGGCCGATACTCGTCATGACGAATCAGTCGGGTATTGGACGGGGCGTTGTGAGATGGGATGAAGTTCTTGACGCCAATCGTGCGTTTCTTGACATCGCCTCAAGTGCCATCGACGGATTCTATCTCTGCCCTCACGCCCCAGAGGATGACTGCGACTGCCGAAAGCCCAGGGATGGGATGGTTCGCCGTGCCATGTTCATGCACGACTTCGACCCCGAGAAGTCGCTTGTAGTGGGCGATCATCACGATGACATGGGCCTGGCCGAGGCCATTGGTGCCGAATTCATCCTCGTCAAGACAGGCAGGGGCGATTCTTGTCTCGCCGATCTCGAGGCGGCGGCCTTTTTCAGCATCGTGGCGGACTTTCGGGCGGCTGCCCCAATGATTCGTGTCTGGTGGTGGAGGCAGATGGACAGTTGACAACTCCAGTGGAGTAGTCTATTCTGTAGGCACCTTCTAGGGGTAGGAGCAGGGTAGGGCGGGCCGCCGCACCGGCGAACCCGCCCTCTCTCTAAGGAGCCAAGAATGCTTGGTATTGATTACATGCGCCTTGACGAGATCCGCATGAATCCTGTGAACCCAAAGGACCACGATCTCGGGGCCCTGCATGAATCGTTCGCCGCGTTCGGCTTCGTGGCACCGATGGGGATCAATGAGGCCACCGGGTATCTCCTCTGGGGCCATGGGCGCCTGAAGGAACTGCTCCGGGCCCATCAGTCCACCGAGATGCCGCCGGAAGGCATCAACATCCTCGACGATGGCATGTGGGAGGCTCCGGTGGTCCGAGGGATTTCCCTACGTGAGGAAAAAGCGACTGCCTATCTCCTGGCCGACAACCACCTCGTTGAACTCGGCGGGTGGGACGATCCGAAGTTGCTGGCGTGCCTGCAGGCACTCTCAAGTGAAATGCTGGCCTCGACTGGGTTCGACGAGAGCGACGTCGATCGCCTGCTCCAGTTCAACCTGCCGATGTTTGAGGACGTCGTGGATGAGGAGGAAAAGGCTGGCCAGAGCATGGACCGGGCAGAGGAAATCCAGCAGGAATGGAAAACCGAACCCGGGCAACTATGGCGGATCCCTAGCCTGGCTGCGGAGGGCGGCGCTCACTATGTATACTGCGGCGATTGCACTCAAGCGGGGTCGTGGATCATCCTCATGCAGGATGCTCTAGCGAAGTGGATGTGGACGGATCCGCCTTGTACCGATGAGCCGTTCGCCCTGCTTAAGGAGGCCTTCGAAAGTGCGGATGTTTGGCTTGAGGATGGCGCACCGCTTTACAGTGCCTGTCCCGACATCGGGATGGATAGTGCGTTGACGATCTTCCGGGGACTTGACTGGCACTTCCATCAGCAATTGATTTGGACGAAGAACCAGATGGTCCTGGGCCATCTCGATTATCACAAGAAGCACGAGGGGATCCTCTATGGCTGGAAGGGGCGAGACCGGAAATGGTACGGGGGCCGGGACAAGGTGACAGTTTTCGAGATCAATCGGCCTATCAGGTCAGCCGAGCATCCGACCATGAAGCCCTTGGACCTGATCATGCCGCACTTGGTGAACTCAAGCAGGATTGGCGAGATGGGAATCGATCCGTTTCTTGGATCCGGCTCGACTTTGCTGGCCGCGGAACGGACGGGGCGCTTGTGCCGCGGCATGGAGATTGAGGCGAAGTACGTTGCGGTCGCCCTGCAACGAGCACGGGACGCCGAACTGAAACCCGAGGTGATCCGATGAATGACGCGAGCATCGTGTTCTATGCCTATCTATCTCAGGTGCTTTCCCCAAACATGGAATGGCCCGCAGAGAACAACGTCAAACAAGCGATCAAGGCTTTGCTCCTAGCAGAGCGGGTATTCGTGATTGGGAACGGAGGATCGGCAGCCACGGCGATGCATTTCGTCAACGATCTCATCAAGTACCTGCCGGCACCGATCCGGGCCATGGCGTGTACGAACACACCGCTTCTAACGGCGTATGCCAATGATTGCGGCTACGATTTGGTCTTCCAGAGATGGCTTGAGCCATGGGGAGTCGACGATCAGGACGTTGTCTTCGCCATCACCACCAGTGGCGTTTCCGAGAACATCCTGCGCGCACTCGTCGCGACGCGGGCGAAACGGATTGTGCTCACGGCTGGCGGCGCTCAATGCCCAGCGGCCCTGGCATCTGACGTCGTCCTCCTGACCGATAAGCGGGACATCAAACAGGCGGAAGACGTGCACATGGCGATCTGCCATGGACTGATTGAGGCACTTGCCGACGCGCTGACAAGCGGGGAGGAATGATGGCCAACGTGCCCACGGTTCAGGTGATCTACAACGACAAGGGCAATCCGGTCTGCTCTGCCCGAATTCATTCTTGCCGGAGTTGTGGCTACCGTTTTCTGGGCCATGACAAGATCGTGATCTGTCCGGTGTGCGGGGAGAATCGGCAGTGCCTTACTGAAGTTGAGCAATCAGGGGAACGTTGCCGACTGCACGGCGGCAACTCAGCGATCGGCTTCGCCTCGGGCCAGTGGAAGCACGGGCGCTACTCCAAGCACATGCCTAACCGATTACTCCCCGATTACATGGACGCTGTCCGGGACAAGAACCTGCTTGCGTTGCGGCACGACATCGCTTTGGTCGACACCAGGATGAACGACCTGATCGGCCGGATCGACATTGGCGAATCGGGTAGCATATGGGAGAAGGCGAAGGAGGAGTTTCGGTCCTTCCGGGTAGCGACTGCCCACAATGACGGTGCCGCCGTTCGGCTTCATCTGAATGAACTCGATAAACTGCTGGACCAGGGCCTGCAGGATTTCTCGATCTGGCAGGATATCATGCGCTTGCTCGAGCATCGGCGCAAACTTGTCGAGACCGAAATGCGCCGGTTGGACCGGCTGCACCAGTTCATGACGGCCGAGGAGGCTCAGGCACTCATGTTGGCCGTCGGAGAGGCGATCAAACGCCATGTCAAAGACACCCAAGTCCTCGGAGAGATCTCGCGAGACCTTGGCCGACTCATGGCTACGCGGTCTAGCGGAGTCCCTGCAACCGACGACATTCAGGCGGATCTCGAGTTGGCCGACATTCTTAGCGTATCGGAACCGGGAGACGGGCAAGACTTACCGGCCCCATAACGACGAGGAGTGGGCGTTCGTCACCTCGGACGGCCCGAAGTACGTCCTGGTCAAGGGGGGCTGGGGGGCTGGGAAGTCGGTGAGCGGTATCATCAAGGGCCTTGACCGTCTCCGCAGGGGCTGCAGTGGGATTCTCGTGAGTCCCGACAACCCACATTTTGAGAGATCCCTCTGGATGGAATTCGAGCGCTGGTGCCCATGGGAATTGGTTGAGTACCACAACCAGACGAAGAAGATCATGCGCTTCAAGTCGGGTGCCTGGCTCCTCTATGGCGGGATTGAGAACCCGGAGGACTGGGAGGGACCGAATGTCAACTGGGCTGGATTCGATGAGGCGCGCAAGAAGAAGGATCCCCAGGCGCTGAAAGTCCTCACGAGCCGCGTCCGCGTGCCGGGGCCGCACTCCATCGAAAATCCCGACGGGATACCTCCGCAACTCTTCATCATGACGACGCCCCGCAAGAACTGGCTATATGACTACTTCGGCGAAATGAAGTCACCCGTCGACGAGTTGGCTGCCTTCAAGGAGGAGAGTAGGACGTACACGCTCAAGACGGAAGAAAACCTGGAGAACTTGGATCCTACGTATGTCCGGTCTGTGGCTGCCGGCCTGACCGAGGCCGAGGTCCGCGTGAACCTGAGGGCAGAGTGGGAGGACCTTGACGAGGCGGAGCGGTTCCTGCCGAGCATCTTCCTGTGGGATGCATGCAAAGAGAATGTCCCGATCCTTGGGTCTGGTGATCGGAGTCATATGGTGGTAGCGCTGGACGCCGGTGTTTCCGACGACAACTTCGGGATGCTCGCAGTGACGAGGCACCCAGCCCGCCATGAGGATCTGATGGTTCGATTTGTCCAGAAATGGGACGCGAAACATGGGAAAATTGATTTTGTCGGCAGCGAGGAATTCCCTGGGCCGGAGATCATCCTCCGGCGACTGTGCTCCGCGCACAACGTCGTCCAGGTATGCTACGATGTGTATCAGTTACATGACTTCGCGACACGGCTGGGGCCGCGCGGCGCGGGCATTGCATGGTTCAAGGAATTCGGCCAGGGCTCACTCCGGCTGGAGGCTGATAAGCAGCTCTTGGATCTAATCATGACGAGGCGGATAACTCATGATGGGAACAGTGACCTTCGGGCGCATCTTGACAATGCCGACCGGCTGATGGACCACGATACACGGCGCCTGAGGATCGTGAAGAGAGCACCCAGCCTTAAGATCGACTTGGCAGTCGCGCTCTCGATGGCTTGCTATGAGGCGCTATATTTGAATATCTGACGGGAGGACGAGATGTCGAAGAAAACCGGGAGGATGAGTCGCCCGATGCGGCCGACGATGGCGCGGGCCGACAAACTACGGAAGGCCCCCGCGCCAGTACATCAGGATGACAAGGGGAGGGTGGCCATTCTCTGCCCATTCTGTTCGGATCATCATTCTCTGCCGCTCAAGGGCGAGGCGGCCTGTGGGACGCAATTGGAGATCGTTGCTACGCAACAGACATACAGAAATGTGTCATGTGCGCTGTGCGGCCAAGTGGGAGGCACGTTGATCAAGATTGGAGAGAACTATCGGCACTCGCATGACTGCAAGCCAGGCTACACCTTGTTCAAGGAGCCACCCAAGAGATCTCGGAGTGCTAGGTTATTCTGGCATGTGCCGCAGGCCGTGCATCGTTTTCTCTGGAAGAACTTCAGGCTGAAGGTAATGCAGGTATTCGTCGACGGCAAGGTCAGCGGCTATGCTTGGGAGAAACATAAATGACAAAGGCCACAGAACTCGATCCGACTAAGGAAAAGGGCCTGGATCTGCAGACGCTGCGCCGGACGGTCCAGGCGCTCCCCACGGATGTCACCGGAATCCCTGGCACGACCAGCCTGCTCTATATCAACTTCGCGAGCGTAGCTGACCAATTCATTCCTTGGGGTCGCGATGTCTTTGGCCGGGACAAGCAGTTGCGCGAATTCTGGATGAACGAAACGATGCTGGCTGGCGCTATGTACTCCATCGCTGCGGCCCATGCGGCCTTCTCCTGGGAACTGCAGGGGCCGGACAAACTCGTCGAGATTGCCAGGAACATGATGCATTCGGCTTGCCTTGGCGCGGGATGGGAGGAATTCGTCGTCAAGATCACGCTGGATCTGATGGGTCAGGACAATGGTGCCTTCCTCGAGCTCATCCGTCAGGAGCGGCGCCCCGATTCGCCGGTTATTGGGATCAACCACCTTGACGCGAATATGTGCCGGCGCACCGGCAACCCAGAATTTCCGGTTATCTACACCGACATGAATGGCCGGCCGCACAAACTGGCGTGGTACGACGTCATCACCCTTGAGGAGATGCCGAGCCCCATTCAGACAATGTACAGCGTCCAGTACTGCGCGGTGACAAGGGTTCTTCGGATGGCGCAGATCATGCGGGATCTGGCGGTTTATAAAGCCGAGAAGATCTCCGGACGCTTCGAACGATCCATCCATATCGTCAGCGGTCCGGCGAAATCGCAGATCGAGGACGCCATTGCCAGAGGGCAGGAGCGGGCGGACAGCGAGCATCTGACGCGCTTCATCATGCCCATGATCCTGGCTTCGCTTGACCCCGAGAAGCCGGTCTCGCACGTCGAGATCCCCCTTGCGTCTTTGCCGGATGGCTTCGAGTTCGATGAGGAATTGAAGTGGTACATTGCTGGCTTGGCCTTGGGTTTCGGGCGGGACTATCAGGACTTCGCTCCGCTGCCTGGAGGCAATCTAGGAACGAGCCAGCAAGCCGAGATTCTCCACTTGAAGTCCCGCGGCAAGGGCCCTGCCCTCTTCATGGCGCTCCTGGCTAACGCCTTCAACTTCCATGGCGTCCTGCCGCGATCCGTGACCTTGGCATGGAAGGAGCAAGACCTTTCGGCCGAGAGTGATCGATCCAAGATGTCGCGGTTGCGCGCGGAGGAACGGAAGACCCGCGTCGAAAGCGGTGAGATCTCGGCCGAAGTGGCTCGGAACATCGCCGTCGACATTGGGGACCTGGATCCGAAGTATCTGACCATGATGACGGCCTATGATGCTACGCAGCGCACGCTTGAGGGTCAGGCGTTGGAGTCGTTCAGAAACCGACGTCGGCGCTTTGGCGGCGAGGACTTTGATCAGGAGGAAGGGCAACCAGCGGGGCCTGCTGGTCAACCGGTTCCAGCGCAGAAGATCCTGGACGACGATGACCTTAACGCAATCGCCCTACAACAGGCGGCCTTGGACAAGGCGATCAATAACAGCCGCCGACACGCCTCGCGGGAATGGCAGGTGCAGGAGGCGGCGCGGGCGGTAGAGATTGCGGCTGGGGCTTTGGAGAAGGCGGCTGAGAGGCCGCAGGTTCATGAGATCACGTTCACGCCGAAAATGGCCGCGCCGATAGTGAATGTCTCCACCCCGGAGCAGAAGGATCAGTCGGGTATCATACTCGCGGTGGTCCAGGCGTTTGGCGAGAAGATCGAATCGACCCTGAGGCTGTTGAAGATCATCGTTGATCGGCCGGTCCCCGAGGCGAAGGACGTGACTGTAGAGAAATTGGCCGACGGTCGCTTCCGGCTTATCCGCGGGCAACCGAAACGATAGGATTAGTGGATAGGAGGACTCATGGCAACCTGGAATAAGTTCTATGATTTCGTTGAACAACTCGCCAAGAAGAACCACGATCTCAACGCTGACACCATCAAGGTCATGCTGACCAACGAGCAACCCCTTCAGACTGATACAGTCAAGGGGGACATGGTGGAGTTGTCGGCGGGCAATGGCTACAACGCTGGCGGCGAGGATTCGCAGAATGCTGCTACCGAGTCGACCGGCACGTTGACGGTGACGGCAGTAGACATCACCTGGACGTGCAACACTGGGCCGATGGGTCCGTTTCGCTGGGCAGTGGCCTACAACGACAGCGGAGCGACGAAGTATTTGGTCGGCTGGTACGAGTACGGGGCCTCTTCGATCACGCTCCAGGTCGGCGAGCAGTTCAAGGTGGATTTCGGCGCAACCTGGTTCACCATTGCTTAGTTCAGCAGGAGAACGAGATGGCTACTCTATTCTGGCTTCCCTCGTCCGGCTCTGCTGATATCAGCGTGACGCCGAGCTCGGTGACGTGGGACGGGCACATCAACGCCGTCTACCGCAAGATGTACACAACTCGGCAGAATACCGCGCTGACCACCCTGGATTACGCGCCGGACGCGGCGGACCACTTGACCGATGTGGCTACGATGATTGCCCAGTTCATATCGGACATCCTTCCTCCGCAGACCATCGCGGCGCAGCAGATCACGTTGGGATGCCGGACGCTCGAATCGAACGCGCTGAACAATCTGTATGAGGCGTGGACGCTTTATGCCGTCCCCGCGGCGGGAGGAGCCTCTCTGGGAAATATCGTGCCGATCTTCAAGTCCGCCACCTCTGAGATGGCCGTCTCCCTCACGGGCTATTGTGAGACCAGGGCCGGTTCGGCCCTAACTGCCAACGCGCCATTCAGGCTGGTTCTTGAGATCGGAGCGGATGGACTCCCGAGCACGGGCGGTGGCCGGCACAACTTCTCTGTCGTCTTTGGCGACCTCATGGCAACCGGGGCACAGTTCCTTGCGCAAAGCGATGATGTTAGTGTCTGTAGTGCAATATTGCTGTTCTCAAATGACATCAGGCTGCTCCCCGTAGGCGCAGCCTCCTATCAGATAGGGATAAGCTAAGAGGTGTAACCATGTGCGCGGCACCTTACAACCCCCCAGTCAAGAACGAAGATTTCAAGGTGCGCATTGCCCTGATGGATGCCAGTGACCCGCGTTCCTTCAAGTCCACGCCGACTCTTGCCACCGGCGACTTCAAGGTTGACAAGGATGGCGCTGGCCTCAACAACCTTGGTACCCTACCGACCAATGTTCCGGCGGGGAGCGTGTGTGTTCTCATCGAATTGTCGAGTACCGAGTTCAACGGCGACGTCGTAACGGTAGTTTGCATCGATCAGACCTCGCCCAAGGAATGGTGCGACTTCGTATTGAGTATTCCGACCACGAGTGCATAGATGACCAGTCTAAAGCTATTCTTTGGATCGATACCAGGCGGCCCGCAGATCTATACTCTGACTGCCGAAGCCGGGTCCTATGTCTATGCTGGGCAGGCCGCAAGCCCTCTTTATCATCGATTGGTCGCCGCGGGGGTCGGGTCTTACTCGTATGCAGGGGTAGATGCTGGGCTGCTCAAGATTTACCCATTGACTGCGGCGGCGGGCTCGTACTCCGTCAATGGTGTGGCGGCGAATCTCTACTACCATCGTTCTGTAACGGCGGCTGTCGGGTCCTATGCGATTGCTGGTTCAGACGCCGTCTTGGGTCGCATTCTCACTCTAGGAGCTTCGCCAAGTTCATACTCCATCGGCGGCGTGTTAGCCGATCTCCTCTATCACCATCTGGTACCGGCGGCGGCAGGATCGTACAGTCTGTCAGGGGCGGCAGCCGATCTCCTCTTCCATCGAGTCCTCAATGCCTTAGCAGATAGTTACATTTTGACGGGATCGAGCGCCTCCCTGCTGAAGGCATTTGTGGTCGCGGCCGGGGAAGGTTCCTATGATCTGACGGGGTCGAGCATCGCGTTGCTCTGGTTCCATTCTCTGAGCGCCGACGCCGACTCCTACAGTTTGTCTGGGATGACGGCTTCTCTTCTCTGGCAGCGCCTTGTCGCAGCCGAGGGTGGCGCGTATGTCTACATTGGCTACGATGCCACTCTGACGAAGACGGGTGAGGAGTACGTTTTCATTCTCAGCGCCGAGCCTGGTTCCTACGCCTATTTCGGACACGATGCCGAACTAACCGTCGAAGGCGGAGAGGCCCCGCCGCAACCGCCCGAAGAGGAACCGATCCCCGTTGCCTTCCGTTATGCTCGCTTCGATCAGGGCACGGTCTATGGGCAGTGGCTTGAAAGCCTGCCGCCGTTGGAGGATCCGTTCCGACGCTCCGAGACCTGGCCGAGGGATCAAGCGCGACAGGCATTGCCTCAGGCAGATGAAACCGAAATTGACGAAGGCGAGATCACCGACATTGTCGGCTTGCTTGGCTTCCTGAATGATTAGGCAATTGCTTTCTTTGCAACGTGCTGTCTCTCGGGTCGCCGCGAAAATTAGCGCCCTGGCTGTGCCAGCGGGGACCGAGACAATCTATGATCGTAAGACCCGCGCCTACAGCGAGACACTGGGCCGGATAGCGCGCGGCTGGCGCATCAGGACGGCGAAGAGGGACCTGCGCGATCCTGGGGTGCGGAACGAGGCGGGATGGGACTTCATCGACGACATGCTGGCCACGAGTGAGATGTACATCCCGGAGGCGTTCGCCTTGGGGTTTGGCAGCCAACCCGTGAGCTACGAAGACAGCATACTGCGGGACACCATCGTCGGCAATAACAATAACGCCATCCGGATGCGGCTGGGACCTTTTGTGCTCAACCTGGTCGAGGAGGCGGCAGGATACGATGCGGGGGACTACTACGAGGAACTGGCACCGATCGAGAACAGGACCGA
>Ga0315296_10002745_pt1 | contig 14891 bp, 15 predicted proteins | sample YL17G14_18_MG_FD_203921 | JGI IMG/M metagenome (GOLD analysis project Ga0315296, IMG submission 203921) | Sediment microbial communities from Yellowstone Lake, YNP, Wyoming, USA - YL17G14_18 | ecosystem: Environmental > Aquatic > Freshwater > Lake > Sediment | place: USA: Wyoming | collected... | reverse complement strand
TGCTATCAATGGCATCCCAGAACCACTGTTTCGAGCCTCCCTTCTCTTTGAGTGTTATCATAGTTTCATCAGCTACCCAAGTTGCCCCCGCTTTCACAGGAATATTAGCTAAATCCTTTGTTGCTTTCTGAGAATACCTGACAATCCAGCGATAGATAGTGCTGTCATTTGGAGAAACATCATAGGTTAGCTTCAACTGTCTTCGTATCTCGGAAAGGGAAGCACTCTCGTAGAACAGGTTTAACGCAGAGGCAACGGCTTCTATCGGATACTGCATCCTTCCTTTGGCAGCGTTATCCAGAAAAGTCCGCCCACAGATACGGCAGAAGTATCTTTGAGTACCCTTCGCACTTCTGCCATACTGGACTACAGACTCCCAGTCTCCGCAAAACTTGCATTTTACAGTTGTGTAGTGGACTCTCGTTATTACATTTCGCCTCTGCAATATAGCCCTCCCAGCTTCATTATCAAAGCTGCCAATTTCGATTCTCCTGCCCATTGCTGCCCTCCAGTCTTCTTGTCTGAGCTTGGGGGGCATTTGTGGTTATTTAGTCAAACCAAAATTACTTCATCCTTCATTACTTTCCACATCTGCATCGGATTCTGAATCGAAAAACCACTATCAGGGTCTCTCTCAACAGCCCTTTCTACAATAAACTTAAATGTTTCAACATCATAAACTAGAGACCTCTTTAAGAATATTTCCCAGTACATCTCCAATGTGTATCGAACAACTTGAATATAAGGGTCTCCTGTACCGATTGCAGCAAAATTATCTGGATTTTTATGGAAGCGCCAATCTCCTGTGCCTGCGATTTGTAAGATTTCGGGTATTTCATTTATATAACCCACAATCAATACACTCGTTAAGTCTTTTTTTGTTGGTCGTGAACCTGAATTTGTTATGAAATGCCTGTGTTTCTTGTTCAATTCTCCCAACTTAATTGCTGAATCATCTCGCAACTTATACCAATCTATGTCTGGCTTCCAATTATAGCCACTTAGCCAGTCACTAAACTCACGACCCACACCTAATTCACCTGCAAATCCCCATGCTAAAGGTGGTTTAGCAATATGATACAATTTGCATGTTGACCAAGTAAGACCCAATTGACCTACTTTGCTATCAGCAGCTATAAGAAAATGGTCTTCAAAACTCATGGCTGCCACTATTGTCATTTGATAATCCTCCAAGCTCAGACTGCTTGGAGTATAACTAATCCCATGTGGGGGGTCAACATTGTTACAAGAGAACCTGCTCAAGCATGATGGGGACAAAAACCCGAACGCCATGAATAACGCCCCATAGATTTACGCCCATGACCCATTTCCAATCAGCTATGGTGCTTTCCCAGATGGAAGTACCGGCAGCGACACCCGCATTGTTGCACAGCAAGTGTACCGCCCCAAAGGCATCGAGTGTCTTCTGAGCCAGCGCTTCAACATCACTGGCTTTTGAAACATCTGGCTGCGCCAGTGATGACCGCCACTATTCTTGAACTCGTTCATAGTTCCCTCCTCACCAAGACGCGTATATATTCATCCATTTACGAAGGGGCCGCAAACTGCTCCAGATTGTCTTTTTTTTCGCATCTATTCGCGTACTTGGCCAATCTCCGCTGCGCAAGAATCTTAGTCCGCCGCGCAGATACGGACATGGGGGGATAGTTTCCGAGGAGCATTGCAGCAGATAGGATATCTGTACCAGGCGATAATAGCCTGTGCCGACTGTTGTTGACTAGTGAACCTGCCCGATTGCCCTGGGCAGTAGAAATCCCTGCAATCTCATGGTTATGGTGACGAAGCTCCATCTTGGAACTCGTAATAATCAACGAGTTTAGACAAGGCATGGCTCGCCCGAGCAAGTGTGGGATAGACAGCAACGCCGCCTTCGGTCAGCCTTTTTTGGGACTTTCGCCGTTCAGCTTCGACCTGTAAGTCGTCTCCCCAGGAGCGTGAGATCACCATCATCGGTTTCTCCAGCCGGCTCTCGTGCTTAAAATCCAGCATACATTGAGCCAGTTTCTCCCATTGATCTTGCTTTAAACCAATAAACATGTCAGGATTGTATTCCACGATCACCACATCGATCAAAGGGTCAGCGGCTACCAGTTTGAGCGCACGTTGCAGGAGGTTAGCATCGGACAGCACAACCCATGTATCCAGTGGGTTATTTATGCTGTTCCCCGCTGGGGCGATGAACTCTCTCAGTTGCCTTCTTGTTTCAGGCGTCAGTCTCGGCACTTCCAGTCCCTCTTGGGCGCAGACATCAGCGGTTGCTACGCTTGATCCCCCACCGCCACCAACCACTGCAACACGCCGACCCGGCGGGCGACCAATATGAAGAAAGCCCTGAGTTACATCGCTCAGTTCCTCTAGGGACCCAGCTCGTATGGCACCGGTCTGCTTGAAAAAGGCATCCCAGACGGTATAAGTGCCAGCCAGGCTGCCTGTGTGAGAAGCTACCGCCTTAGCGCCGTAATCGGTCAAACCCCCCTTCCACAAGATGACCGGCTTTGTCCTGTTGATCTCTCGAACAAGCGTTACCAGCCTCTTGCCGTCCTTAACACCTTCGAGATACATGCAGATGATCTTCGTCTCTGGGTCCTCGGCTAGGTACTCAAGGAAGTCGGTGCTATCAAGAACATAAGCATTGCCGAAGCTAAAGATCTTACTGAACCGAAAACCAAAGGCTTCGGCATAGCGATTGTAGTTCCCGGCGAGGGTCCCACTTTGAGTGATAAAGGCTACCGGCCCGCTCTCGACAAGGCCCTCGAAGAGTGTCGATATCCTTGCCCCAGGAACAGTGAGCCCCATGCAATTTGGCCCGATGATACGCAATCCACCCCTGCGAGCTATTTCCTTTACCTTCTCCCCGAGTTCCTTTCCTTCTGGCTCGCCTGTCTCTTCAAAGCCAGCGGTAAAGATGTGTACATTCTTTGCCCCTGCCGCAATGCAGTCCTCCAGAACAGCGGGCACAGCAGGTGCTGGGACAGAGACAATAACAAGGTCAACATGCTCCGGGATGGAAACGAGGTTGGGATAGGCTTTCAGACCCTGAATTTCAGTGGCCCTAGGGTTGACCAGATAGATGCGGCCCTCGAAATTCAATCGCTTTAGGCAATCAACAAAACCACTTGCACCCCAATCCCTCCGCTTGGTTGATACGCCAACGATGGCAATCGCTTTGGGGTAGAGCGCAGCTTCAAAGCCTTTATCCCACGCCAAAGAGAGCTACTCCTTTCTCCATCTCAACTTTATTCACAGCCTCGAGTATTATACCATACCCCTTACTGGACGAAGACAGCTAATCGCGTACCAAGAACTCGGCCTAAAAGCCAAAAAAGAAGCAATAATGCAGGTTTACTAGCCGGACATGAAAGGCAAGTTGAGACAATGCCGCGTAGTGCCACTACGCTGCGTTCTCGCAGCGCATCTCTTCATGATGCCGTGGTCTCACAAGTACGTTGCTTTATCCATTGCGGGCACAAGCCTGAACTCCAATGTCTCCCCGCTCAAAAAAATCTCTGGTTGACGCGCCGAATGGTAGATAGTAGAATTGCGGCAGGACGAGGGGGAATAATTATGAAAGACCACACGAGGAGGGCGGTAGCGTACATTGCTGGAAGGCTGGTATGTGGAACTGGTTCATCCTCAGTTTACGATTACGATTCGTCAAAACGTTTTGACTTCAGTGGACAGATTTCACCTACAGATGTGTCCGTTTACGATTATGAGCAAAGATGTTATATAAGCGGTTCAGGCAGTTCGGGGTCCTATTCCCTTTTTCACCGTGGAAATGGTAAGCATATCACCCTTAATATTGAGGGGGGTCAATTCAACGGATATGACCATGATACACGCAAACAGTTTACAGGAAGAGTTAGCGGTAATTCAGTTTCCATATACGACTATGAGCACTCCAAATACTTCAACTATTCCATATAGAGGAATGGATATTACTTCGTCTAACACGGCCACAGATGCCGAGAATAGAAGGTTTCAAGTTTGGCTCGATTGTCATCGGCGGCAAGAGATATGGCCGTGATGTTCTCATCTTGCCTGATGGCACTGTAAAACAGCGCAAGGGCGGCTTGTGGAGGTACGGTAGGCATGCCATCATGAAGAGCGAGATCGAGGAGCTAGTAAAAGCGAGTCCCGAAATAGTTGTGGTGGGAACAGGGATGAGAGCCAAGGCTAAGTTAGCCTCTGATGCAGAACTTTATATTAAGGAGGCAAAGGTGGAACTGATAGCCGTTCCCTCACGAGAAGCTATAGAAAGATTAAACCGATTGGTAGAGGAAGGCACACGGGTATCAGCACTTATTCACATAACTTGGTAGGGAGCAATAAGATGGTTGACATTGAGTGCTTAGTTTGTGGAAAAACAATTGAAATACCTCAATTTATTGATACTAACAATTATGATGGTCAGATAGCTTGCCAAGAGTGCGCCTCATTGTTGCATATAAAATTGGTAGGCTCCAAAGTAAGGAAATACAAGGTTGTAGAAAAAAAGTTCAGAAGTTTAAGTCCAAATGAGAAAGTTACCGATAGCAACTGGGAAGCAGAGCGAGAACTTAAAGGGCAAACTGGAGAACAGGAGGCAGATGTAGAGAAAATAGCCAAATACAACCCACTAAGGGACTACCTGGCAACCTATAGAGCCAACCAACTACACCTAGCCTTCGAGCAAATTGAAGGCATTATAGGGTGTAAGTTGGAAGCCGGCGCATATACCTTTAAATCGTGGTGGGAAAACGATAGGAGACACGCCCAGGCTATTGCCTGGCTCGAAGCCGGATGGCAAGTCATTGATGTTAACCTTCCGCAGCAGGAGGTTATTTTCAGGCGAGAACTTGACACAATTGGCAGACCGCATAACTTGAAAAAAGAAAGGAGGCATGGCACAGGAATTTAGCTTTGATTGGGGCCACTAGCTCAGCAGGTTAGAGAGCTGTCCTGATAAGAGTCCGACATCTGATTGCATCTCCAGCCCGCAAATCATATTTAGAATGCCATCCTTGTCACCAACACCAGCAAAAGAGTAGAATGTTATTTATGAACGCTATTGAAGTGCGCGGCTTAGTACGCAAGTTCGGGGAACTCACGGCGGTCAAGGACGTAACATTTGACGTCCGCCAAGGTGAGATTTTTGGCTTCCTGGGACCCAACGGCGCAGGGAAGACTACTACTATAAACATCCTTTGCACCTTACTTAAACCGACGTCAGGCCAGGCTACCGTCAATGGCTTCGATGTGATACGACAGCGCAACCAGGTGCGCCAGTCCATTGGCCTGGTATTTCAGGACCCCAGCCTGGATGAATACCTGACTGCTCAGGAGAACCTGAAGTTTCATGCCTTTGCCTACAATGTCCCAGATACGGAGCAGCGTATCGAGGAGGTGTTGAAGCTGGTGGAATTGTGGGAGCGGCGACGGAACCAGGTGCGCACCTTCTCCGGAGGCATGAAACGGCGGCTGGAGATCGCCCGGGGGCTATTGCACCACCCTAAGGTGCTGTTTCTTGATGAGCCTACCCTGGGGCTGGATCCTCAGACTAGGGGAAGCATCTGGCAGCATCTCTTGGAGATGCAGAAAGAGGAGGCAGTTACTATCTTTCTCACTACTCACTATATGGATGAGGCAGAGCACTGCGACCGCATTGCCATCATTGATTACGGGTCAATCGTTGCCTTGGACACCCCAGAAATACTCAAGGCACAGGTGGGTGGTGACATCATCACCCTGGAGGTTAGAGATACCGAGGCAGCATCTCGAGAGCTGGTCGAGCGCTATCACATCAGCCCGCGGGTTGACAACGGGCTTATCCAGTTTGAAGTAGAGCAGGGCAGCCGCTTTATCCCTGACTTCGTGCGCGGCTTTGCCCAAGACATCCGGGCCGTTAGCCTACGCAGTCCTACCTTGGATGATGTATTCCTGAAGTTGACCGGACGCGCTATTCGAGAGGAGGAAGGAGATAGCAAAGACATGATGAGAACCCATATGAGGGCCTGGAGAGGCGGGCGACAATGAGTATGGCTCTGCGGGGCATCTATATTATCTGGTACCGGGAGCTTCTGCGCTTCGTGCGGGAGCGAAGCCGAATAGTGGCAACTATGGCCATGCCGCTGCTATTTCTGGTCATCTTCGGCGCTGGTCTCAAGAATAGTATGGGCCCCCTAGCTCCTGGGGTGGACTTTCTTCAGTTTATGTATCCCGGCATCATCGCCATGAGTGTGCTTATGACCTCCTTCATGGGTGGGATGTCAGTGGTGTGGGACCGCGAGTTCGGTTTTCTCAAGGAGGTGCTGGTTGCCCCTCTAAGCCGAAGCGGGGTGGCCCTGGGTAAGACACTGGGCGGAGCCACTGTAGCTATGATTCAAGGCATACTGCTTCTGGTGCTGGCGCCTATCGTAGGAGCGGACCTTACACCCCTGCTAGTGCTGAAGCTTGTCCCCCTGATGTTGCTCCTGGCAGTGACGGTGTCTGCCTTTGGTATTCTCATTGCCTCCAGGATACAGTCGATGCAGGCCTTCCCGATGGTGATGCAGGTAGTGGTATTTCCCCTGATCTTCCTTTCCGGAGTGTTCTTTCCAGTAAACAACGTTCCTGTTTGGCTAGAGGTACTGGCTAAGATTAACCCGGTGACCTACGGGGTGGATGCTACCCGCCACCTCTTCCTTACCCTTGACAACGGGCTACGTGTCAGCCTCTTCGGCCATACTATGGGCACACTGGAAGATGTGGCAATAGTCCTCGCCTTTGGAGCAGTAGCGGTCATCGCGGCCGTGTGGTCCTTCGAAAAGCAGGGATAGTGCGTGTATTTATGGCGGGCGAGCCTTTTGCCAATCTCCCGCCCTACGGCATGGGAAGAGCTGAGCATTCAAGGCGATCTTATACAAACCCCCAATCCAGTGATTGACCAACTTCCCATGCTCGTCCTTCTTCAACCTCGACAATATCCGCTCTATTGAGATAAGGGTTTTCTCGATTTTCCTCCGTTTGTTCGCCTACCTCGCAAATCTATGCCGCGCAGATACGGGTAGAAGGGGATAATTCTCGGGGGAGCGCTCTGGCAGATAGGATTTTCTGGTTCGCACAACAGGTCTTCCGTCTCGGATACTTCTTCATCTTTTGCGGCTTCATTTTACCCTCCTGGATTGTGGCCTTTCGTCCTATCATGCCGCAGTCCTGGGAAGACTGCGGCGTTTTGCTCTTGTTATCTCGTGAAATCTCGCTCTAGCTCTCATTTTCTCCCTCTTGATATACCACACGCACTTCAACTTGTCAAGTTAGCAGCGTATGATCATGGGTTCTGGCTTTCAGACCCGCTACAAAGCGATCTTGGAGCGCCTTGTGGCGGGAGAAATCTCATGGCGCCAAGCTGCAAAGGAACTGGGGATTGGGTATGCCATGTTGAAGCAGTTGCTTGATCGTCAACACTTGATCATCAAGAAGCGTTCCAAAATGGGGATGGTGTGCCCAAGATGGTGGAGGATACGGCAATCTCGGTGCTCTGAAAGGACTTCCTTTCGGCTATCTTCTCATATGACAATCCGGGGATTGCGCGTTTTGTGGCCCAATCGGCGGATATGCTAGAAGCAGTTAGCGCGAAAGTATACTAAATAGGGCAGAGCGAATACACTCCCGAATAGTTAAATAAAAGCGTTCTCGTGTGATCCCGTTCACTTCTTGTCTACCCACGAACCTTTTCAACAATATGCTGCTTCTCCACAAAGTCCGTAGTATACCGGCCGGCACCAAAGCAAGCGTCCTCCAATACTGTCCGATGGAAGGGTAGGATGGTTTCGACGCCTTCAATCTTCATCTCATCCAGAACCCTCTTCATACGTGCTATGGCTTCATCGCGGGTCTTTCCCCAGGTCATTAGTTTGAGGAGTAGGGGATCGTAATGCAAAGGAATCACATATCCTTCATATATTCCTTCATCTATCCGCACACCTGAACCGTGTGGCAGCCATAGGCGGGTTATGGTACCCGGGCATGGCAGGAAGTTATGCGAGACATCTTCCGCGGTTATCCGGCATTCTAGGGCGTGCCCTTGGAAAGCGATGTCATCTTGGCCGTAAGCCAATTGCTCACCAGCCGCGATCCTAATTTGCTCCTTAACGATATCTACGCCTGTGACAGCTTCGGTGACGCAATGCTCCACCTGCAACCGGGTGTTCACCTCATTGAAGAAGAATTCGCGCGTATCTGGCGCATAAAAGAACTCTACCGTCAAGGCATTGACATACCGCAAAGCCACAGCCACGTCAAGAGCTGAGGATGCCATCTTCATCCTCAGATGGGAAGATAAGACGTGGCAGGGCGCTTCTTCTAGCAGCTTTTGAAACCGGCGCTGAATGGAGCAATCCCTCTCTCCAAGATGGATGAAATTACCATGCTTGTCAGCCAGCACCTGAAACTCGATGTGCTTTACCCCGGAGAGATACTTTTCAATATAAAATGCGGAGACACCGAATACCTTTCTGCCTCTTTCCTCCACAAAGCGAACCGCATCTGCCAGCTCTCCCCTCTTTCGGGCAACAGTCATACCAATACCACCGCCGCCACCGGAAGGCTTAACGATAACCGGGTAGCCAATGCTATCCGCTACTTCTTCAACCTGCCCAAATTTCCCACTGCTTGAGTTCACTAGAGTGTGGTCGTAACCGGGCACGATGGGGATATTGATCTTACTCATAAGCTGACGGGCTGCAAGTTTTGGTTTTACTTTGCGCATGCACTCGCTAGGCGGGCCGACAAAAGTAAGCCCTTGTTGCTCACACATTTCAACGAATTCGGGATTCTCGGCGAGAAAACCGTATCCCGGGTGAATAGCTTCAGCTTGGCTCCGAGTGGCGATTTCGATAATTTTTTGCGCATTCAGGTAACTTTGGATCGGGTCTCCCGGCCCGACGGGATAGGCTTCGTCGGCAAGCTTCACATGAAGGGAATCGGCGTCAATATCGGAGTAAATGCCGACCGTACGTATTCCCATCTCTTTGCATGTTCTTATTATCCTCACGGCTATTTCGCCTCGATTGGCAATCAAGATTTTCCTGAACACTGTTTCTCCCCTTTGAAGAGCATTAGAGCCATTCTTATCGCTCACCTGAATTCTATCACCGAAACGGCAAAAGCACAAATGAATATCATGATACTCAGTAGAAAGTACGATCAGGGAAACGTTCGACAAACGACCTTGGGTTAAGGAGACCTTCATCAGTCCCAAACAAACTTGGCTTCTCCTCCCTTGACAAACAAGGAAGGGACTAGAACACGGGCCCGACGAGTCCGGCCGGGAGGTGCTCTTGATAATGCATGGTTCGGCTCGGAACTGGCGGCGCACCTCCTTGATGATCTTGAAAGCCGTGCTGCTCACCGCTCGGAGTGCCACGGAGACCGAAGCCGATTTAAGCAAAGGCAAAGACTGCCTTGAAAATCATATGCGTAGTTCTATCCATTGACTGACTCGGGGGAGCCGAGCAGGACTCGAACCGCCGGTACACGCCGAGGACATCTTTCACCGGTACCACTCCTGCCTGAACCATGAGCCAGATTGTTGGTCAGCGCTTGGCATGAGCGAAGAATTATTAGCAAAGAATGTTAGCCAAACCAGCCGAAATGAGCTCGCCTTTTCTCGTTTCTACCACACTCCCTCATAATTCCAGAGGGCAGCTACATCGTGCGTACAACTGTCTGCCCCATGCTCAAGATTCTCAAGAAAGGTCTTCCGAACTGGTTTCTAGCGAGGTCCTACAAAACAATTGAAGGGTGCGCAATGTATCGTCTGAGAAGTAGGTTCGGCTATCACAGGCATCCGCTACCCCCTTCAATACGGTGCGGAAGTCCCATAGCTCTATACCATTTTCCTGCGCCCGTTCCCTGCTAGATTTTGATGTTATCCAAAGGGCTAAACTTTCTGTGAGCTTTCGCGGCGTCATCGTCGCTCGATCTTTGAAGGTAACGCTGCGTCATTTGAAGCGTCGCGTGTCCGAGAAGATGTTGCAAAGTGAACACATCGCCCCCGTTTCTTGGGTAGCTTATCGCGAACATATGGCGTAGCTTGTGAGCATAGACTCTGACGGTAGCCTTCTTAGTCAAACGGCGTTAAGTGGCTCCCTTGAACGTGTAAGAAATAGCGCATCGCTATCTCGCCGGCGGTAGATAGTAACGTAGCGCCACAGGGCTTTCTGCGCCTTCGACCCTATTCTCACGATACGTTGTTTGCTCCCTTTCCTATGCCTCGCTAGCATGGCGCCCGTGGTCATGTCCACCTCTTCAAGCCCGAGGTTGGCAACTTCGGATACTCTCAAACCCGTGTCAAGCAAGACCGACACAATAGCCTTGTTTCTTACGTCTAACGTTGTCTTGCGTGAACACGCGTTGAGTAGCTTTTCGATTTCGCTGGGGCTAAGAGCCTGAACAATTTTGTGCTCGACCTTGGGAAGCTTTGAGATGAGCTACTGGATTATCAGCGACAAACCCCTCTCTCTTGAGCCAGCCAAAGAACGTGTTTAGCACTCGGTAGTAGTGATTCACCGTTGACTGGCTCGCAGGCTTTCTTGAAGCTGGGTTATCGCTAGCCCATCGATTGGATTCGCTGGCTAGATACCAGAGAAACCCTCGGATGTGATTGGGGCTAATCTTGTGAGGCTCATGGGGATAGCCGTTTGCTTGTGAGAACCAGAGGAAGCGCCTTAGAATCTGCTGATAGGTGTCGACTGTGATTTGCGATTTACCTTCACAGCGAGAATTGAGGATGTAGCCCTTGGCTAGCGACTCGAGGCTTGTGATGTTGACGAAGGTTTCTTGTAAAATTATGCAGTCTACAAGATGCTTTTCCATGCCCTTTGGCACACATTCAGCTTTGTGGGCCATATTGTTCAATAGATAGAACTCCAGACACAGTGTTCCCGGCGATGTTTGCTTCGCTTAGATCAGGGTTCATAAAGTTGGGAAGGCTTCCACCCTGCTCTTAGAAGTTTGCCAATGCTTCCTGGGCCTTTTTCAGCCAGCCGTCGGCTCTGGCGGTGCGTGTTCGGCCTAAGCTAACTTGACCTTGAACACCGTAGAGGGATCCAGTTGTGCAGAGTAGGTAAAACCCTCCGCCTCCCTAGCCTCGCCGTATCTTGCCTTGAGCTTATTTATAGGCCCCGCGTCCAAGGTCTGCATTGGACAAGCATCGACGCAGATTGGGTTCTTCTTTTCATCTAGCCTGTCGATACAGAAGTTACACATCTGCATCTTTGCGTTCTCCTCGGCGCCGAACTGTGGTACTGCATAGGGGCATGCCTGCAGACACATGTCACAGCTGTTCTTACCCAGGCACTTATCCTGATCCACAAGGACTATTCCATCCTCTCCCCTTTTGCTGATAGCGCCCACTGGGCAGGCTGTAAGGCATGCCGGATGGGCACAATGACTGCAGCTTAGGGATAGGTAAGCTACAAACACGTTGGGAAACTTGTTCTTCTCTATCTCGATAACTTGGCGCCAGCTGACTGGCCCCGCGGGAATATCGTGCCAATCCTTACAGGCCACCGTACAGGCAAAGCAACCTGTGCAACGGGTCTGATCGAAGTAAAACCCCATTCGCATCTCTTATCTCCTTAGCCTTTTGACGCCAATGTTATTGTTCAGCCCTCATGCCTGAACCAGTTAGGCCCTTTCAACCTGAACCAGAGATGTATTGGTACAGAATGCACCGCCCGGAGACATCTCGTCCTTGGTCAACACGTTGTCACACCCACCCCTATCCACCCCGCCTTCATCCGGATCAAACCAAGCACCGGTACCTATGCTTACCACCCCAGGCATAATCCTCTCAGTGACCTTGGCAGCGATGATCATCTGCCCCCTGTCATTGAACACCCTTACAAGGTCACCATCGCTGATGCCTCTGGCGCGGGCATCTATTGAGTTGAGCCATACCGTATGAGACTCGACTTCCCTCAGCCAAGGGATGTTGTCGAATGCGCTCTTGGACCGTGTTGTTACATGAACCGTGATAAGCTGAAGTGGATACTTCTCTATAAGGGGGTCGTGTCGGCTTTCCCAGGCCTCGATATACTTGGGAATAGGTGGCAGCTTGGGAATGTTCATATCCGCCAACCGCTGAGAATATATCTCGATCTTGCCCGAAGGAGTTGGGAAGGGATTGTTCTCAGGATCTTCGATTTGCTTTTTGAAAGGAACGCATGGCTCAGGTAGCTCCACTTTCAGAATCGCCTTTCGCCTGAAGTCGTCATAATCAGTAATAGCGTCGATTGATCCGGCAATCTTCCTCAGCCACTGGTCTTCCGTTTTGTCATTGTAGTTGGGGATGCCTAACCGGGCTGCCAGCTCTGTACATATCTCGAGGTCTGACTTGCATTCATAGGCGGGATCGACAGCCTTATTCACATAAGCATAACATGGTGGTGACATCAACCAGGCGAAAGAGATGTCGTTCCTTTCGAGAGGGATACTAACCGGCAACAGGATATCTGCAAACTTCGCTGTGGCGGTCATGAATTGCTCATGGACGACAATGAACTCCAGCTTCTGAAAAGCTTGGGCCATTTTGTTGGTGTTTAAAAGTGAGTTAATCGGATTGGCGCAGGTAATATAGGCAAGCTTGGGGTCGCTGTAATAGCCTCCATCTCTTCCCCGGAGTATAGCATCAGAAACCTTAGATATGTGTATCTCTGAGGCGCTGGGATAGGTGGGGGCATAAGGGATTCTGTCCTTGTCAGGTGGCGCCTCAAGCGCAACTGGGTTACGCTTCACAGACAAGAAGCCGGAAGGCACGGCAGGTGGATAGGCAACGAGCCCGAGATTGGCCGGATGGCCTCCGTGGATGCCGACGTTGCCTGTTATTGCTGCTAAAACCATTGCCGCCCGCTGGTATTGTTCGCCGTAAGCGCTACGGCCGGGGCCAAAGCCAGTGACTAGCGCCGCCGGTTTCAAGCTAGCATAGTCCCTGGCTAGGTTGGTGATGCTGGTAGCGGGCACCCCTGTGATGGCCTCCGCCCAGGCCGGTGTCTTAGCTGTGCCATCTTCCTCACCGAGGACGTAGTCTCTGTATCGCTCAAACCCAACAGTGTAAGTATCGATGAAGGCTTGATCTTGAAGACCCTCCACAATGATCACATAGGTCATAGCTATCAGCATAGCGGCGTCAGTGCCTGGCCTGATTGGTATCCACTGATCGGCTAAGATGGCTGCTGAGTTGGTATACCTCGGATCAACACTCACTATCTTGGCACCGGCGTCCTTGGCTCTCTTCAGTAAGGGGGTGGTGCTGCTGTTCCATCTAGTGTCTGCTGGGTTCCATCCCCAGAGAATTATCAAGCGGCTGTTGAGGAAATCGTCCGGGGTATTAGATGTAAGGACGGTGCCATAGGTAACTTGGGCTGCAACCCAGGACCCTTCAAAGGAGACTATGCCCCAGTGTGTTGTGCAGCCACCGAACATGTTAAGCAGCCTTAGAGCCGCACCTTGCCAGTGGAGTAGGCCAAGACTGCCATCAATTCCAATGTAAAGGATAGCAGATAACCCATAACTTGCCTTGACCCGTTTCAGTTCACTCGCCACTTTATCGAGGGCCTCCTCCCAAGAGATTCGCTCAAATTTGCCCTCACCCCGAGCCCCAACTCTCCTCATAGGGAATTTGAGCCGGTCAGGAGCATGTACTCTCTGTCGATAGGCACGTCCCCTGGCGCAGGCCCTCACCTCGGGTTTCTCACCATCATCACTCTCGATCCTGACAATCACGCCGTTCTTTACATGAACCTTGAGCAAGCACCTTCCACCACAGTCGTGAGTGCAGCTAGTATAAACGATTCTCACGTTGTCATCCCGTTTGCCAAGTTCCTTAGAAGTCATGTCTGTAACCTCCGTTACGGACGCTAGCACAACGCGCTCGACACTGTCAAGATACTTCGTTTCTTGTTCTATTTCTCTTTCTTTTCACCACCGTGACGGTTACCGTCACGGTAAGCTGGAACAGCCCGCTTGCAAGCCTACATGATCTTGCTGATCACTCGTCTGCGGCGATTTGTTGAAAGCGACCGTAAGAGTCTCTTGCTTGTCCAAGCCTATCTTGTTGCCAGTTAGGTAGTGCTGGGTAGCGACTCGGCTTCGGTTGCTTTAGTCGATCTTGATGCTCCCGCGAATCGAGAAGCAGTGCGAGTTGCACGAAGTGGCGAAAAGCGTAATTTGCAGAGCAGTTGCTATGAGTTATAATGACTGTGGTACTAGGCCTGGACTCGATCAAGAGATTGGATTGTGGCAAAGAAAATATTGATCGATCCTCTAACTGTAACTACCAGGGCATCAAGAATACTATGGCGAAGCCCATGGGCTGCCTGCCTTTTGGTAGGAACTCCCAGATAATAATCTTTAAGGAGGGGTAAGCGCGCTAAGTTGGTTTCGCTTAGTGGTGCGGCTGCCTGCGAGAGATGATGGCAAAAACATAGGGCTCTCTCTTTTCAGATGCCCCGCGCCCTCTGCGGCTCCAGGCTTTGGGTGCTGGTATCCGATACAGTTGATGCTGCCTCTCGCTGCTGGCATAGGATAGCTGACATATTCTGTTATCAGAAAGGATGAAGGGAAATGTCCGAAGAATTGGCAATGGCTATCGTAGAGCTAAAGAGGGATGAAGTCCTAGACGCGGTGAAAAGCAGGGCCGATAAAGGCGAAGACCCGCTTGAGATCCTCGAAGAGTGCCGTCAGGGCATGACCATTGTCGGCTACCGGTTCCAGAAAGGGGAGTACTTCCTCGCTGAACTGATGCTGTCTGCCGAGATTTTCAAGGGGGCGGTAGCCATTATCGAACCATACTTGGCTAAGGTCCGCCCACCCAAGCCCCGGGGCAAGGTGGTGCTGGCGACATTGAC
>Ga0315296_10002744_pt1 | contig 14891 bp, 14 predicted proteins | sample YL17G14_18_MG_FD_203921 | JGI IMG/M metagenome (GOLD analysis project Ga0315296, IMG submission 203921) | Sediment microbial communities from Yellowstone Lake, YNP, Wyoming, USA - YL17G14_18 | ecosystem: Environmental > Aquatic > Freshwater > Lake > Sediment | place: USA: Wyoming | collected... | reverse complement strand
GCGCTTGCAGGGCCGTGCCCGAAACCGCCAGCGCCGCGCCCACCAGCATGGCCAGCAGAACCCTGGGCAGGCGGATTTCCCGCACAATAACACGGGCCTCCGGAGACGACGCCGCGCCTGTTAATCCCGACCAAACTTCGCGCCAGGACAGGTGCACGCCGCCCACCGCCAACGCGCCCAGACCCACCACCAGCAGGGCCCCAACCAAAACAAGCGTCAGCGCCAGGACATTGCGGCGTGTGGCAGCCAAGGTCATAGGTTGTCTTTCTGCGGCGCGGCGTCCGGCGGGTGCAGCATGCGCGCCACTTCTTCCAGCGCGTCTACCAACCGCGGACTGGGGCGAATAATCGTATCGGAGATGAAATACATCCGCCGATTCTTGACGGCGCGCAGGTCTCTCCAGCCGGGCAAGTGCCGCAATTCTTCCAGCTCCGGAGAGAACGATTCCGCGCGCGGAAGAAGGATTACATCCGGATCACGACGGAGCGCTTCCTCAAGGCTCAGGCGAGGCCACTCGCCTGGCAGGTCTTCGCTGATCGAAACTCCGCCCGCCCGGTGAACTACGTCGGTGATGAACGTGTGCGCTCCAGCCGTAGTAAGCGGTCGATACCAAACGACGAAGAGGACCCGGGGACGCCCGCGGCCCGCAACGCCTTGTTCCACCGCCGCGATTCTCCGCCGGAGGCCTTCCACCAACTGTTCTGCCTCCGGTGCCTTACCCAGGACCCGGCCCAGATCTTCGATGGAGTGCAGCGTCTCCTCCACGCCGCGTGCCGTGACGCCGTAGAGGGGAATCCCCAACCGCGCCAGCCGATCCGCTGTCTCAATCCGATTGGCCTCCGGGCTGCCTAGCACCAGATCGGGCTTGAGCGTCACAATCTTCTCCAAGCTCGGGTTGAGGATGGGGCCGACGTGGGGCTTCAGCTTAGCTTCGGGAGGATATTCACAGTAGTCGGTATCGCCTACCAGCCGATCGCCCAGGCCCAGCGCATAGAGAGTCTCCGTGATACTGGGCGCAAGCGAGACCAACCTTTCGGGATGCTCGGGAACATTCACCTGCCGACCCGTCTGATCCGTCACCTCACGCGCAGACAGTGAAGCACCGGCTAAGTTGAGAACGGCTAGAAGGAGAAGAACCCAGCGTCCACGCCTCCAGTTCCGCGGAGCGCAAGAGGCGAGCCTCTGAGCAGCAGTTCTCCTTGCGCGCTGGTAGATCTCACACACGAGTTTCAGCCAGTCCGAAAAAAACAAGCCCCGCGCACTCTCGACGAGGGCGGGGCAATTCCACCCACTCCTTCTCGCGAAGAGTGTGAGGCTTGGCGCGGTCCGACGGGTCGGACCGGCCTCAGACGCCCAGGCAGGTTTCCTGACTCACGGCAAGCAAGACAGCCTCGCACCGCCTTCCCACCCCGGACTCCATCGTTCAAGAGGAGGGGCAGTGACGCCGGGCGAGTTCGTCGGAACCAGCCCGATGTGCAAGGCCCGCCCGGTACCCTACGGTACCGGGCCCGCCGTTTACAGTGGCGGGACCGTGGCCGATTTTCACGGCCTTCCCTTTGGGTGCCCCGCGCCAAGCGGGGCGCACCTGGGCGCTTGATACCGCGGTTAAGTCTATGCCCTGAGATTTCGTTTGTCAAAGCTCCTCCAACCGTGAACAATAGCGGACGAGATGAGGACAACGACCTCCAGTCTGGCTCTGACCATCATTGCTTGCCTGCTGTTTGACGCTGGCGCCATCGCCAAAGAGCAAAAGCCGCCCACGCCGACAGGCTGGGGGTACGACGCAAAGGGCTCGGTGGACGTCAGACCCAAACCATCGGAGCGCAAGAAGCCAACTCTTCGGCTGGGGCGGGGCGGGCTGGTGCCCATCTTTGAACTCAAGCAGGCAGCAGGCCGGACCTGGGCGCGGGTCGTAGCGGTTGATACCGCGAGTCTCACTCCTCAAGGCGGATGGATTGATGCCAGTCAGATCGAGACCCTGCCCATCGGCCAGTATCCTATGGACGCCGAGCTGCTGAAATTGCTCGGCGGCCCCTACCTGGACGATTTCACTGCCGCCCACACCGCTATCGCGCGATTCCTGGTTCGACAAGGCGAACGTGAGTCGGCGCTGGTTTGTTTTCTCGGCTCGCCGATTCTTCCCCAGGCGCGCTTCCAGGTATTTCTGCCTTCGCGAGGGAAGTTCACCCTGGGGCCTTATCTCGAATTCCCTTTTGCCGACCTGAAGGCGGCGATAACGAGCTTGGAGATACGAGATTTGGTGGGCGACGGCAACGAATGCTTGGTCACCCGTGAGACGTTCAACTTGGGACCAGAGAACGAAGGAGTGAGCCTGGTGATTCGCCGGCTCGAGGCGGGGGGACTGAAGACGCTCTGGAAGGCTCCCGTCGAGTTCATCAACCTGGCTTCGTTTCCGCCCAAAATCCAGGTGCTCGCCCCGCCGGAGAAGAACATCGGAGGCGCCGGCACGGTTACGAAAGGGGACGTGGAGTTTCGCGCGCGCGATCGCATCAGTGAGCCGGTCTGGAAGGGCAAAGTAGAGTTCCACGTCTTCGGGCGGGAACAGCCCGTGGAAACGATAGCCGTCGAGAAAGTCTGCGCGTGGGACGGCACGAGGTTCGCCGCTTTGTATTAGTCGCGCCGTAGCGCGGGAACATACTCAATTCGATTACCCGATATCCAGCGAGCTTTTTTGGAAGACCTCCGAGCTGGGGCTTACGGCCGCGGCGGGGCGTGGTTAAGCGTGCGGAGGAATGGAAAGGGTCGAGCGTCCGTGATTATGCACAAGCCACCCTCGCTTTGCTCGTCACTTGTCACTCGTCACTCGTCACTGCATTTAGGAGGGAAGAAGCCGCAGACCTACGAAGCAGGTCGGCTCTACTTGCTCGCCTCATCAGGGTTGCAGATAGGTCAACGTGATCTCGCCCGTCACTTCCTTCCGGCTGAACGCGGAGAAGCGATTATCAAAGGCTAGCGTGTAGTCGCCGGGCGGCAGCAGCCGGTCAATGGTTCCGTTGGTGACTTTGTCCGTGCTGTAGTAGACCTGCGCCTGATGCCCATTGATCCAGTTTTCGAATTCAGGCGGACTCGCGATCACCACTTGAATGTCATTGCCGGACCCGCCGAAAGCGTGAAAACTGCCGCTAACCCTGGCCCTGATCGCGCCAGCGGGCACGCTGAAGTTGATGTATCGATACGTACCGGACGCAACTTCAAGATTCCCATTGAGGAGCTTCTGGCTCACTGGGTGTGGGATGGGCACCGGGAAAGAAGTCGCCGAGCCTGGGCTTGTCGTTTTATTCCGGGTTGCTATCACCCAGACCAATACCAGGATCAGGCCGAAGAGAATAAGCGCCGCAACACTGTTTCTGATGCCTTGGGTGGTAGCCGCCTGCGGCGTCGGGATTGGTGCGGTTGCAACTAGGGTGCGATTACAATACCGGCAGACGGTCGCGGCTTGCCGGATGGGCTCGGCGCAGTAGGGACAGGGCTTGTAGCCATCCTCCATGGATCACCCCCCAACCGGAATTTCCGTATGCAGCGCAGTTCTTCACTGCACGATCAGCGTGACGGTTCCGGAGTTCTGTAGCGAACCGGCTGTCCCAGCAATCGTAATGGTATAGGTGCCCCTCGGCGTTCCGGGATTCGTCGGGCCACCGCCGCCGCCCCCGCCCCCACCGCACGCTGCTAGCAACGCAAGGAAAAGACCCAATAGGCCTGCCGAAACGTACAGAGCGCGGGCGGGTGTTCTCGCAAACCGCCGAATACCAGCAAGGGCGATTAGGGAAAGGGCCATTAGGCCAATCCACAGTCCGTGGAGGGGCGGTGGGCCAAAAGGGTCCTTGAACGATGCCGATGGCGCCGTTGTAGAAATCGTCAGATTCGAGGTGGCACCGCTCGCGCCAGGAGTAACCGTACCAGGGGAAAACGAACAGGTGGAACGAGACGGCAGATTGGAGCAAGCCAGAGAGACTGCATTGTTGTACGCGTCGTATTGCGGATTGACGCTTAACGTATACGTGGCGGTCTGACCGCGGCTTACCGTCACACTCGACGGCGAGGAACCCACGGTGAAGTTGCTAACTGTGATCTGGGCGCTGGCGGCCTGAGATAAGGTCACGCCGTTATTTGTGACCGTGAGGGTCGCGTTGTTGGTTCCGAACGGACAGGTGACGGTCGGGCTGACCGCGCTGGCGTTACCGCAGCTTCCCGTCCAACTGAAGGTCAGAGGACAACCAATTGGGTCCGACGATGCACTTCCGTTGAGCGTGACGCTGGCACCATTGGAACTCGTGCCGTTCACCGTCTGGTTTGGACCGGCGTTGGCGGCCGGGATGGTGTGGTTCGCGGCTGCCAGGGCGTCGATGCGACCGTAGCCATACACATTGTCAGGACCAGAAGCTCCGAGGTCCACCGCGTTATTCAAGACCAGGTTGCGCAGGTTTGTGCGCGCGTTCACTGGCGAGAGGCCGCCCGCTGCACCAGCACGGAGGCAAGGAGCGGCCTGCAATAGCAGCGCGGCGACGCCAGCCCCGTGAGGGGCTGCGGCGGAGGTGCCGGAGAAAGGGACTGGGAACCCACCTGCGCCAGTAATCGAGACTCCGTCGATGCCCGTCACGTCGGGCTTCAGCCGCCCATCGTTCGTAGGGCCGTTGCTGCTGTAAGGCTCAATGGTTTCCGGGGTAGCATGATTGGCTGCACCGACGGAGATAACGCTGACTGGTGAGCCTCCTGCGTCAGACTGCGCGGGCACGCTGCTGCTCACTGTATTGTAGTTGTGATTTTCGCCAGTGGGTGCGACACACGTCGGCTCCGTGCCGCTGCAGGGTGGCTCAGTAATAAACATGTCGAAAGTGCGCGGGGCTGCTTGATTCATGAAGTTCCGGATAAGAATCTGGAAGAAGTCGTCAACGCCCGTGTCGTTTGTATAGGCTATATTCTCCACGGGGTCCTGGGTCCCTGTCTGAAAGTCAGTGCTCCAATCCACCACAGCCGCTGTGCTATTCTGCACCAAGAAAAGATCATAGTCGTTGCTGGACGCGCCGAAAGGATCGTTCCAGACCAGCCGGACAACAACTGAAACGCCTGCGGGCAGGTAGACCACGTCCGAGATCCAAGCGCCGAGCCCCAAGATATCAGAGGTGCTCGCTGTGGGCTGGAAGAGGTGTAGGTTGCCGGGGAGACCCCACCAACTCATGTCCACGCCCGAGTCCACAAAGACGCCTTGGTAATGCTGCCGGGCCTGATTGCCAACAGCCGTGAAGTAGGCACGGATGGGATTGGTGCTGTTGTTCAATGCGTTCGCGGTGTTCGACGAGACAGGGCTGGTCCCGTCGTAAGGCGGGGTAAACCACGCGATGTCATCAACCACAATGTCCGCATTCGCTGCTAGATGATTGACGGCCTGTTGGAATTCCAAACCGGTCTCAAAGTTCGCAAAGGACAACTGCGCGTTCGGGGCAAGGTCGTGCACGATTTCCAGCATGGCGGTTCCCTCCGCCCCACATCCAGGCTCAACGCAGCCAGGCATGTGGCCTTCAAGGTCACCATCGGAGCGAAACGAGCGAGCAGTGATCCCGCCGCTCACTGAAGTCAGGACGCCGCTGGCGTTGCGTGTTCCTGTCGCGCTGGGCAGGTCATCGGTGGCGATCGGCCCACCGGAGACTCCATCGCAGGTGGTGCAGCCTGTGGCGAAGATCCCATTGATCCCATCGGAGATAACGCCCACGCGGACCCCCGTGCCGTCCACGCCGAGCATTGAGCGTACCTGGTCGGTCTTCAGGATGGCGTCGCCCTCGGTGGTGACGGACCCCGTTTGGTGCACGCCATAGTCGGGCAGCCTCACGAAGCGGACAAAGGGAAGCGCGCCCACCTCTTCGAGACGGGCTACTGGAACGCGGGCCTGCACGATACGTTGTCGCTTGTCCTGCAATTCGATTGTTGCACCGGCGTTTTGAAGCTCGGGCAGGTTCTCGTCTGTGACCCCAGTAACCAAGACATAAACCTGGACCTCTGCATTGTTGTTGATCCGCATCATGCCAGCGCGAACCGCGTCTCGGACTGATTTCGGCAGGGTCGTCAACGAAAAGCCCGGCGGGGGAACAATTCGTTGCCCTTCGGGAATTAGTCCCCGCTGTTGGGGCAAGGCGCGAGCGAGTTCTGCCAAGGGTGTGCTGAGCTTTGGGTGCTTGTAGGGTCGAGATTCAAGCGCGGAAGCTTCCTGCGTCATAAGGGACGCAGGTCGAAGCAGTGCGAAGGGAAGGGCGTGCGTCTGACCGCCAGATTGCGCGCCCCCCCCACGACTGATAGGCGTCTGCGCGAAGCCCCCGCTCGGGATTTCGCCGAAGACGAGCAACGTAGCGAGTACAAACGAAGCGCGACGAAGACCGAAACGCGGAAATGGCCTAGTTTGCATTTCAAGGCCCTCCTCTGGCCATCGGTCTACCTTTAGACGAAGAGAAGAACAGAACTCTTTCCTCCGGGAGTATACTCCTGCCGCACCTCCACTTCAAGTAAACAGGGCCGTAGGGTTGGACCGACACCCATATGACCCGGAATTTCCTTTTTAACTTCGTGGCCAACTGATTAACGTACACCTGACAGCCTCAGCATGCAACGCGCCAGCCTGGTTTCGAGTGCAAAGTCTTTTCGGCGGCGGCCCGAAGGTTTGTAGGAAACCGTTGATATCGGAAATCTGGGCTCAAGCCTGTCGAGATTCACCCCTGCGCTGGCGCGCTTGCACTCCCGAATCCGCAGTCCTATACTTCGCCTGCGAGTTCGCCGGGCAGCACTGGTGCAACCTTAAGGTCGCAAGACCTCACGGTTCAGGCGGCCGGGAGGGACTGCTGGCGATGGTCGGTCGCCAGCGAGGAAACTGACCCGCTTCGAGCCGGAGGAAAGAACGCGAGAACACTTACAGGAGGCCTCATTCAATGACCGCTTACAGCCGTCGCCGCTTTCTTCAGGTTTCGGCCGCAGCCGCCGCTTCTCCGCTCCTCGCCGGAGGACCACGCGGGGAATCGGAAAAGGGAATGCGTCTGGGCGTGATTGTCCACATGGACAAGGATCCGGAGAGCGCGCTGGCGAAAGTCCATGAGCTTGGCTTGCCCACTTGTCAGGCGGGAATCAGCAATTACGAACCCGCGATGGTCACTCGCCTGAGAGGCGCCCTCGACCGCTACAGCATCGAGGCAACTGCGCTCAACACCGCCGGCCCGGGCCCGGCTGTGTGGAACTTCGACCAAGGGCCGCTCACCATCGGGCTGGTCCCCCGCAAGTACAGGCAGGCGAGGATTGACCACCTCAAGCGGGCATCGGACTTCGCCCAGCAATGCGGCATTCCGGCCCTCCATACCCACTGCGGATTCATCCCCGAAAATCCGAATGACCCGGTTTACAGGGAGACTGTGCAAGCCATCCGGGAAGTGGTGAGTCACTGCAAGAGGAACGGGCAGATGTTTCTTTACGAGACCGGGCAGGAAACACCCATCACGTTGCTGCGCACGATGCAGGACGTCGGCCTCGACAATCAGGGCGTCAACCTGGACCCCGCCAACCTGATTCTTTATGGCAAGGCGAATCCGGTGGATGCTCTCGATGTGTTTGGGACGCTCGTGCGGGGCATCCACGCGAAAGACGGCCTTTACCCGACGGACCCGCATCGGCTGGGCGAGGAAGTGCCCATCGGTCAGGGTAAGGTCGATTTTCCGCGGCTCATTCGGCGCCTCAAGGAATTGAATTACCGCGGCCCCATCACTATCGAACGAGAGATTGAGGGCCCTCAGCAGACCGAGGACATCCGGAAAGCCATAGTGTACCTCCGGGCGTTGATCGCCTGACATCCCCCTGGCGGGCGCCCGCATGTGGGGCTGAAGCTTTCGTCCACGTCCGAACGCGGAGCCGCAATCCGCGTGCGATGCCGGCACCCTCGCCGCGCAGTTTCTGTGTTACATTGATGCGTCTTTTGGCCGGTCTGCGGGAGACGAGGCCGGCCCGCCCGCAACCATCATGAAACCCTCAGATGCGCCCTCTCATAGTCTCGGCCAGATGCCCGCTGCGCCGCAAGCTGGTGCCGGCCCATCGGCAGTTCACCCCACCCGCGTGCGTTGGCACATCATCGCCCTGCTCGCAGTCATCTCGGGGCTGACTTATCTTGACCGACTTAACCTCAGTATTGCCGCGGGATACATCCAGAAGGAGTTCCTCTTCAACGACGAAACGATGGGGTGGGTTCTGAGCGCCTTCGTCCTGGGCTACGCGCTCTTTCAGGTGCCGGGAGGATGGGTGGGCGACCGGTACGGCCCGCGCGGGGTGATGACGGTGGCCATCCTGTGGTGGTCGCTCTTCACGGCGGGGACAGCAATAGCGCCGCGCCTGCCTCTCGTGGGTTGGTTTGGATTGGCCTGGTCGTTTGCCATCGTTCGCTTCCTCATCGGCGTGGGAGAGGCGGCGGCCTTTCCTAACTCCAACAAGATCGTCGCCTACTGGATGGGCGCCAGTCAGCGCGGCATCGGCAACGCCCTATTCCTTTTCGGCATCGGAGTGGGCGGCGCGCTCACGCCCAAGTTCATCACCAGCCTCATGGCAGGCTGGGGCTGGAGGTCTTCTTTCTACGCCTGTGCTGTGGTGGGAGTGGCGGTAGCTCTTGTTTGGCGACTCTATGCGACCAGCCGGCCGGAAGAACATCCGCGCGTCAACGCTGCGGAGTTGGCGCTAATTCATGCGGGCGAAACACGGGACGCTGCTGTACTCCAAGCCCCCACGGCCCGGCACCAAGGTGCCCCCTGGGGCCGCATGCTCTCCCGGGTTTCGGTTTGGGCCCTGGTGCTCAGCTATTCTTGCATCGTCTATGCTGCCTACATTTTCTACACCTGGTTCTTCATCTACCTGACGCGTGTGCGCGGCTTTACCGTGAAACAAGGTGGATTCTGGGGATCCACGCCTTTTCTAGCCATCGCCCTGCTCGCGCCGCTGGGTGGGTGGGTCTCAGACCGCGCGGTCGCGCGATTCGGCAAGCGGCGTGGGCGCCAGAGCGCTGTGTGGCTGGGCGCAGCGTGCTCGGCAGGCTTGATGTGGGCCGGCGGCCACACCGAGAACAACATACTGGCCATCCTGCTTCTGGCAGGCGCCGCCGGATTCAACCTGTTTGCCACTACCACCTGGTGGGCAGCCTGTAACGACCTCACAAAAAGATATTCCGGGTCTCTCTCCGGCTTTATGAACATGTTTGGCAATCTGGGCGGATGGCTCTCGCCGATTGTCACCGCCGCCATTGCCACCCGCGTGGGCTGGAACCAAGCGCTGAGCTTTGCCGCCCTGGTAACGCTCGCCGCCGGCGCGCTGTGGCTATTGGTCGACGCCAGCCAAAGCCTCGAAGAGCCAGCCACTCCCCAGCCCTCGTAGGCCGGGGCCCTGGACAACGGATGGGCGACCCGCCGCCGCGGGATCACGACCGCGCAGGGTGTTATAATTCCGTCGCTTGAGCAAGAGTAACCTCCAGTCTCCAGGCGAGGATTACACGGTTCCACGTGCTCGTGAACCCTTGCCTCGCCGGCCGGCGATTGGCTGCCGCGGCGAGCGGCTGTAGCCCTCGACACCGCCGAGGAGGTCGGCCCATGGACGATTTCCTGCTTCCCCTCTTCCCTTTGGAGACCGTGCTTCTCCCTGAGGCACCCTTGCCCCTGCACATCTTTGAAGAACGTTACAAGCTCCTGATCGGGGAGTGCCTGAAAGCCAAGTCCTCGGGTGGGGGCCAGCAGGAGTTCGGAGTTCTCCTGGCCAAAGACCAGGAGATGCGGACTGTGGGATGCACGGCACGCATCATTAACGTGACTCGCAAATACGCCGATGGACGGATGGATCTCTTCACGGTGGGCAGCCGACGCTTCGAGGTGCTTTACACCAACGAAGAGGAAGCGTATTTGCGCGGCAGCGTGGAGTTCTTCGATGACGATGTCGACGCCGATATTCCCAGCGAGCAGGAAGCCCAGCAAGCGATTGAGCTGTTTCGGCAGGCTCTCCAGCGATTGCATAAGTCCACGGACATGCCGGTTCATCTTCCTCGGCCGTACCGCTATCTTTCCTTCCGCATCGCCGCCCCGCTTCCCCTGGACCTCGAATTCAAGCAGCAGATCCTGCCTCTGCGGAATGAGACGGAGAGGCTGCGCCGGGTGACGCGAGTGATCGCACAGCTAATCACGCAGCTCGATTTCGTTCAGAAGGCGAGAAGTAAGGCGGGCGGTAACGGGGACCTTCACCCTCAAGGCTGAGCGTGTACACATGCCGCGCCCCAGGCGAGGCGTGCGTCACCCAACACATTGGGCTGAGACAGGGCTTACTGCGTTGCAGCAGGTAGCGCAGACCTGTTTTGGAGGTCTGCGGTTCGTCCCCCATTGACAACAAAAAGCCGCGGACCTAAACGACAGGTCCGCGCTACCTGCTTGGTTTGGGAACCGCCGAAAAGCCGCAGAGTTTCTGAGAAACGAAAGTCTCCGCTACTGCTTCGATGGGATTTTCACCTGCCTGCGGCAGGCAGGCCCCCTTCGCTGAATTTTGAGCCTTAACCGTTTGTCTCAAAAATCGGGACAAGTCCATGCTGTTGATCCAACGCTCTCGTTAAGGTAAGAATGAAACATCTTGACTTACATACTTCAAGAGAGTAGGATATGACGTATGGTAGGTGCCAAATGAAGATCGAAACCAGCGTCGTCACAACCAAAGGACAACTCGTCATCCCCGCTCGCTTGCGCCGGCGATTCGGGATCAAAAAGGGGACGATGGTTACCTTTGTGGAAGATGACGGGCATATAATCGTCCAGCCGGTGACGCGGGAATTCATCCGCGGGCTGCGCGGGTCGCTCAAAGGGGAACCCTCAGCGCTCGCCGCCCTGCTTGAGGAGCGCAAGCGCGAGCGGCGCCTATGAAAACCTACGTGTTGGATTCGAGCGCCCTCATGGCGTTTTTCGAGGACCGTCCGGGGGCCGACAAGGTCGAAGAACTGCTGGCGAAGGCGGCGGAGGCCAAACGCCCGCTCGCGATGTCGGTGGTCAACTGGGGCGAGGTTTATTACTCGGTCTGGCGCGCACGCGGGGAAAAAGCGGCGGCGGCCAAGTTGCACGAGATCGCCCAGCTTCCCATTGAGATTGTCGGCGTTGACATCGAACTCGGCAAGCTCGCCGCCAGTCTCAAGGCGGAGCACAACCTGCCCTACGCCGATTGCTTCGCCGCCGCCCTCGCCCAAGCCAGGAAGGCAACCTTGGTCACGAGTGACAAGGACTTCCAGTGTGTCGGCACCGCCCTCAAGATCCTTTGGGTGTGAGGGTAGAGACTGTAGCGCAGACCTGTTTTGGAGGTCTGCGGTTCGTCCCCCGTTGACAACAAAAAGCCGCGGACCTAAACGACAGGTCCGCGCTACCTGCTCGCTCAGTGGGTTTGGCCTGGCTCGCGACCCGAGCACGCCTTGCGGCGTGGGGTGCGTGAGCATTGCCAGGGTCAAAGGGGCCGCGGCCATAGAGAGCACGCCGTCGCCCGCTCGCGGACTTCAGAGAAGAAGAAACTTCTTGGCCCTAGTCAGCAAGTCCTCGTAGGTGATCACTTCCACGCCCGAGATACCATCTTGAATCTGTTTGTACAGAATGTCGTCGTCGATCTCTGCTTTCTTCCCAACGACGACTGCAAGGCGTGGCCGGTATGCGGTGACCCCGTATCGTTGCAGCACTGAGTCCCGCCGATGGGGGTCCTCGAAAAAGTCACGGTACTGTCGAAGTTGCGCTGACGCTTCGGCGACAGCCGCCGAAAAACGCTTCCTGTTGCGTCCGCCCACAACTAACTGCGCGGTCGGGAGCTTTATATCCAGCACGTCGCAAAAGCGTTTGCCAAATGGCTGTAGGAGGAAATCAGGAATTAAGGGTCCTTCGTCTCCTCGTTCGAGAATTACATGCGGGTACAATCTCTCATACTCCTGTCCAAGAAGGAACTTAGGGTGCGACTCGAGAAACTGTTGGATTGCCGCCTCGGTGCAACTAGAGGAATTCAGCAGGTACTCAAATTCTTCAATTTCTTCGTGCAGATACGTGCGCGTAATGTCGGCAATTATGTACGGCGCGGCAAGTATTAGTCCTTGGTGAGGGTCAGCGCCGACGGAGATCCGATAAAGGCCCGGGATCCGGCCCGGTAGGAGCTGGATGCGGCCTTCGCGGACAGTAAGGAATAAACTTGTTGGACCCGCGGTTGCGGTGTCGCGAGCCGCCACTAGCGCCGACGTGTCCTGAGGGGATAATTCAAAGAGAGGGTGGCGCGAGTAATCTATATTGAAATGGTTAAAGACCGTATACAGTTTCGTAATTTGCAGTAGGTCATGAATTTTCTTTTGCGCCCTGTTTAGCGAGAACGAACCTCCACTGTTGCTGCAGAAAGTAAAGGCAGAGACGAGCTCCCCAATTCCTGCCGAGTCCACATAGACGCATCCTGACAGGTCTAGAATTATGTCTGCCATTCCCCTTTGGCGTAGGCCTCGGATGATTCCCCGCAGCAGGGCCAAAGAGCCGGATGCTAAAGTGAGGCGCGCTGGGGCGAATACCACAATTCGCCCGGCGTCACGACACGCCCTGAGGATCGGCCCGTGATCATTCGGCTTGGCGGCTGGGGGTTCACTTGGCATAATGCCTCCTCTGATTTGGAGGATGCCCGCGGGTCGCGCCTACATGCCACCGCGGGTGGCGCATACATGGTGTGTTGCGCCATGTGTGCGGGGCTTTGGGTTACAATCCCGACATGCCTCGCCGGCGGCATTACTACGGGTTGAACCACCTGCATTTTATCACCGCCAGCACTTACCGCCGCGATCGCAGACATCGCCACGAACGCGATGAACCTGTCGCGACCTATCGGGATGCGCCACCCGCGCAACCCCCATAAGCCTCGTCACGGCCAATTCCCAATCGGAATACGAGCTGACCCCGGAACAGCGGCTTCGAGCGATTTGAAGTACGCCTCTCTCGATTCTCTCAAAACATTGCGCGGAATTATCAATTTCCCAGGCTTGTCCACATTGATTTCTGAAAACCAGCCGTCTTGATCCCAAACGATATAGACGATGTAGGTCCTACCCCTAGAGCATCCTGGACAATCGACAGTGGCGCAGCCGAACAACCGATTGCCGGGCTTCAATAGAGGAGCCACAAGCGGGGTGCCAAATAGGTTTTCTGGGCCGCCTTCATCGTGCGGTTTGATCCAATCGAATGTGCTTATTGGGATCGGTAGTGGGTCATTGCGGTCTGGAAGGTCCATGTTCCAAAGTGCGAGCGCCCACTTTATGTCGCGGGCAACTGAATCAGACGGATTTACGATCACCAAAGCCGGTGACTTCGGGTAAACGAAGCGTAAAGATACTTCTGGCATCCTAACTACCGTAGGTAATGATTTACGTGGGGGCTGCGGCGTTTTGGGGGACTCTCTGCTTGCCGGGGGTTGTTGAAGGGGTGGGTTAGAAGGCGCACTGGGTGATGGTGGTGGTTCGTTCTGCAGTGCCTGTTTTATAGCCCAGCGGCCAAATAGCATAGCAGGGAAAAACAGCACTACCGCACATCCAATGGTGATTGCTAAACGAGTCATCGGAGAACAATTTTTGATTCGTCTCCATCGGGCCACTCCATAAACTGTGACAATCCACGCTATAGCAACGGCTATAGCTACCGTCATGCTGACCGCCTTAACAAAGGCAAGTACGAACAAAACGCAGCCAAGAACAATCTGAAATAGAGGGCTGTGGAGAATATCGTCCACAATCTCCGGAAGGTTGGCACTCGTCCACCCGATCTTGGGAAACATGAATATTTTGACCAGCTTTCGCATGAAACCGAATCTGCTGGCCGCAGGCGGCAATACCCTCTTGTACGGACCAGGTGGAAGCTGGAACCCCATTGTTTGGATATAGTATCAAATTGGGTCAGCCAAGTATATTGATGCCCAAGCTAGGGCTGAGGCAGGACTTACTCCGTTGCAGGAGGAGACTGAGTTGAGGAAGGTTTGACGCGTCGTGCCTTACGCAAGGCTTCGATGAGCACTTCTTCGCCGCCGGCCGCCCGCACTTCTTTGAAGTAGTCATCAGCCGGTTCAAAATCAATGCCTCGCTCTTCCACCAAGGTGGCCACGCGGCTGCTCTGGACATAGCCGCGCAGCAATTCTAATATCTGGGCTTTAGTCAATGGCTTCTGCGCAGGCGCAGTAGAGGAAACTGTACTTGGAGCAGCTTTGGTGCGCAGCCACAGCGTGGCAATTAGCTGCGTGCTCTGATGGTCCACGTTGGTGGCCACCACGGTCAGGCGGTTCAAGCCTTCTTGGAGCCGCAGATCCTTCAGGGAGAATTCCATGATTCTGACGTCACCGACCGATCGGAGTTCTGCCTGACGGTCGTTGACGACCACCGAGAGCACCCCTTTCGGATCGGCCGCGGCTCCGCGCAAGGTTAATACGGATTCCGTGACTTCGACGGGCACGCTGGGATCCTCCACCTCAGGCTCCATCACCCGCACCTTGGGTCCTGCGGACTCCGGCGCCTTTTCCGCCGTGGCCGGCGGCTGCAACTGCCGCGGCTGGGCGGCGGGTGCCGCGGGCGGCCGAACCAGCGCCGCTACTTCGTCGAAGCGCAAGGCAAGCTGCGCCACCGGCGGCCAGGGCAACACATCCTTCATTATCAAAATCGTGTGAGGGTTCTTGTCCAAGGTGCGCTGCTTGGCGTGGTAAAAATGATAGACTTTGCCTTTCTCGAATTTGAATTCAGCAGCCGGAGCCAGGCCCAGCGCCAGCCCTCGCCATTGCCCTGCTTCGAGAATTGCCTGGCGCGGAAGCCGAAAGGCATGGTCAAGATTCCCCCGCGGCCGCAAGACCTCGTA
>Ga0315296_10002741_pt1 | contig 14902 bp, 17 predicted proteins | sample YL17G14_18_MG_FD_203921 | JGI IMG/M metagenome (GOLD analysis project Ga0315296, IMG submission 203921) | Sediment microbial communities from Yellowstone Lake, YNP, Wyoming, USA - YL17G14_18 | ecosystem: Environmental > Aquatic > Freshwater > Lake > Sediment | place: USA: Wyoming | collected... | reverse complement strand
TTGCTTTTGGAATGGCTAGAAAACAATATTATAACTGGAAAACATTTCGCAAGGCTATCCGCTTTCTAGTGGAATAAGGATTATTCGTGACAATATAGAAGGAACATTAAAGTTTTAACGGACTATTTCAGCGTTTGCGGCGCTACGGCCTATCCGCATGATCCTTATTTTCACATGGTCTCGAGGCTTTGCGTTGGCAACGAATACTACGAAACCTTGGATTCTGGCTATGCCTTCCCCTTGGCTACTGGTCTCCGTTATGTCCACTTCGTATTCCTTTCCCATCTCAACTGGGCAAGGCTTAAAACCTCCACCATAATCACGTCTTCTCTCATAACTCATGAGGCGTCTTCCCTCCTTTCACATTCATGATGATAATGCCCACTTATAAGACCTTAAGCGTTCCGTATTGCATAACGCAAGAAGAACCCACTTCAACACGTAAGTGTTACCAATATAGAAGACAATGTAGACTTGATTCAACCAATTATTTCCACTAAACTTCCCAGCGCTTGACCAGGCATACCCTTCCTGAAACGAGCCCTAACGAGGCCGTTCTTTCCATGCAACGCCACGATCTTTCCTCGAACTCCGCGTCTTCCGATAGGCCACGCGACCTTTCGACCAATGAGTCGCGCCGCCCCGCTGACTGATTCAACGTCGGAAAAACGGAGAATGTATTCTTTGGGCTTCTGGGTTTTCGGACCCCTCCGATAACTCACGACGACGCCTTGACCAGTTTTAGACACAACCTTCACTCCGCATTCAGGTGATCGGCTATACCTAGGTGCAGGAAGCTCGTATATACCTTTTCAAAGTTGCGCCCTAAACCGTTTAAAAGCCGGCTATTTTTGTAAGCAGCACATAAGCCAAGATCGCGGTCACCCCAATGATTCCATACTTTCTCGTAGTCTTCTGCATGTAAATGACATTTTTTGTCGACGGGTTCTTTAGCACATCGGCATAACGCATGACAATTGGCATAGAAAGGGGAAAGAGGATAAAAAACAAGAACAAGTGTCTGTAGGGCAGTAAACCAAAAGCCGAATAGACGAATGGCGAGAACCCCGCTATCAAAAACATAAACCCAGCGACAATAACACCGTTCTTCCTCCCATACCTAACAACAAAAGTCCGAACCCCAGTTTTACTGTCAGCTTCATAGTCTCCAACGGCTTGGATAATGTGACCGCCACATTGAATCAGCATTAGCGGCACGGCACCCAAATAAATTGATGGAATGCTAAAGATTAACCTGTCACCTAACCCCAACCCCATCAAGAATGGCAGAAAGCCAGCACCTATACCTGAGATCACGAAGTCTGCAACTGGCACACTTTTCAGTCTGAACGGCGGGGTAGAATAAGCAGTCCATAATGCTAAGTAAACAACAAACAACGGGAGAACCTGAACGTTGGCTACTAACACCAAGATCAAACATGAGATGACCAGTAAGAAAGAGAAGAGCAATGTCTTCCTCGGCGTTATTCGTCCCGACACAACAGGCAGATTTGACTTAACCTCGTTCTCTCGATCCGCCTCACGGTCAAAGTATTGATTCAAAACGAAGACGCTGGCAGTAGCAAGCGAGAAGGCAAAGAGGACTATGACAGTGATCCCAAAAGGAGGCACCCCAAAGAGAACACTCCCAAAACCAAAATTGAAAATCCACCCAAGCCAACTCCCAACTCTTGCAGCCTCAAAATACTGAAACATTTCAAGCCTTCCAGAACGAAGTTAAAAATTGCCGAATTTAAGAGTTTTGACCCTTTGCCTAGGCGTTATCGGTTTTCGCGCACACTTTATAGCTTTCTTATGATGAAAAGGGTTAACCGCCTTGAACGCTACTAGGTACGGGAAAAAAGAACGTAGAAAAGAAGGCTTGAAGAGTCTACACCTATTTGGTTGATGTAAGGGAAGGCAGAGGCTAGCAATTGGGAATTCGAGAGTGGCATTCCGGATATTCTCTTCGACTCGTCTACGCGTTGTCTAGCGGAGGGGTCTAATAAACTGGCCTTTGTGGATGACGAGACTCTACAAAAGGTGGCTGCGTTGTTCGGAGAGGACGCTGTTAGAATAGTTGAGACCCTCCAAGGGGTCAACGAGATCACAGATATTGAGATCGCGGATAAAACCCAAATACGCCTCAACATGGTCCGTAAGGCGCTCTACAGACTCTACGACCACTCCCTAGTGGCTCTCAGGCAATCCCGCGATAAAGAAACAGGCTGGTTTATCTTCAACTGGAGACTCCAACTCGACCAACTGGAAGGCTTTATCCTAAACCAAAAGCGGCGTGTTCTAGAAAAATTGGAAATTCGGCTTGAGTATGAGAAAAGTCACGAGTTCTACACCTGCCAAACGCCAGGTTGTAAGCGCATTCCCTTCGAGGAAGCGTTTGAGCTTCTCTTCAAATGTCCCTCATGCAACAAACCAATGATGCACTTCAACAACAGCTGGCTCGTTGAGATCCTGACACGAAAAATTGAACAGATAAAAGTCTCTTGAGAGTTGAAATGTAAGAGAATTGTTCCATCCAGTATGACATCATCCACAAGAACGTAGGAAGAATTTATGAAGGAATGTCACCATTCGTCTTCTTCAAGATCTTCCTCTTCGGTTTCTTCGGGCTTTTCTGGTTCTTCCTCTTCAAATGTATATTTCATTTATTTTCCTCTCCTGTTTCCTTCTACGGACATACCTAATAGATCACGTGACACATAACCAATTCGATAGAATTCCTCAATGTTTCCAGCGCTTAACAATGTTTTTATTGAGGCTTGTGAGTTAACACGAGGGCTTTCAGAGGTTATGCTTCGAGCACGCGATAGGAAGGTCAAGGAGGGGGAGAAAGTGCGTGCTTTTCAGGAGGCTCTCTTTCAACTCTACCAAAAGTTTGAAGCTGATGTGGATGCCCTCTGCAAAAAACAAGACGTCAAAATTAACTGTTGGTATAGTCCATCCACCATCCCCCAACCCAAATTTGTCATCGACGGAGTCACGCTTGACGCGGACTATTTATATAGCCAGAAGGAGACATCAAAACCGATTCAACAAAAAAAAACGATAGGTCAGGGACCGTAGGAAACAAGGAGAATGCGAAACAAAACATGGCCTACGCGAGGGCGACCCCCTGGAAGGTTTCACTCGTACGATGACATTCGGCTTCTCGAGTACCTTGCCAGAATTTCAATGAAACACGAAATCGATTCAGGCAAATTTTTTAGTAGTTTTCTTGATGCTTTTCAACATGTAGAAGCTACATGTGGAAAACTATCGATTGAATGCCGCGTGAAGACATGGGATCACGCAATCTTTCTCATAACCAACACACACAAGGTGGTTGCGCAATTTCCGATACCTGTACATATTCTTGCAAAAACCAATCCGCTCGAAGAGTTCACCTATGAGCCGTCGCTTATGAGGAACTCAGCCCAAGAGGCTAAATCAAGGCACTATCAGATTAAAGACCTAAGGGTTGGAATGAAACGCGTTAACATAAAGGCACGCGTTCTCGAAGCATCTCAGCCAAGGGTGGTCGCAACGCGTTTTGGCCTCTACGCTAGTGTGAAAAACGTTCTTGTTACTGACGAAACTGGAGATATCCAATTGCCTTTATGGAACAAACAAATGGACGAAATCTCTGTTGGTGATCTCATTCAAGTTGAAAACGCGAATGTTATCATGTTTAGAGGTTTACGTCAGTTAAAGGTTAGTAGAATGGGGAAAGTGAGCGTTGTCAAAAATACGTAGTGGGCGTACATTTATGCGCTGTATTCAAATCTGTAACTTAGTTGGGAGAGACTGAGATTTTGTTAAACAGAATAGACTCATCCGAAGATTACTCTGTCTTAGGATTGTGAATGTCAAAAATGACTAAAACAGGTGACTACGTTAAATGCCCGAAATGCGGCGGAGAAGGCCGTGTTGTTTGGGTTTCGCAAGACGGGAAACTGGCAGCAATAAAATGCGCAAGATATCACAGCCAGATAAGTCCCCCTCCTACAAAGTTCAATCCACATGCCCAAACTAAAACGAAGAAAGGAATGGTATTTCTCGTAGACGTAAGCTAGGAGTTAGAAACCTCATTCTGCAACACGGCACTCAATAACGGCCAGAACCTCTCTTTCGGGACTTTCTGCTTTATGATGGAGCGATATGGATTTCCTCTTCGAACCCTGAAGTAGACACGATTTCACAGAGCTTTTCTACGGTCATTTTCATTTCATAAGTTTTTGATGTTTCTTCCAATGTGTGAGGTACATAGGACACTTCATTTTATCCTTGCATTTTTTACATTCAGGGCGGAGGCTCGTCCAATATCGGTTGCAAGGCAGACTGGTTGGAGGAGGGGTCTTCGCTGTGGGAGTCGACATCTCATGCAATCCTCAAGCTTGAGACATTTAGTAGCGCAAATACATATAAGTTAAGCTATCAAGTTTGCCTACAGTACTGATGATTAGAACTGCACATGCTTCCGGGCCAACTTTTACTTACAAATGGGGCAAAGCTGAAATCTTCAAAAGAACAAGGCTTTATTGGGCAATGAAGAAATCGAGGTATATTGACTGGGGACATTTGGATGATGTCTGTACCCCCGACTGAGTCCATTCCAGACAGCTCTCTGATGTTACACAGTAGAAAAACCTTCAACCATTGTCTGATTGAAATCAAGCGCAGCCTAGTCGAAGTCGTGATGGCAGCGGCGATCTAAGGCCTATCACCAGATGTGCCACAGCATCTATCTTCATAAAGAACTGCCTTGCAATGGAACAATGGAAGGGACAAGAGACTCTCTCGGTGATAGAAGTGAAGCGGAAAAAAAGCCAAAAACGCGGATACCCAGTAGCACTTCTCGTGGGTTTTGAAGACGATCGCGCGGTTCTGTGGCAGGTATTCAGTCATGCCGTAAAACTGCACCTTGCGTTAAAGCTTGAAGGAAAGAGAACGGATGCAAAAGCTCTGTACAACTTTCACGAATCTGCAGTTGACGCGTTGAGGCCAATGCTCAAAGAGGGGATAAGAAGCATCATAGTGGCAGCTCCGATAAAAACAACTTATGCCTCAGATTTTCTGGATCACGTGCGAAAACATCACAGCTATCTAATGCAGTCAAAGAGTCCGAATAAAGCAGCTTTCGCCGAGCTAATGGGCTCCGCAAACCAGCCTCACAGGGTGGCAGAACTAGTGAAAACCAAAGAGTTCCGTGAGCTAATCTCAGACACAACGTCGGGAGAAGCTGATCACACCATCGACATGTTGGAGGAATGTCTCTCCACGGCTGACAGCAACTGTATTGTTATGTTTTCACTCAAAGAAATCGAAGACATAGTCTATGACCGAGAAAGAAACAATAACTTCCGAACGGAATATCTGATGCTCACAGCCAAATATCTCGCTGATAGCAAGGACAAGAGCCGAGTTCAAAGGCTACTTCAGATTTCAAAGAATAAAAAAGTCAAAACAAGAATAGTTAACACGGAAACACCAGCGGGCAAACGAATCAACCAATTCGGAGGCATCGTTTTCTTCACAACGCCAAATAGATAGCGCACCTAGAAAAAGAAGGATCTCACGGAAGATCCGATCATCGTGGGCTGAGTTCAAGTTCAAGCGACCCCACGATTTCGCTCTGCACGAAGTAACTGCATCTCCGCTAAATTTGTAAGCTGATGCCTCACATTTGATTAGCGGGGCGAGAAATTCGGAATTCAAAGAGGTCGTTGTCAGGCGAAGAAGCATTAGGAAATTCAAGAAGGATGTTATCCCCGAAGAGGCTCTTAAGAATGTACTTGAAGCAGGTCGCTGGGCCCCCTCAGCAAGCAACTCTCAACCATGGCACTTCATAGTAATCGCCAACGCTGAGACAAAAGCCAAGATAGCGCGGCTTGGCACAAAGTTCAGCAAAGAACACTGGAGACAGTTTTCACCTGAACAAGCAAAGTATCTTGCTGCCCGCGGCGGGTCCTGGGATAAGTCGTACATGAGTGAAATCCCAATCCTTCTTGTAGCGTGCTACAAGCTACCAGAGAACATGAGAGATGAACTTGCGCTAGGCTCAGTGTGGATGGCCGTCGAGAATATACTGCTGGCAGCTACAGATGAGGGACTCGGCAGCTGCGTCTACACATTCCTGAACAGGAAAGAAGAAAACGAGCTGAAAAGAATCCTACACGTAAACAAGGCAGACCGCATTGCCTGCACGATCCAACTTGGATACACAAAGACCGTACCAAAAGCACCTTCAAGGAAACAACTCAGCACAATAGTATCATACGAACACTTCTGATAGAAGCAGATTTCTTATGACGATGGAGAATGTGGCATTAGTTCTTCAGATCAAGCTGACCTCTATGGACAGTCGCCTGCGGTCGAATGAAGTCCAAAACATCTAAGTTCGCGAAGCACATACTGACAAACAGGAATAGGTGAGACTAGTTGGCTGAACTGAAGATTGGAGACAAAGCTCCTGATTTCTCGCTCCTAGACGAGCACGGTAGACCAGTCAGTCTCAAAGACCACTTAGGAAAAAACGTCGTGGTTCTCTACTTCTATCCAAAAGACTTCACTTCTGGTTGCACTACAGAAGCCTGCAGCTTCAGAGACAGTTACAAGCCATACAGAGAAAAAGGCGCAGTCGTGATCGGAGTGAGCCTCGACAGCGTGGAGTCACACAAGAAATTCTCGGAAAAATACGCTCTGCCTTTCACAATACTGAGCGACAACAAGAAAGAAGTGGCAAAAGCATACGGCGTCCTAGGAATCGGAGGACTCATGGCAAAAAGAGTAACTTTCATCATTAACAAAGACGGGACGATAGCACGCATTTTCCCAAAAGTCGACGTAAAGAACCACTCTGAAGAAGTTCTAAAAACCTTGGACGAACTTCAACAGAACTAGCCGCGTCAGTCCATCGAACTAGCATTTCGCCACTGAAGAACGCCTAACTCTACAAAACTGTAACACCCAAGAGCACAAGCCACAAGCCCGGAAAGAGCCATCACGATAGCTGAAATCAGAGCACTGCGCCCGGATGCAAGCGATTTAACATAAAACCAGCTTCGCATCTTGATTCCCGATCTGTACCGCATGCCTAAACCTTTATATGAAGGATTGAGGGTTAGTCGTCTTGTCACATTAACTCATGTAATCAACCGAGCTTCTCACAGCTTTTCGGGAATGCATGGACGATTTTGTGGCAGGAAAGTGAAACATAATGCAAGTAAAAAACTTTAAAGACCTGCCCTTAAGCGCGCAGGTCATGAAAGGAATCGAAGAGCTTGGGTTCGATAATCTTTTTCCCATTCAAGCCCAAGCCATAATCCCATTACTGGAAGGCAAGGACGTAATCGGACAGGCACAAACTGGAACCGGCAAGACCGCGGCTTTCGGGATCCCAATGGTCACACGCATAGATCCACAAACCAGAAACATTCAAGGACTAGTTCTAGTTCCCACTCGCGAACTTGCCGTCCAAGTTGCCGAACACATCAGTCAATTGGGAAAATACACAAGGCTGACAACACTCCCAATCTACGGCGGAGAACCCATCCAGACACAAATACGCGCTTTAGAAAGAGGCGCCCACATTATTGTGGGAACGCCAGGACGCGTAATCGATCTCTTGAAAAGGCGCATCCTAAACTTATCATCGGTAAAGACCGTTGTTCTCGACGAAGCGGACAGAATGCTTGACATGGGATTCATAGAGGACATTGAATACATACTTTCAAAGATTCCATCAAACAGGCAGACCAGTCTTTTCTCAGCAACCATAGACCAGTCTGTGATGAACATCTGCAACAGGTACATGAAGAACCCAGAAAAGATACTCGTAAGCAAAGACGAAATTGCACTTACACAAATGAACCAATACTACATGGTCGTCAACCCTTACGACAAATTCGACGTCCTGTGCAACATTCTACGCGAGAATCACATAGACCGAGCCATAGTATTCTGCAAGAGACGCACAGACACGGACATCCTCACAGACAAGCTGAGAAGGAAAGGACACGACGCCAGAGCGCTGCATGCGGGCTTCACTCAGCAACAAAGAGATTCTGTTCTTAATTCATTCAGAGAAGGAAAACTCAGACTGCTAGTCGCAACCGACGTGGCCGCAAGAGGGCTAGACATTGAGGGCATCACCCACATAATAAACTACAACGTGCCATTCGATTCCCTGGTATACTTCCATAGAATCGGCCGAACAGCTAGGATGGGCGGCGAAGGCACATCAATAACTCTTGTAAGCTACGGAGAACTGGCCGAGTTCGACAAGATAAAAGCCTTGACTAGAACCACAATAGAAGAAATGGCCACTCCTTCGGTCGCTTCTAACCCCCCGATTCCGAAAGAGATGCTTAACAATACGTAAAGATTCATCAAACTGGCCTCGCGAATGGATAGGTTTAAAACAGCATTTGCCACCAACAGATACGTGCAAGAAACGTTTTTGCACCCTAAGGCATAGAGGAGTTGAGAAAAGAAAATGTACAAAAGCGAGACGCACAAGGCAGTCTGTGCAGACTGTGGAAAGGAATGCGAAGTTCCTTTCAAACCCGACGGAAGCAGACCTGTATACTGCCGAGAATGCTATTCTAAGCGAAGACCACCACGAAGATATTAGAATTATCCGTAACGTCTTCACTCTGTTTGCACACTTTTTTCTTTTTTTTATCACTAATGATAATAAGCAGAACGCACACTCTCCATAAGACCAAGATATGCCTAGAGATCCTGTTTGCGGCACAATTCTGAACGAGGACACGGCTAAGTTCAAGATTACCTACGATGGCGAGACCTATCATTTCTGCAGCGTAACCTGCAAGAAGAGATTCAAAAGGAATCCGGCTAAGTTCACAAAATGAGTAGCCCAAAAACAGAAGCCTCAACCAGAATATGCGAAAACCATCAAGAAACCAGCAAAGGCAATAGCACTTACAAGAAGGTGGGAAACCATGCGAAGCAAGAGATCACCCAGTGAATATCTCGCGTTTCTGTCTGCAAAATACGAAGTCGACCCTGACAATTTCTTCCGAGCGCTAGTGTCAGCTAGCAGGAACCGCATGTCCACATGCGATGGCCTCTCAATCGAATGCAGACGCAAACAAAAAGAAAGCGTCATCCTTCTCATAACAAATGGATCAAACGTCGTCGCACAATTCCCAGTAACGACCGAATTCCTCTTCGAGCAGAAAAACCCGATCATGGACGCCGTAAGAACTAACGGTTTCAGCAAAAGCCTCATCAGGAAGAATAGAGGTCCGCATTGGGCTCAAATCAAGGATTTACGAATCGGAATGAAAAGCGTTGATTTGAAAGCTGAAGTCGTTGAAGTTGCAGAACCCAAGCTTGTTGTCACCAGGTTTGGAAACCACGCCAGCGTGGCAAACGCGCTAATATCAGACGAAACTGGAAAGATCAAAATGTGCCTATGGAACGAGCAGATAAAGTCAATATCCGAAGGAGACACCATTCAGATCGAAAACGCAACGATATCTGCTTTCAGAGGGGAAAAGCAAGTAAGGATTAGAAAAAACAGCCTTCTTCTTACCCAGCGAAAGGAGATTGGCACCTGAAGAGGAACAGAACGTAAGCTAAGGCATAACTACATCAAGCAAGAGCCGCGCGAAACCCTAAAAGCCAGACCAGGCACTTGCTTTCAGAAGGCTATCTCTTATTAGCCGCTAAAGAATGACAGATTTCTAGAACTTCATCAATCTGCTCCAATAGCATCCTAGAACGCGAGCGTTCATGGCTCAGAGAGATTTAACTATCAGCTAATCTTCTAGTAGCCAAAGTGCATCTGATGATTCGCTCAATCGTCCAAAGCCTCACTCCACCTCCAGGAACACTTAACAGAGACCTCAAACTGATCTTCCTCTCAAACTTCATAGGAGCAATCGGCGACGGCTTATACAGCTACATCCTACCCATTTACATCAGGGGCCTAGGCGCATCTTCAGCCGACGTCGGCTTCCTGTTCTCAATATTCATCTTGAGCACAGCCCTGACGATTATTCCGGGCGGCATTCTCGCAGACCGCTATGACAGAAGGAAAGTAATGGTCCTTGGATGGCTGATCTGGGTTCCGGTTCCGCTCGCCTTCTCAACAGCAACTCAATGGACTCAACTTGTTCCAGTGATGGCACTATACGGTTTCTTCTTAAGCGGCCCCGCCACGAGCGCCTACGTCGTGACCTCTGCTCGAAAGGACAGAATCACATTAACATACACGCTGATGAGCGCTTCTTGGTGGAGCGGCTACATCTTCTCCCCAGGGCTAGGCGGCTACCTATCCACAATAGCCGGGATGCGAACCGTATTTCTTCTGTCCTTCGCTTTGTACGCGGCAGCAACGTTAGTGCTCTTTTTCGTCCACTGCCAACGAGCGGAAAAGCCTTCAAACACGCACAAGAAGCATTTTAACTTGGATTCAGCTCACGCCAAGAAAATAGTTTGGCTCTCAGCATTCTTTGCAGTTGTGTTTTTCTTCCTAAACCTTGTCAGACCTTCAGTCGTGCAGTTCTTCCAAGACGTCTACGCCCTCGACAGTGTTGCGGTTGGGATTCTAGGCTCAGCTGTTTTTCTTGGTTCAGCGGTCTTTTCGATTCTGCTAGGCAAGGCGGGAGACAAACTTGGCAAGATGGTTGCTGTCGCAGTCTCACTACTCATTGGCGGCTTTTCTTTCGGTCTCTTCATAGGCATCAACAATGTATTTGCCCTGGGACTTGCCTCTTTTCTGAACGGAGCTTCATACGTGCTTTGGTCTCTCATGGGCGCATCGGTCGGCTCTATCGCCCCTGAAACTTCACGAGGAAGATGGATCTCGCTGGCTCAAATGTCAGCCGCGCTTGCAGCAACAGTCGCTCCTTACATTGGAGGCGTGCTCTATAGCTGGTCTCCTTACGTGCCGTTCTACACGGTCATAGCGGCTTCGCCTTTACTTGCCCTGACAGCTTTGATGGGACCCTTAAGAGAGAATCCCCCAACAAAAGAAATTCCAGCTTAACAGTAAGTTTCTTATTCACTGGATTTGAGAAATAGCTAGACGGCGTGAAAAGAAATGGCAGAACAGAAGAAGAAAAAATACTATTACTACAAGAAAAAAGAGAAAACAGCCACAGAAGTCAAGAAAAAGGCAGCCAAAAAGAAGAAGAAGTAGACCGTCACCTGAGAAACTTGGGCAAGCATCTCTCGTCGCTGACAGGATTGAATCTATCTAACTCCTGAACCTCGGCTGGCGTCACGATTCTCGAAACCATACCGTGTAAACTGTAGGGCAAACGTATCAACCGCATGCCACCAGTAGTAACCCACTCATCGATTAGGAACCCTCTTTTCTTCAACTCCGTTGCGAGTACCTTTCTCTGCGCGCGCTTCCACGTAAAAGGCTCAGCATCAAACACATGTATGTGGAACCCCCTGCCAGAGTAGACAACGCGCATCTGTAAGAACTGCTTCGCCAATTCTTCGTACAGCTTAATTGTCTCGTCTTTGACCATGTTGAGTTCAACTTCACAGAAGGCCAAGCCTTGATGCCGGTTCATCTTGTCGGCTAAGGTTCCATGAATTGGGCATGTCAGATTCTCTGGATCAAGGTCAAAAGCCAACTCTTGACCGATGACATGCTGCTTCTTGTCGTAGACATTTCTATCGTAGTAAGCTGATTCTGGCAGAAACTCCAGTATCTGGACTTTGACATCCTGTAGGTTCCTGTGTTCCTCGATTATTATTGTTGTTGAAGCGTCTTCCTCGAATTCCTTTGGAAAAATGTGGGTATGCCTGCCGATAATTACAGCAAACTTGACTCTGCCTTGCAGACTCCAGTTCTCAAACCACTCATTCAGTTTAGTGACATCAAACTCCTCGTGATAAAATTCCCTTCTCTCCTTCAGCGTGGAGTATCGCATGCCTTTGGGTAAGCTATATCGGCTCTTCACAACAGTTTCCCTTTCTCACATCAATCAGCTGGAAGTCTGAAGCCACTTAGGCTTTCCCTGAATGTATTCTGTTAGAAATTCTGCAAAATCGCTGTTAGTCCTATACGTGGTAACTATTTGCTCGTTTACCAAGACAATTACCTTGTCTGCGACCGCCTTTGAAACACGTTCAGCAACGCCAACATGTCTTCCGCCCTTGTTCAACTCCACCCTCAGCAGCTCAACAATGTCAGTGTGTTTTCGCATGATTTCTGCTACCCAGCGCTCATCCTCTAGGCGCGGTCCAGAAACCGTTGCCGATGCTCCAAGATGCTTACGCAGAAAACGTTCACACTCAACTCTCTTTTCAACTGGAGGTCCTAAATGCTTCTTTGCTGCCGAAAGAAAACGGTCTTCGGCCTCAAACAGCAGTACGCTTAGGTCTGCTTCGTTGCTCCACGCAGCGTCGTTAGTGATGCTAAAATCATTCTGCACGAGCATTCTGCGCAGTGAACGCTGTGTCTTGTACAGCTGCCCCCAAAGAATGTCTGGAACCGCATTCACCTTGCCAATCTTGACGAAAACAAGTGCCGTGCCGCGTTTTTCCATGCTTCGAGCAAGCTGTCTCTCGCTCAGAATTCGAGTAGGCTGTGGAAAGAAAAACTCCTTGCCAGGATGCTGCGTGAACTGTCGGCTGGCAGCAACGAACCCGATTAGACATTCTTTTCGGACCGCTGACGCGACGTTTCTTCCTTTGTCGACTGGATCAACTACGACAAGGGGCTCTTCGAAGATCTTTGGGATCTCGCCTTCCCTGCCCTCATAGTGGCTCTGGTAATCGATTGCCCAAGGCTTTTTCCAACCTGCTGCCGCTTTCAAGACGCCTGCAAAGGCACCATAATGTAGTGTTAGAAGCTCGCAAAGGTAGCCGCTGAAGCCTCCAACTTTTATTTCCGCTCCATAGGTGCCTATACCCTTCATAAATTGCTTCAGTAGACGAATTTCACTCCTTAGCACGTCATTCAGCCTAGGTTTCACAAATTCGGTGTGATACGGCGTACGGTCAGTTGCGCTTAACCATTCGCCGGGTTTTGCCTTGTAGCAAGGCACAATGTTGACGCGAGTTGATTGAACAAAGGCTTCTAGGTAGGGATGCTCTGCAAACCGTTCAACCTGCTTGGATCCTTTCGTTGCTTCCTCTGCAATCCTTAAGCAGACGGTTCCCAAGGCCTCCCGTGGCACCGACGTGGGGAGTTGAAGGAAAATGTCAATGTCAGGTTCGCCTCTGAGCCACGTGTCCTTAGCTACTGAGCCTTCAACTCTAACTGTTGCCTCAACTTTCGCCTTCTTAGCCGCTTTCTTGACTCGTTTCACGAGGTTGTCAGCTAATGAAAGCACGTCTTTCTTCTCTTTTCGAGATGGAGTTATCCTCTTCAAAACGTCAGCTAGAACTCGTTCAAGGTTTGAAGCTGATGCCATGTTTAACCCTTTAGCGACAGACTTCCTTCAATGTTGAATAAACAGGACCTTTGGGAGTTAGAATGCTTTTTTTCAGTCGTAAGCAGTCGGCTTTCATGGTGCCGAATTCATAATCTGTCATTTCCTGAATGCGACGGGCCAGTTCAGCCTTGTTGCGGCCTGTTTTTACTCTTGCAAGTGTCAAGTGCGGGCTGAATCCTTTGGGATCGGCTCTGAGGCCCAGTTGACGCAGTTGGTTTTCAAGCAAGTCTGCAATTTTGGTAAGTTCGTCAGCACCTTTGCTGATTCCTGCCCAGACTACACGTGGGTGGCCTAGGTGTGGGAAAACTCCTAAGCTGTTGATTTGGCAGTCGAAGGCTGTGAAGTCCGTTTTCTTCATGCTTTCGTGAATGGAGTCGATCTTGGCTGCTGAAACGTCGCCGAGGAAGCGGATAGTTATGTGAATGTTTTCAGGTGCAACAAGTTTCAAGTCGGCGCCTGTATTGACGAGCAGGTTCTGGACCTCCGTGAATTTCTGCAATACCGATGGGTTGTTGATTTCGAAAGCTATGAAGCTGCGGATCATCTCCGGCATGAGCTGAAGCCCTCCTCTGTACATCATTTCCACCGCTTTTAAGCATGTCTAAGTCTCCTCAACGCCATGCACTGTTATGAATGGTTTTAAGAATCCGACCTGTGATATGAGTTTCTGAGTCTTGGCGCAGATGACGCAGAAAGTGGTCATTGGAGTAGCTGGTATGCCCGGAGCCGGAAAAGCAGTGTTAAGAAGAGTGGCTGAAAGCATGGACTACTCAGTTGTGGTCATGGGCGACGAGATAAGGGAAGAAACGAAGAGAAGAGGCCTTGAACCCACACCTGAAAACATCGGCAAAGTCATGATTGGGCTGCGTGAGGAAGAAGGCGCAACGGCTGTTACCAGACGGTGTACTCCGAAAATCGAAGAGGCACAGTCAGACATTGTTCTTGTTGACGGTGTGCGTAGCTTAGACGAAGCTGATGAGTTCAAGAGGCACTTTACCAGTTTCAGCCTGATTGCGGTTCATTCTTCGCCTGAGGCACGGTTTCAACGCCTTTCCAAAAGGAAGCGGAGCGATGATCCTAAAGGTTGGGATGTTTTCCATGAGCGTGACTTGCGCGAGCTGAGCGTAGGTCAGGGCGATGTTATTGCTTTGGCTGATTACATGATCGTGAATGAGCGAACTTACGACGAATTCAAGGCAGAAGTCATCGAAGTGTTGCAGGCGGTGATCCAGAAATGGAGGAAGTAGAGGTTCAAATCGAAGTTGAAGTGAATCTCACGGAAGACGAAGCCAAAGTCAAACGCGCCGTGGAGAATGTTTTCAGCAGTTTGCAGTTTGAACTGAAGCCGCTACGACGCGGAAGCTTGCTGACCGCCAAGACGAGGGGCACGGATGGACTGACCAAACTCTACAATCTGCTTCGACGCGATAGAATTCTAGACGCAGCGAGATCGGTCATGTACAAAGGAATGAGCG
>Ga0315296_10002740_pt1 | contig 14904 bp, 10 predicted proteins | sample YL17G14_18_MG_FD_203921 | JGI IMG/M metagenome (GOLD analysis project Ga0315296, IMG submission 203921) | Sediment microbial communities from Yellowstone Lake, YNP, Wyoming, USA - YL17G14_18 | ecosystem: Environmental > Aquatic > Freshwater > Lake > Sediment | place: USA: Wyoming | collected... | reverse complement strand
TCGCAATTCGGGTGGTGGTGTGACGTTGTCAGGCGGTGAACCCCTTCACCAACCAGAATTTGCCTTAAATCTGCTGAAGGCGTGTAAGGAGAGAGGTCTTAGCACGGCTCTTGATACTAGCGGTTATGCCAGTTGGGACGTGCTAGACAGCGTCCTTCAATATACAGATTTGATCCTCTATGACATCAAGCACATAGATTCAGAAATGCATTATAGCGGAACAGGTGTCAAAAATGACCTTATTCTTGGAAACCTTAAGCGGATTGTAGACACCAAGCGAGCCAGAGTCTGGATAAGAGTCCCAGTGATTCCAAATTATAATGATTCGGAACAACATATAGAGAGGTTAGCTATAGCTCTGACCGAAATGCAGGTGGAAAAGATTTCCCTGTTGGGTTACCATGAGTGGGGTAAACCAAAGTGCGGGTTTTTAGGCAGAGATTACCCGCTTGACGGTTCTGTCCCTCCAAGCCAGGAAAGATTGGAGAGACTGAGAGACATCATACAGTCTAAAGAGCTGGAAGTTACTGTTGGGTATTAGAGCTTGCTTAAGAAATAGAGTTTGTCTTTCTGGAGGCGCCATTTAGCGCAATGCAAAAAACTATAAAGGGGGTGAGAGGTTAAAAGGTAGAAAAGTGGTTAATGATGTTGAGGCACTGAAGCAAAGAAACTATGGAACACATAAATCATAAGGGAGGTGAGAATTAAAAATGAGGAAAGCGAATTTCATATTACTTGTTACCGTCGTAATGTCGGTTTTAGTAGCATTGCCTTTGTTTGGGTGTGCTCCAGGAGCACCGCCAGAGGAGAAATATGTCACCTTTTTGAGCTTGAGCGACTTAACTGGACCTGGAGCTGGGCTTGTTTTCCCTGTTGTTGAGGCTATGAACTTTGGATTTGAGGACATAAATGCAAAGGGCGGTGTTGATGGCGTGAAGTTAAACGTGATTACCGTAGATACGCGCTATGATACAGCTCGAACAGTGTCAGCCTACAAGAGATATCGAACTGAACATAAGGTTATTTATGCTTTTATTCCGCTCACCCCAGGCGTCAAAGCGTTAGAACCGCTGATGAAAGCGGATAAAGTGCCTTCAATGACGCCTGCCGATGGCGAGTTTCAGGGTCGCATCGGTTGGGTTTTCCTCGCTGCGCTGCCTTATCAGGATGGTTTCGCTGCTTCTCTTGATTGGATGCTGAAAGACTGGAAGGCAAAAGGAAATCCAGGGGTGCCTTCGGTAGGTTATATGTCATGGGATAGCGCGTACGGCAGAGAAGCTCTGCGTGGAGGTAAGGAATATGCCGAGAAAATAGGGATAAAGTTGCTGAATCCGGAGTTTTTCCCTACTGGCTCCGCTGACCACACTGTTTGGCTCTCCAGGATTAATGATTCCGGTGCTAGTTATTGCTTCATAGGTGGTGTTGACCCAACGCAGAGCCTGATTTTACGGGATGCCGCTAAACTAGGGATTACCAAGAAAATCCAGTTCGTTAGCGATTTCTGGGGGCTTGACGAAAATGTTGGCCTTAAAGTCCATCCCGAGGCTACAGAAGGTGCCGTAGTTGTTAGCCCATTTGTTCGTGGGGATGAAGGCCGCAAGATTCCCTATGTTGTTGAGACGTGGAACAGACATATGAAGGCTCCAATAAGTGAGTCGAAAGCTTTATTCCCGGGTGGGCTACTCCTAAGCAAGCATGTCGAGCAAGCTTTGAAGATTGCCTTTAAGGATGTCGGCTATGACAAGATGGACGGTGAAGCGATGTATAAGGCTTATCAGAAGCTGACAGGATTCGATTCTGGAGGCGTAATGGGTCCAGGGTGTGCCTTTAGCCCGACAAGTCGTAAATCAACCGAGTTTGTCAGATTCTACCGGGTGCAGAGCGGCAAAACGGTCCCGATAACTGACTGGGTGAAAGCACCTGATGCCGTATCTCTTTATCACAACTGGTAGATGACAATGAGTAATGTGAGAGGATGAAAAGCATGAGACGGTTTACATTAAGTAAAGTAATTGTTGTGGCTTTAGCCGTGTTTCTGTTGGTTCTGCCGTTAGCTGGTTGTGCCAAAAAGGCACCGCCGCCTCTACCACCGGCACCTCCTGCCGGGACTATTGCTGTGAGTCCGGCCAAGGTTGATCAGGATACACTGAAAAAGCTTTTACCACTGGTTGCTAAAGCGGCAGGCCTACCAGAAGCAGCGGCAGCAGCGCTTCCACCTTGTTTGGGTATCCTGGCTATCCCTGTCAAATTTAGCGGTTCAGGCTGGCCAGCAAACGAGCTGGTCACCATAGACTTGGTGGTACCTACAGGGGTTGAGGTAAAAGGGAAGGCTCCTAGCGAAGACAGTGTTGGTATTGCTGTTGGCATAGCAGATGCCGCTGGTAAGTTCGAAGTGGCCATGGAAGCTACGGCCAAGCTTAACTGGTTATTGAATACTGATTGGCTGCCGACAATTAAACCCGACCTGACAAAAATCAAACCGATACCGAATGGAGTTTACACTATAAGGGCCATGGGGATTGACCCTAGAACTGTAGTCACGACCACCTGGGAACTGGAGCTATTGCCGGCAGTGACACCTCCGCCGGCAGCACCGCCAGCAGCGGGTAAGCTCTCTTTTGAGGCTGCCGAATATGCCAATGCCGATTTGGGCTTCTCTGTCAAATATCCCAAGGATTGGAAACAGTCAACAGCACTTAAAAGCCCAACGATCGTCTTTGTAGCCCAGGCAGCAGCTCAGGTGCCCTTGTTAGAGGTTGATGTTGTGGCAGGTGCTACCTTTGCTGAGGCACTCAACACGGCACTTAAAGGGGGTGGGGGCTCGGACATTAAAATTAAGTCCGAGAAGGAATCCGCTCTGGCAGATGGCACTAAAGCCTTCCAGGCTGTGTACTCATTCATCAATCCGATAGCCCCGATGGCAGTTGATGCCTTTTCGCTTGGAGTACAGAAGGGTGACAAGTGGGTTATTGTTACGGTAGCCACCGTAGCGTTGCTGGCAGAGTTTGATGAGGCCAAGTTTTCAGAAATAGCCCACACGTTGCAGTTCAAGAAATAGTTGCTCTTGGCTACTGGGGTAATGGTGGGGAGAGTGATAACGAAAGGAGGAGCCTTCCAAAAAGGTGTGGCTCATCCTTTCCGTAAAGCTCTATTTGCATGGAAATGACTGGGCACTGAACCACGAACGTCATCGCAATACGTAGTGAAGGAGGCTACTTGTGGAATTTGAAGGACTTGAACTAGAAAAGTCGGAAGGTATTGCTGTTCTTACGCTCAACCGTCCGGCGAAACTGAACGCCATTACTGTGGAGATGGGGGCTGTGGGGTTATCTAAACTTCTCAGAGAAATTCAAGAGGATGATGACATCCGGGTGCTGGTTATCACCGGGGCTGGCAGGGGCTTTTGCGCCGGGGCTGATGTCAGTACTTTGGCTTCACTTACTCAACTCGCCTCGAAATTGAAAAGACAAGAAAAACTTCAGGCTGTTGGTGCCTTTGCTCTACAGCTATATGACTTGGATAAGCCAGTTATTGCAGCAATCAACGGTGTGGCTGCAGGGGCCGGGGTGTCCATCGCTCTGCTTTCGGATATCAGAATTGCCTCTGAGAATGCCAGGTTCGGTATGGTTTTTGTGTCCAGGGGCTTAATTCCAGACTGTGGGGCTACGTTCTTAATGCCCAGAATGCTCGGTACCGGCAAGTCATTTGAGTTGATGTATACAGGTGACCTTATTGATGCTAAAGAGGCAGAGCGTATAGGTCTGGTGGACAAGGTGGTTCCACATGATAGACTTATGGACGAGACCATGTCTTTGGCTAAAAGGCTGGCTAAAGCGCCACCGTTAACCCTGGCACAGATCAGGCGTGCTGTTCACAGCGGGTTGTTGAACAACCTTGAGCAGCAGTTGTACTTCGAAAGTTATGCACAAAACTTCCTCTTTGGGACGGAAGATTTTCGGGAGGGAGTTAGCTCCTTCCTGGAAAAGCGTGAGCCACGGTTCAAAGGGCGGTGATACGGCTGTTCTTAAGGCTGTGGGCAGGAACTAAATAAGGAGGCACCGATGAAGGATTATGATGTTGTAGTGATCGGCGCTGGCTTGGGAGGTCTTTCCGCCGCAACTTCTCTGGCTAGGGCAGGGAAAAAGGTGTTGCTTTTGGAAAAACATAACGTTCCTGGGGGTTATGCCTCCTCCTTTACTCGAGGACGCTTCGAGTTTGAGATCGCTCTCCACGAACTCTCTGGCCTGGGTAACGAAAATAATAAAGGGCCTGTCTGGCGGATATTGAATGAATATGGAGTAATTCCCAAGGTGGAGTTCATTCCTATCCCGGATTTCTATCGTGCTGTGCTTCCGGATGTAGATATTACCGTACCTCTCGGGCGCCAGAACTTTGAGGAAGTCCTGTGCAACCATTTTCCAAAGGATGCCGAGGGAATCAAGCGATTCAGTACTACGATGTTCAATTTTGCCGAGGAGGCATTGAGGGCAAATCGTGTGGGGATGAAGGCGGTTATGGAAGACTCTTCAAAATTTCCTACCTTACTGGCTAACTTCGGTCGTACGCTTACTGAGGTGCTCAATCCTGAGGTATCTGATGAAAGGGCGCGTGCTGTGCTCAGTGAGACTTGCGGCTATTATTGCCAACCACCATCAAAGATGTCCTTTCGAATCTATGCTTTGGGCACGGTGAGTTATCTCAGGTTTGGGCCGGCGCACATAAAGGGGAAATCACAGGCGTTATCGCAAGCTTTTGTTGATGCCATTGAGGAGTATGGTGGAGAGGTGTGGTTAAACAACGGAGCGGCGCGCATTCTCACCTCCGGCGGTAAGGTCAGGGGTGTGGTGGCTGAGGATGGCACGGAGGTCGCCTGCTCATACGTAGTATGCAATGCTAACCCCTTGATGACCTGCCTTAACCTCATTGGAAGGGAAAACGTTCCCAACTGGTATCTGCGGCGTCTTGGGGCATGGTCTGCAGGTGCATCAACTTTCAATGTTTATCTGGGCCTGGACTGCACTTGCGCGAAACTTGGCCTTAGGACGCACGAAAATTTTGTTAACGTTGGAACTGATTTAGACCAACAACACGAGAGCATGAGACACAGCGTCAGTTTGGAACCTTATGGGACGGCGGTGACAGCTTATAACGTGGTAGACGCTGAGTTTTCCCCACCGGGCACTGCCTCTGTGGTTCTCACAATTTTAGCTTATGCGGAACCCTGGCTCAAGCTCTCCCCATCTGAGTATGTGGAAGCAAAAGATAAACTGGCTGAAAAGGTTATCGGTCTTGCAGAAAGAGTGGCACCCGGTCTGAGGAACCACATTGAAGTGATGGAAATCGCTACCCCTGTGACTAACGTGAGGTATACGGGAAATCCTGGGGGAAGCATCATTGGGTTTGATGAAAATTATCAAGGGACAGGACAGACACATCTGCCTAATCGTGGACCATTGGAAGGCCTATATTTTGCTGGTGCCTGGGTGAACATAGGTGGCGGATTTGAGACATGCATGGTCTCAGGATATATGGCGGCAAGGGATGCGATGGTGGACATGGAGCGAGGCGGACGTGACGTGGCTGTAATGGAGAAGCTGGAAGGTCAACTGACCAAGCAAGCGGAAGGTGCGCCTGAATTAAAGGAAGTTTTATTGGCGCAGGCTAAGAAAGCTATGGCTAAATTGCACCCCGACCGTCTCTCTCTGAAAGTAAAAGAGATTATAAACGAGACTCCTAGCACCAAGACTCTGAGGCTGGTATCAACAGATGGAGCACTCCCATATTTCAGGGCAGGCCAGTATATCAACCTATTTGTTAAAATTGATGGAGTTTTAACCTCGCGTCCTTATAGTATCTCATCAGCTCCGGGGAAGCCATATTACGATATTACAGTGCGGCGCATGGAGACAGGCTTTGTCTCTCATTATCTGCTGGACAGGGTAAAGCCAGGTGACATCTTTGAATCCACCGGACCAAACGGAAGCTTCTACTATGAACCGCTGATTGATACTTCTGACTTAGTCTTTCTTGCCGGCGGCAGCGGCATAACTCCTTTTATCTCCATCATCAGGGAGGTGACTCAAAAACAACTACCTGTGAATATCCACCTTCTCTATGGCAGCCGAAGCCCTTCAGATATAATCTTTGAAGGTGAATTGAAAGAGCTTGCCAAAAAGCATGGCAATGTTAAGGTGGACTTCGTTATCAGCGAGCCTCCGGAGGGATGGTCAGGGCTTTGTGGCTTACTGGATGCAAAGATAATTTCATCGCTGGTAGGCTCAGTCGAGGGTAAGAAGTTTTTCCTTTGCGGCCCGGCTCAGATGCATGTTTTGTGCGATGGAGCGTTAAAGACACTGGGAGTGCCTCTCAGACGCATAAAGAGAGAGGCCTATGGCCCACCGGCAGATGTCACTTCAGAACCCGGTTGGCCAGGGCTATCACCCAATACGGAGTTTAAGGTTGTCGAAGAGAGATCTGGTCGAACCTTGAAGGCTAGGGCAGGGGAGCCACTTATGATATCGCTTGAGCGCGCCGGACTGGTCGTTCCTGCTATCTGTCGGTCGGGAGAATGCACTGCCTGCCGGACACGGCTTGTTGCGGGCAGGGCCTTTGCCCCGGCCAGGGTACACCGGCGCTGGGTGGACGAAAAAGCAGGCTATATTCATCCGTGTATGAGCTACCCGCTGGAGAACCTGCGTATCAGATTGTAACTCTATGCTATAAGACATTTTAAAAACGTAAGGAGGTGGCAAATGGCAGAAGTCAAGGTAAAGAAAGGGGAGGAACTGAATGGCCTGGGGACGATGCTCAAGGAGATTATGGACACAAATCTCCAAGACCCTAAGAAATATAAGAGCGTTGAGAAGCTAAAAGCTAGTGTGGTCATTAGAGAGGCCACCTCCGGTGTGGCTATCACGCTTAATTTCAGGCAGGGCGAGATAGAGATACAAAATGATGCCATTGATAAGCCAACAGCATATATGGAAGCTGGATTTGAAAACCTGGCTTATATTAGTTCCGGGCAACTGGGTCCGATAAAAGCTATGCTCACTGGCAAACTTAAGTCCGGTGGTAATCCCTTAACACTGCTGAAGATTTCAAATATAACGGTGCTGAAAGGGTAATTTGCGCTGCCTGAAACCTGATTTGATGGTGGCTCTTTTTCTTAAATTGTCGGTGTATGATAAGTTTAGAAATGTAGCTGTGAGGCTTTAGCCTCGCAGGCACGACCCTAAAAGGTCGCGGATACATTGCTGGTTGCATTGAGAATAATGGTGAAATTCGGAAGGAGGTGGGAATGTCGATACCATAGCTCACCTGGACTGAAAAAAGTGGTATAATTGGGAGCGAAAATTAAATTAAGGAGGAGGTTTTAAAAATGGCTATTTTGTTTGGATCACAAGAGTGGGCAGATGCTATGAAACAAGCAATTGCCAAGAGCCAGTCGTACAAAGAGGCGGCTAAGAAGTGGGAAGGAGACATGTATATTATCGTAGAACCTGATACAGCGTACAAACATAGAAATATTGTTTACGTTGACCTCTGGCATGGTGAGTGTCGCGAGGCTCTTGTGATCAAGGACGAAAGCGAGAAGAATCCCAAATACCGCATATTTGGCCCATTCACCGCAATGAAGGCGATACTGGATAAAAAAGTCGACCCTGTCCAGTCCATGATGACCGGCAAGATTAAGGTCAAGGGAGATATGGCACAGATCATGAGGATGCCCAGGGCAGCCGTGGAACTGGTCAACTGTATGACCGTATTCGACACCGTGTTCCCTGATTAGGCAATTATCCTAAAGTGAAGCTAAACCTGGACGGGTTATAACTATTAGCTGTTGACATAATGTAATATATTAACGTAACTAATTCATGAAGAGGAGGTAGCTATGTGGTACTTTGTGGTTCCTGAGGTGGTTTTTGGGCAAGATGCGCTGAGTCGTCTAGCTGAATTGAAGGGAAAGTCGGCCTTTATCGTTACGGATAAGAACATAGTGAACTTAGGCTTAATTGACAAGGTCAAGGAACAACTTTCTCAGGCGGGGATGAAAACCAATGTTTTCGACGAAGTTGAGCCTGACCCATCGTTGCAGACGGTGAGGAAAGGCGTGGCCCTGATGAACCAGTCTGGACCGGACTGGGTGGTAGCTGTGGGTGGAGGCTCGGTCATGGATGCAGCCAAGGCAATGCGGGTGGAATATGAAAGGCCGGATATAAAGCCAGAAGAGATAAATCCATTTATCACGGATTTGGGGTTAGGTGCGAAGTGCAAGCTTGTTTGTGTTGCTACAACTTCAGGCACAGGCGCCGAGGTAACCTTTGCTGTAGTGTTGACCGACACAGCCGACCAGAGGAAGCTGAGCCTCATCAACCGCGAGATTGTCCCTGACATTGCTATTGTAGACCCAGAGATGGCACGGGCAATGCCACCTGGGATTACATCAAACACAGGGATGGATGCGCTGACCCATGCGGTGGAAGGATTTAGCTGCACCTGGAAGAATGATTTTACCGATGGCCTTTGTCTGCGAGCTATACAGCTTGTTTTCCAGTATCTCCCAAGAGCCGTGAAAGACGGGAATGACATGGAAGCCAGAGAAAAGATGCACAATGCCGCTTGTATTGCCGGTATCGGGTTCATCAATTCACTGGCGTCATTGGCACATGCTACAGGCCATTCTCTGGGCGCTGTGTTCCATACACCTCATGGCAGGGCGGTGGGTCTGTTTCTTCCCTATACCATTGAGTTCATCGGTGAGGCTCGTGAGGAACTATGGGCAGAGATAGCTTATTCTCTGAGATTGAAAGTGCCTAAAGGGGAAAAGGCAGCCTCGGCTCTGGCTCAGGCGATACGTGACCTGGCTCGAGGCATCAAGGAGCCGCTGAGCCTTAAGGAGCTAGGTATACCATGGGACAAGGTTAATAATTCTATGCAGAAGCTGATAGACAATACCATGGCCGATGGTTCACTAATTGTCTCTGCCAGAGTACCTAACGAGGGAGAAACTGAGAAGTTCTTCCGCTATGCCTATGAAGGCAAGTCGATAGATTTTTAGAGGTGTTTAACAGTCGCTATTTTCATTGTGAGCTTTTTGGCTTGTGCAATTCTGGGGGAAGCCAGGATTCGAGATTCTTCGCTTCGCTCAGAATGACAGGGAAATGAAAGAATGACAGGGGAATGAAAGGATGACAGTTTAGCATTCATAAAAATCTTAAATAAGGAGGCATGAAAATGTTCGGTTACATGGGAAAAATCTTAAGGGTTGATTTATCGAAGTCCAAAATCTCGGAGGAAAGCCTTAAAGAGGATGACTGCAAGATGTTCCTGGGTGGGAGTGGGCTAGCGACTAAGTATCTTTTCGACGAAGTGCCAAAAGGTGCTGAGCCGTTAGGTCCAGATAATGAACTCATATTTATGACCGGGCCGTTAACCGGTACAGAATCTCCCAGCGCTGGAAGATATTGCGTAGTTGCCAAGTCTCCTCTTACCGGTTTCTGGGGTGAAGCGAACTCGGGTGGTAACTGGGGAGTTTATCTCAAGAGTTCAGGCTTTGATGGGATTATCTTCAAGGGTATCTCGCCTAACCCGGTTTATCTCGTAATTGATGATGGCAAAGCCGAGCTTAGAGACGCCAAGCATATCTGGGGCAAAGGTGTTTCAGAAACGACAAGAATGCTCCAAGAAGAGCTGGGTGAAGACTTCAATGTTGCCTGCATTGGCATAGCTGGTGAGAATCTGGTTAGGTATGCCGGTATTATTAACGATGTTCACCGCGCTGCGGGAAGGTGTGGTCTGGGTACTGTTATGGGCTCAAAACGCCTGAAAGCTATTGCTGCCAGGGGGACGAAGGAGATCAAAGTGGCGAATAAGGATGTCTTCAGCAAAATTTCAAAGACGAATTATGACCTGGTTAATGAAAGCATGCTTAAGATTACCCTTGAGACATACGGGACGGCTATGGCCACAGATTTGATAAATGTCAGGGGCGGATTTCCCACCAGGAACTGGCAAACCGGCGTTTTCCCTGACATAGAAAAGATAAGCGGAATTACACTGGAAAGCACACTTCTGGTGGACAGGAAACATTGCTATGCCTGTCCGATTAGCTGCGGGAGGGTAAGCGTAGTGAAAAGTGGACCCTATGCTTGTAAAGGTGAGGGACCGGAATTCGAAACAATCGGCGCTTTCGGTGCCATGTGTGCCATCGAAAGCCTTGAGGCGATAACATTAGCCCATAATCTGTGTGACGACTACGGGCTAGACGTAGTTTCCACGGGGAGTACAATAGCCTTTGCCATAGAGTGTTATGAAAAGGGAATATTAACCAAAGCTGACACTGGCGGGCTTGAATTAAAATTCGGCGACCCTGATGTTGTCATTCAGCTTATACACAAGATAGCCAAGAAGGAAGGCATTGGAAATTTGCTGGCTGAGGGAACAAAAAGGATGGCGGAAAAGTTGGGTAAGGACTCGGAGAGATTTGCCATGCATGTCAAAGGCCTAGAGATGCCGGCCTATGACCCCAGGGCAGCCAAGATATGTGGTCTGGCATTTGTTACGGCAAATCGTGGCGGCGACCATATCACAGCTTACATTGAAGGTCCAGCCTTCATAGATATTCCCTTCCTCTGTGTGGAGGACAGTAGAATTGAAGACGCGATGGTAGAAAATCCTGCCGAGGCTAAAGTGGTCAAGGATCTGGAGGATGCCCTTACCGTTTTTGATGCTATGGGGACATGCAAATTTATGGGTATGGCTCTAGCTACGGAAGACTGGGTTGATATGATAGCTAATTGCGTCGGCTGGAAATTCGACGTGAGCGATTTCAGAAAGCTTGGAGAGAGAATTTACAACCTGGCCAGAGCTTTTAGCGTCAGGGAAGGCTCAACCAGAGCTGATGACACGCTGCCCAAGCGTCTGTTAGAAGAGCCTATGCCTGAAGGTGCTGCTGAAGGACATAGAGTAGAGAAGTTAGACCAGTCGTTGGATGCCTATTACGGATTCCGGGGCTGGGATAAAAAGAGCGGCAGACCAACTCCAGAAAAGCTCAAGGAGCTGGGCCTGGATTATGTGATCGGAAAAATTTAATATACCACATATGTAGCCTCGACCCTTTAGGGTCGAGCTCACGAGGCTAAAGCCTCATGGCTACATGAAAAAATATGACAAGGCTGAAGCCTTGTGGCTACAGTTTGGTAAAAATCTAAAAATTTAGGGGGTGAGAAGATGGTTTCTGTGGCTGATAAGCCTTGGTTAAAGAGTTATAAGTTAGGGCCGTATAAGCTTCCGCAGACAAGGCAACCTTATCCCAGGATGACTGTCCAGAGCCTTTTGGAAGCTACAGCGGCTGAGTATCCTGATAAGCCAGCGTGTTTCTATCTGGGAAACGAAATGAGTTATAAAGACTTGAAGCTGGAGGCGGATAGGTTGGCAACTGCTCTTGCCGCTTTGGGTATTAAGAAAGGCGACAAAGTAGCCACAATCCTGCCAAATTGCCCACAGTACCTCATTGGCGATTTTGGGATACTGAAAGCCGGAGCGGTGCATGTTCCCTGCAGCGTGCTGCATAAAGCCGCTGATTTAATATATGAGGTCGGCGATTCCGGAGCTGAGACGGTAATTTGCTCTGAGATGTCTCTGGAGCTGGTCAATTCAATAAAGGACAAAACTAAAATCAAGAACATAATTCTGACCTCACTTATGGATTATTCGCTGGAAAAGCCGGAACTAAAGCAGGTGCCGGGCACGTATCAATTTCGTGATTTAATAGCCAGTCATGAGCCGAGGCCGCCGGAGGTTGAAGTCGACCCGGTGGATGATTTAGCCGTTCTTGTCTTCACTGGAGGGGCTACCGGATTGCCCAAAGGTGTAATGTTGACGCATTACAACCGGTCGGTGGCTATGACACATATTGCGTGGTATATGGAACCCTTAAAGGTAGGAGTTAGAGGGAAAACTTCTATAATGATGCCGATTCCGCTTTTTCACCAGTATGGACATATGATGATGCACTTTGCTGTTTATTGGGGGCTTAAGATGTATTTACTTCCTGACCCAAGAGACATTGACATGTTGCTGCAGATGCTGACAAAGTATCGTCCGTTCCTATGTGCCTGTGTGCCTACGCAATACTCAAGGTTAGTTTCGAAGGGGCTGGGAAGGATAACCACTATGTTTATGTCTGGTGCGGCTGCCCTGGCTCCGGAAATTGCCCAGAGATTCAAGCAGCAAACTGGTGTGCCGATAACGGAAGCTTATGGTCTGACGGAGACGGGTGGCGGCACCCATATTAACCTCTCGTCTTTTTCAAAAATTACCGGCTTTATGACTTCGGAAAAACTCGGATCCATAGGTATACCAATGCCAGATACAGAAGTCAAGATAATAGACCTGGAGACAAACGAGGAAGCTGCTCCAGGAAAGGAGGGAGAGCTGTGGGTTCGTGGGCCGCAGGTAATGAAAGGTTACTGGCCTGAAGCGGGCAAAGGGTTGGTTGATGGCTGGCTGGCCACCGGTGATGTGGTGAAAATGGATGATGATGGTTACTTCTATATTACTGACCGGGTCAAAGATATGGCGAATGTTTCCGGACTTAAAGTCTATACCAGACTGGTTGATGATGTGCTTTATGAGCATCCAGCGGTTGCTGATGGTGTAGCCATCGGAATTCCAGACCCTGAGCGCCCGGGCAGCGATAGGATTAAGGCTTTCATAAGATTGAAACCGGAGTACGAGGGGAAGGTAACCGCTGAAGATATAATAAGCCATTGCCGAGAGAAGCTACCGCCTTACTCTGTGCCGAAGTTCGTTGAGTTCAGGAAAGAGTTGCCTCTCACCGTGACAGAGAAGATCTTCAAGAGGCAATTAAGGGAGGAGGAGATAGCTAAGATGAAAGCTAGGGGTGAATTGGCGTAAGAGTGTTTGTAATCACTCAGTGTCATTGTGCGCTCTTTCCCTTCTGTCATTGCGAGCCCTTCGTTTAATGTCATCCTGAGGGAGCAAAGCGACCGAAGGATCTGGCTCAGGATAAACTCCGCGACCGAGAGATCTGGGTGGTGAAGGGGCACGATAAGATTCTTCGCTGCGCTCAGAATGACAGGTAAGGGAATGGGATCGCCACGGCACTTTGTGCCTGGCGATGACAGTATGGGGTCTGCGAGACCGCTTCGTTGCTAAAACTCCTTGCAATAACAACGAACATTCCCGTATAATTGGTGATTTGAATATATGCCTTCACCCATGTAGTGCAACCCTTTAAGGTCGCCTTGGGCGGGGCTAAAGCCCCGCCGCTACATTTGTAATCAACCTCATGGGTTATATTTAGCAAAAATGTAGGGACAGACCTTTAGGTCTGTCCGCACTCGGACTGGACTTGAGGTTCGCCGTTCATGAAATCGAGGTAGCCACGACATTTTAGTGGTGTGTTCAGCGAGGCTAAAGCCTCGCAGCTACATTAGTGAATTAAATAATCCCATAATCTCTTTCAGGAAGGTGCATAAATAAATGCCGAGTTACGAAGATTTAGAACCTAAAGTAATAGACACTGGTATGTGTACAGTGTGTGGGGCATGCATTTTAGCATGTCCCAATTCTCATGTTAAGTTTATTGAGGGGAAGCCGAAGAGACCCAAGAGGACAATGGACTGTGTCGGCTGTAGCACTTGCTACGAAGCTTGCTATATGTTCAGGCATGGCTTGATAAAGGGCATAGAGGGTAGCATTCTGGGTTGGGGGAAGAAGGATAGCGTTGGGATATACAAGCGTATCGTGGCGGCAAGGACAAGAGAGCAAAACATTGAAAAAGCTTGTCAGGATGGCGGAATCGTAACTACGCTGTTAATCTATGCGCTGGACAGGGGCATCATAGACGGGGCTCTGGTGGTTGGCAGGGATTCCTGGATGCCGGTAGCCTGCATCGCCAAAACCAGAGACGAGATTATATTATCAGCCGGCACCAAATATGGTGTAGTGCCTATTTTGAAGGAGCTGAGGGCTGCTGTTGTCGACCATGGTCTGAGCAAAATCTGCGTCGTAGGCTCGCCCTGCCATATTCAATCTGCAAGATACCTTAAGCACAAAGGGCTGCCATTAGCTTCCTCTGTGAAACTCACCGTGGGCTTGTTCTGCCGCGAGAATTACTACCATCACTGCATCACAGAGAAAGCCAGGGGGAAGGGGCTGGATATTAACCAGATAGACAAGTTCAATGTTGCGGAGGAGTTCAATATATATGCTGGTGGGAAGAAATTATCCTTTCCTATAACCGAGGTTAAGAGCTGCGTTCCCAGACACTGCCTGGTCTGCGAGGATTTCGCCGGCGAACTGGCTGATGTCTCCATCGGTAGCGATGGCTCGCCGGAGGGATGGTCAACCGTTATAATCAGAACTGAAGAAGGGGAGGCAGTTTTCTCGGGTCTTGAAAGAGAAGGGCTTATAGAAACAGAGGCAGTAGGGGGGCTGGTTTATATAAGAGAAATAGCTGAGAGGAAGAAGGAGAAGGGGAAGCAGACGAAGGACATATTCAAACTGAAAGAAGAAGGGCTGGATAAGAAAGAGATTGCGGCTAAGTTAAGGATAACGGAGGATAGGGTATCACACAGGCTTGAAGGACTATAGGACGAAATCCTAAATATCAAACCCTATAGCAATGTCAAAAACCAAAAGTTAAAAATCAAAATGACAGGTAAAAATGCAAAAATTATTTTTTCCCCTTTTTGACTTTTGATTTGTCATTTTGCCTTTTGATATTTAACTTTTACATTTTCCCCAGCGGTGAGGCTTTAGCCTCGCCCAGGATGCTACCCTAGGGCAACACTGAAAGGTCGCAGCCACATTGGTTGGTATTACACCATCCCCGACACAGACTTTGTCTGCCGGTGGTGCCATAACCTTCATCTTAAA
>Ga0315296_10002739_pt1 | contig 14907 bp, 14 predicted proteins | sample YL17G14_18_MG_FD_203921 | JGI IMG/M metagenome (GOLD analysis project Ga0315296, IMG submission 203921) | Sediment microbial communities from Yellowstone Lake, YNP, Wyoming, USA - YL17G14_18 | ecosystem: Environmental > Aquatic > Freshwater > Lake > Sediment | place: USA: Wyoming | collected... | reverse complement strand
CCCACCGCTTCACCTCGGCTTCGAGCTCCCCCCGCCTCACCGTCAGGGCTGAGAGGTCCTCTTCAAGCCTCCTGAGTTCATCCTCGCTTCCCAGGGTTCTCCCCCTCCTGATAGAGTTCCTTTCTCCTGGCCTCCAGCAGGTCAGGCGTCGCGCCCAGGAACTCGGCAGCCGTGACGAGTGAGACACCCGCTCCCCCCGCCAGATCGCAGACCTGGCTTATCTGGCTCCTGTAGTTGAGGTCCCTGGTGAGGTGGTGGTCCACTATAAGCGTCTTTACCCTCGTCCTCTCGATGATCTCCATGAGATTCCTGTTCGACGCCTCCAGATACTGCCGGGGATAAGCCTCCCCGAGCATGTAGGTCATAGGGCCGTCCACGTAGATCGTCTCGGGGTCCTTCTCAACGATAAACTCGATCTGCTCCCTGAGAGCAGGTCCCTGGACATCCGAGGTGAAGAGAAATCGCCCATCCTCCTCCACGCAGACCTCTAGGACAAAACCCAGCATCGGACCGACCCCATGATAGACAGGATCGGAGAAGGTGATCTGCGTAGAACCTGTGGCAAACCGCTTTCCATCCACGTATGAGATTTTCTCAGCAAGCCCTCTGACCTTACCTAGAAAATCCGACGCCCGCCTCTTCTGACTGTAATTTATCTGCCGACTTGGATGCTTTATGTAGAGAGTTTTTCCCCGATAGATCTCGGCTTCCTCGGGCTCAAAGTGGTCGTAGTGGTAGTGGGTTATGATAACGATGTCGGAGGCGGCGACTTTTTCTTTCACCCGTCTCCAAAGATCCTCCCTTCTCCTCTCCTCCTTCTCATGGGGCGGAAGACCAAATCTATTCGGGCACAGCGATACCCCGGGATCTATGACGATCCCCGTGTCTCTTGTTTGGATGTAGGTCGCCATGGAGCGGACTCCGAGGCTCTCAGACGCCAGCGGTATTATCTCCATCTGCTCCAACGCTAAAAGCGAACGAGGATTTAAGAGTTAGCCATAAGGCGCTCTATTCTTCCCCTTCTTCCGGCTCCTTCACAAGGAGAAGCGCGGGCACCGATACCAAACCGATGATCAATGCGATATTAAAGGGAGTTTCAGGCGCATAGTTCTCCCAGATTTCGCCACCAATCCATGAAGAGGGGGTCCCAACGAGGCCAGAGATCGTGCTCATAAGGCCTATGACGGTCCCACGCTTCTCCCTAGGAATTAGGTCAGCAACTAGAGCTTGCCAAGCTGGTCCTAGGGCCATTCCGACGCCACCGATTACCCGCAAAAAGAGGTACTGCGGGAAATCCTTAACAACAACAATCCCCCACGTTGTCAGGGGACCAATAACGTAAGAAACTAGGATTAACGGCTTCCTTCCTATGCGATCTGAAAGCATCCCACTCGGCAGAATACTGATAGTATTTACAATACTACTTGCAGTTTGTGCGAGGCCATAGTGAGTATTTGTGAGTTTTATGACATCTATAGCGTAGATGCTCGCGAAGTTCATAACCATCCTTGAGGCAAAGCCGGATACTGTTGAGACGATTATCATAATCCAAATGGTTCTGGGAACCTTGAAAGCAGAGGAAAACGTTTCTCCTGTGCTCCTCTGCCTACTTTCCTTCGTGAGGGTCTCGGTTATAAGCTTCGCTCTGATGATGAGGGCTGCCGTCACAGTGAACATCGTGAGCACGTTAAAGATTCTAACACCCTCCTTGTATCCCAAGGCATCTAGGACGATGCCACCAACAGTCGGCATAAATATGTTAGGTATTGAAGCTATCATGCTGTAGGCTCCGTAACCCGTTCCCCTCTGTTTTGAGGGAAGCGAGTCGGCTACAATCGCGTTAAAGGCAGGCATGTATAGGCTTCCCGTGGCGTTTATGATGACCGCTGGAATAACTTGCTCCCAAGTTGTGGCTAACAAATATACTATTGGCGGTATGAGCCTTAGAGCGGTTCCGAAGAGTATGATCTTTCTCCTCCCAAATTTGTCGGCAATGATGCCACCAGGAAGCTGAAAGAGAAGTTGCTCGGCGGACTGGATCATAGAGAGCAGCCCAACTATGGCTACGGAGGCGCCTAGTTCTTTCTTCAGATATACCGACCAGTAGGGCTGCCATGCATTGTTGAAGATACCCCATAAACTAGTTGTGAGGGAGATGGCTAGGATGTTTCTGTTTGAAAAGACGTTCCTCATCGCGTCTCTGATGGAATTAGACATCAAACCCTCTCTAAATCTATGACTTCTCTATAGGCTTACCCGCCATTATTTAATGCTTATGTTGAAGCAAAGATGAAACTAGAATTGTGTGACGGGGGAACTTACTACTCTCCCCCTTTCTTCGGCTCCTTCACGAGAAGAACGAAGATGGGCACCGAGACCAAGCCAATGATCAGCGCGATATTGAAGGTGGTTTGAGGCGAACCCTCGTAGAGGTATCCTCCTATCAAAGAGGAGGGAGCTCCAATGGCGCCGGTGATCGTACTGATGAGGCCCATGATAGTTCCTCGGTTCTCACTCGGAACCAAGTCCGCAACCAAGGCCTGCCAAGCTGGACCACCAGCAAAGCCATAGAAGCCTCCCCCAAGAGCCGATCCGACGCCGCCAAACAATCTTAGGAGGAGGTACTGAGGGAAACTGCCTACACTCACAAGTATGATGCCCCAGGTCGTCAGAGGCTGGATAACTTGGGCAACCGAGATTATTGGCTTCCTTCCTATGCGATCTGAAAGCATCCCACTCGGCATAATCAATATGGAGGAGAGGAGGCTGCCGCCGGTTTGCGCAAGGCCCAGCTCGGTGTTTGAGAGGAGTATAACCTCTTTGGCATAAATGGATATGAATTGCATGACCATTCGCATTGCGAATCCGCCTAGCGTGGCGACAATCATCATCACCCAGATCGTTCTAGGGACCTTGAGGGCTGATGAAAAGGTTGCTCGCGTGCTTCTCTGTTTACCCTTCTTCGCAAGAGTCTCAGTTACGAGCTTCATCCTCACGAGGAGGACTACTATTACAGCCAGAAATGTGGCTATATTGAAAATTTTGACACCCGCCTTGTAACCCAAGGCGTCCATGACAATTCCACCAACAGTGGGCATGAAGACCATGGGCAGAGAGGTTATCATCCTGTAGGCTCCGTAGCCTGCCCCTCTCTGACCGCGGGGGAGCGAGTCAGCCACAATTGCTTCAAGGGCAGGCGAGTATATGCTTGCCGAGGCGTTTGCGATCACCGCTACCAGAACATGCTCCCAGCTTGTAGCCAGTAGATACACCACAGGGGGTATAAATCGAAGACAGGTTCCGAAGAGTATAACCTTCCTTCTCCCAATCTTGTCGGCGAGGATGCCGCCAGGGAGCTGGAAGAGGAGCATCTCAGCGTTCTGAATCATCGAGAGGAGCCCTACTATGGCCACGGTTGCGCCCAGCTCCTCTTTCAGGTAGAGCGACCAAAAGGGCTGCCATGCTTGGTTGCAGACGCTCCATAGGGTGGTTGTCAGTGAGATGGTCAGGATGTTTCTGTTTGAAAAGACGTTCCTCATTACATCTTTAGTAGAACTCGCCATCGTAATCTATCCTGTAGCCTTATTCTCCCATATATCTTATCGACCTTTATTTAACGTTTGTGTAGAAAATAGGAGGGTGAAATTGAGCTATTGAGAACCTAGTAATTCCTCTTCCTTCTTCGGCTCCTTCACAAAAATGCTAAAGAGTAATACTGCAAGCAAGCCGAAGACCAGTGAGAATTGGTAGGGGGTTTGAGGGCTGTAGTTCTGCCAGATATAGCCTCCTAACCACGAGGAGGGAGATGAGAGGAGGCCGGTGATTGTGCCAAGAATACCGTTGACGGTTCCACGCTTCTCTATCGGAACTATGTCTGCGACCAATGCCTGCCAAGCTGATCCTCCTGTCTGTCCATGACCCCCTCCTCCTCCTAGACCCACTATAGTGCCATTCGTTAATTGAATCATGAGATATTGCTGGAAGCTGAAGCTGGGGTCACCTATGCTTACGAGTGTAACCGCCCACGTCGTAATGGGTGTTATAGCCATCGTGGTGACTATGAGGGGCTTTCTTCCAAATCGATCTGATAACAGGCCACCTGGCAAAGATAAAGCGGTAACCAAGACACTGTTGACTGTTGTTATAAGCCCTATCTGGGTGTTTGAAAGCTGAACGATGTCGTGGGCATATACGTTCATGAATTGCATAACCAAGTTCAGAGCGAAGCTCGACACCGTTGAAACAACAGCCATAATCTTAATCGTTTTTGGAACATCAAGCGTATAGGAGACCTTAGCCCTAAGACTAGCGTTTTCACCTGTCCGTCGTTGCATCTTCTTCCTATCGAGCGTCTCCGTAATGTACTTCCATCTAACTAGGAATATTGCTACAGAGGTTATGAGTTCTGCTATAAGAAAGATTCTAACACCCTGCATATATCCTAAGGAATCCATGACCATTCCACCGATAGCTGGCATAAACACCGAGGGAAGGGAGGTTATCGTCCTATAGGCACCATAACCAGCTCCACGTTGGTTACGAGGAAGCGAGTCTGCTATAATCGCGTTCATGGCAGGATTGTAAATGCTACATACAGCGTCAATGACCATCGCTGGAATAGTCCATTCCCAAGATCCGGCCAGAAGAAATATGATCGGGGGAAAGACCCTGAGAGCGGTACCGTAATTTAAGATCTTCTTTCTGCCAATTCTGTCGGCGAGGATGCCTCCGGGAAGATTGAAGAGTAAAGGGGTAGCATTTCGAATCATCGAGAGCATTCCTACTATTGCTATTGTTGCGCCAAGGTCATGTATCAGCCACAGTGCCCAAACGAAACGCCAGCCCATGTCGGTCATGCTCCACATGGTGGATGTTACAGAGACAACTAGGACATTTCTGTTTGAAAAAACGCTCTTCATTACACCTTTATATGACATCGTCATTGCAGTCAGCCTGAGATTTGTCCATTTCTTATTCAGCCGTTGTTATTTAATCTTATGTTTGAATACTCTTGTTTATGAAAACGCGCTTCATAATCAAGGACGAACACTGTTCCCTTTCTAAAATACATAGTCTTATTTAATGTTTACGAAACTCGATTCCTTTTCTTCACCTTTAAAAAATCCTCTCTCCCCTTACCTTTACAGGTTTCAAGCAAATTCTGAGCCCTGAGACGATGACAGATGCTGCAGACAAATCTCATTACATCAAGTTTATGAAGGAGAGCCATTGATAGTGATCCTCGGAAGGTGGAGTGAATGCCGAACAGGAAGAGCTTGTCAAAGATGGAGAAGCAGCAGGAGATGAAGGAGCCTAAGGGCAAGGAGAAAGAAGGCAGCAAGATTGAAAAGACCATCGGCAGACTCAATATGCCGGATGTGAACAACAAGGAGTTCCTGGAGCAACTGAGGAAGATGAAGGCTATAACGCCGACGCAGCTCGCAGCTCAACTGAACGTAAGGGTGAGCATAGCGAAGAGAGCCCTCGAGGAGCTCAGAGAGAAGAAAGTGGTGGACCTGGTCTCCAGCAGCCAGAATCTGAAGGTTTATACTATGAGAGCACCTGAGAAAGGTCCCTAGATCCGTTCGACTCTTATTTTAGTGCCGCTGCTTAGACTCTTGAACAACTCAAGGTTTTTAGTAATCTTGCCAATTATGTTTACTGGGCTATAGGAAGCCACATCTTGGTAGAAAATGCAGATGCTGCCGCTCATAGGCCAATAGGCAATGGTCCCCGCCTCCACTCTCCTCCTCGATTTTTCCTCCCCTCTCTTCAAGCCGAGTAAGAAGCAGACGCTACCAGCAGAGAGATGAACCCTCCCCTCGAGAGGTAGGACCTTAAGAATAGCTTCCACTGTTAGGGGTGCAGAGACCTTGGTTATTACGCCCTCTGCTTCCCCTACACCCTCTAAGGTTACTTTCACAGTGATTCTAGAGATATCTCCCATTATTCAGCTCCTCTGCATAAATATTCATCGAGAAGATCAATCCTAAGATTCTTGAGAGCAGACGTATTCCACGATTTTTCCGGCTATGTCGACCCCAGATGCGCTCTTTATCCCCTCCCATCCTGGAGCCCCGTTAACCTCCAAGATGACCGGCCCCTTCTCCGACTCTATGACGTCGACACCTGCATACACGAGCCCCATGGTTTTAGTGGCCTTCACGCCCAGTTCCTCGATGTCTTTTGGGACCCCCTCAGCGATCATCTTCCCTCCCTGAGCCACATTATATTTCCAGGAACCCTCTGGACCATACTTATAGGCGGAAGCTATAACTTCCTCGCCCACGACGAAGACCCGTATATCTCTCCCAGGGTTAGATATATATTCCTGGACGATAATTGGCTGGCCGATCCTGTCGAGCATCTTGTAGGCGTCGAAGGCTAGATCAGGGTCCTTAAATCTCATGGAGCCAAAGCCCCTTGACCCGAGGATCGGCTTATAGATGCTCTCGCCGAACTCCTTTGCCATATCATAGGCTCTGTAGATGCTCTCGGAAGTGAAGGTCCTGGCGATAGGCAGGCCCGCCTTGGCGAGTGCATATTGGGTCGCGTACTTATCCCTCGCCCTCCTGAAGGGATAGGTGGGGTTCACGACTCTTATGCCCGCGAACTCCATGTGCTCCATCATGCTTATTCTCCTCGTGGCCTGCTCAACGGTGCCAGGTCCAAAGGACCTTAGAAAGCATACATCCGTGTCCGTGACCTCGTTGGCTCCAAGCCAGAACCTTGATCTTTCAGAGTCCACATAGGAGGACACATTCAAGATGCTGCCTATAATAACCTCGTGGCCAAGTCTCTGGGCGGCCTCAGCCAGTTCTTTGACATTTCCACTTGCGGATTCGCCGTGAAGGACCATAACCTTCAATTAGAACTCCCCTAGAACTCAATTGAAAGGTGAGTTAAGAAGTTTTCTAATCACCTTAAGAGCCTAAGTCTCGGAGGGGTGAGAGATATAAGTCAGTGGTGGAGTACCCCTATAGAAGACTTCCCGAACCAAGGTGAGAACTATGTCGAAGGAAGAAATATGTGGAATAATTACGAATTACAGAACGGGGCCCAGAACTCAGCAAAATAAGGAGTTGATCCTCCTCATCCCTGGAGTCACGTCGAGAAAGGACGCTTCCAAGCTCATAGGCAAGAGGGTGGAATGCCGACTTCCAAAGAAGGTATTGAGCGGCAAGATCATACGGACTCATGGAAAGACCGGAAAAGTCTTAGCTCGCTTCAATGCAGGACCGCCGGGACAGATCCTGGGGTCAAAAATTGCCATTTTGGAATAAGGGTGTTCCTGAAAATGCTTTTAAATCTAGATTATTCAAGGTAGTGACAAAGGAATGTTCCAAGACGAGATTCTGCTTTGGAGAGGCTGCACCTACAGGAATCAGCTGCCGGAGGAGCTGAAGAGCATAGAAAACGTCCTCCGCAAACTTGGAATACGCTTCAAGACCGTTGAAGAGAAGTGCTGTGGATACCCCCTCTTTCTGGCGGGATACCTCAGGGAAGCAGATGATCTAGCCGTGGAAAATGCTGAAATGTTGAAGCTTTTTGAACTTGTCGTCACGTCCTGCCCAGCATGCCTCAGATCCTTCAAGAAGATGTACCAAGATCGTCTCCATCTTGTGCTTCCCCCCATCCTCCATCTCAGCCAGTTCCTCATCGAAAAAGGCATTATAACCAATAATCAACTTAAACCAGTTGATATGAAAGTCATGTACCACGACCCCTGTGAACTGGGAAGAGAGTTGGGAATCTACGAAGAACCGAGGAAGCTTCTCAGCCTCGTGCCTGGCATCAGGCTCTTCGAACAACGCTTTACAAGGGAGGCTTCAGCCTGCTGCGGGGGTGGCGGCCTACTTCCAGCCTTCTCCCCATCCTTGGCGACCATGGTGGCAGCCCGAAAACTGACCCAGGAGGATAAGGTGCCCGGGGACCTCGACGCCGTTGTGACGACCTGCCCCCAGTGCATCTCGAACATGAGGAAGGGGCTGAACATGTGGGTTGAGGAAGACTCCTTGAAGCATCTTCAGATACTGGACCTCGCCCAGATACTGGACAGGGCCTTAGGTGATTGAGATGACGGAAAAGGAGTTTGAGGAGATCGTGGAGAGATACCTCCAAGCCCTCTGGGACGCCTCAACGAACGAACATATCCGCCTAGCCCTCTCCAGGGCTGTGGAGAGCTTCCGCCAGAACCGCGCTGAGGCCTTCAAGCTCTATCCAGGCGTTGTGGAGAAGGCGAAGAAGCTGAAGGAGATAAAGGATTACTCGCTGCTCCATGTGGACGAGCTTGCGAAGGAGGTTAAAGACAGGGTGGAGGACTCCCACGGGAACTGTTTCATCGCGGAGACCGCTGAGGAGGCTATGGAGTACATTGGCGATCAGGTGAGGCGGGGGGACATCGTCGTGAAGTCGAAGAGCATCACCTCCGAGGAACTTCACCTCAACCCGAACCTGGAGAGACTTGGCTGCGAGGTCTACGAGACCGATCTGGGTGAGTTCATCGTCCAGAAGCTGGGGGACAGGCCTATGCACATCCTCTCGCCCTCCATTCACGTCCCACGGGAGAAAGTCGCCGAGCTCTTCACAAAGGTCATGGGGAAGCAGCTTCCGCCGGACATCCCGACTCTTGCTGGCGCGGCCAAGGAGTTCCTCAGGGAGAAGTTCATCGCAGCGAAGGTCGGCATCAGCGGCGCGAACGCGGTGGCGGCTGAGACGGGGACAACCTTCATCATCGAGAACGAGGGGAACGCTCGGCTGGCCACTGGCCTCCCGGAGAAGCACATCGTCATCACGGGGCTGGAGAAGATCGTTCCGACCCTTCAGGACGGAATGAGTGTCGTAGAGGTCACGAGCAGATACGCCAACTACAAGGTTCCCGCCTATGTCAGCATGATCAGTGGACCCAGCAAGACAGGGGACATAGAGAAGACGACGGTCTACGGCGCCCACGGACCCAAGGAGTTCCATCTAGTTCTGATGGACAATCACAGGAAGGAGATGATCAAGGATCCCGTTTATCGCCAAGCCCTCCTGTGCCTCAGGTGCGGTGCCTGCCTCTACGAGTGCACTGTTTACCCCTTGGTCGCAGGCTATTATGGCTACCTCTACATGGGCGGCATAGGCGCAATCTTCACGAAGTACCTCATCGGGGGCATAGAGAATGCTGCCCCGATAGCTTCCACTTGCACGCTCTGCGGACGCTGTAAGGAGTATTGCCCCATGGAGATCGACGCAGCCGAGATGGTGCTGAAGCTCAGGAGCGAGCTAGCGGAGAGGAATCTCATCCCAGAACGGGTGAAGAAGAACGTCGAGAAGATCACAGAGAGAAAACTGAAATAATCTCTGAAAAGTCCCTCCTTTCCTTAATGATTAGGCATTTGAGTTTCCCAAGGCGAAGAGCCCTATGGAGGAAAATCCCAGTTGGGCAAGGTCCTGGTGATCTGTGAGAAGCCCACGGCTGCAGAGAGGATTGCAGAAGCCCTCGATGAGAGGGGTAAGCCTCGGGCCTTCAGGGAGATGGCGGTCCCCTACTTCGTGGCAAGGCTCGGAAAACTGGAGTTTACTGTGGTCTCTGCCCTTGGGCACCTCTTCACCCTTACCCAGAGCCGTGGCTCCTGGACCTACCCCGTCTTCGATATTCAGTGGGTTCCCGCCTACACGGTGAATAAGGAATCGCGGACCAAGAACTTCGTCGAGGCAATAGGGAAGCTCTCCTCTGGGGCGGAGGAGTACATCAGCGCCTGCGACTACGATGTGGAGGGGAGTCTCATCGCCTACACTATTCTCCGCTACATCTGCGGGGAGGAGAGCCTCAAGAGGGCTCGGAGGATGAAGTTCTCAACTCTCACGAAGAGGGACCTTCAGAAGGCCTACGAAGAGAAGATGCCCACCCTTGATTTCTCTATGATCTACGCTGGAAAGGCCCGTCACGAGGCTGATTTCCTCTTCGGCATAAACCTCAGCAGGGCGCTGACGCTGTCGGTAAAGCATGCCACGGGATACTACAAGACCCTCAGCATAGGACGTGTTCAGGGCCCAACTCTCAACTTCATCAAGGAGAGGGAGGAGGAGATAAGGACCTTCGTCCCCGAGCCCTACTGGGTGATAGATGCTGAAACCACCATCGAGGGAAAGAAGTATCCTCTTGAGTACTCGGAGTTGAGGATCCCGACGAAGAGCCAGGCAGAGGATATTGTTGAGGGCTGCAGAGGAGCAGAGGGAACCGTCACTGAGATCAACTCGAAAAGCCTTACCCAAGCCCCTCCGGCACCCTTCAACCTTGGAGACCTCCAGAGAGAAGTCTACAGCCTCTTCAGGTATTCTCCGCGTGTCGCACTGAACGCAGCGGAGCAGCTGTACCTCGGGGCCCTCATCTCCTATCCCAGAACCTCCAGCCAGAGGATACCTCCATCCATAGACATTAAGGGCATCCTGAACGGACTTGCCCAAGAACCGGACTACCGAGGCATGACCGAGAAGCTTCTATCAAGGCCCAGCCTCAGACCCCTGCAGGGAGGCAAAGATGACCCGGCTCATCCCGCGATACATCCCACGGGAAATCTGCCTGAGAAGAAGCTAACCCAGGTCCAGTTGAGGCTCTTCGACCTGGTTGTGAGGCGTTTCATGGCATCTCTTAGCGACTCCGCTGTTCTGAAGAGCGTCCGGGCTGATGTGAATGTCAATGGGCATCTTTTCTACATCCGTGGACGGCAGACCGAGTATCCGGGCTGGATGGAGTTCTACGGTCTCTACCTGAGGAGGGAGGAGGTGGTGCTCCCCCAGATGAAAGTTGGGCAGAGGATTCCCGTCTCAAAGCTTGAGGCTGTGGAGAAGTTCACATCAGCTCCCCCCAGGTTTAATCCGAGTTCCCTGCTGAAGCTGATGGAGGACGCTGAGATCGGGACGAAGGCGACGAGGACCGAGATCATTGACACGCTCTTCAAGCGGGGCTACGTGGCAGGCGAGAGCATCGACATGACAGACCTGGGGTTCGCCATAGTCGAGACCATTGGGAAGTACTGTCCGGCGATCCTCTCGATCGAGATGACGAGGGACCTTGAGAGGGACATGGAGCTCATCCAGCTGGAGCAGAGGGGAGCTGACGATGTAGTCGCGGAGGCTGCTGCGGCGCTGAAGCCGATTCTTGAGGAGTTCAAGGCGAAGGAGAAGCTCATCGGCGTCGAACTGAACGCCGCCCTCAGGGAAAGCCAGTTTAAGGAGAACACCCTTGGGCCGTGCCCTTCCTGCAGGACCGGCGTCATAAGGATCGTGAGGAATAGGAGCACGGGGAAGCGCTTCGCCGGGTGCAGCAACTACGCCAATGGCTGTAGGACGAGCTACCCCTTGCCTCAGGCTGGGAAGATTGAGCCCACCAAGAGGAGCTGCCCCGTCTGCGGCGCCCCTATTATCAAGGCATTTATCAGGGGGAGAAGGTTCATGACCTTTTGCATCAACTTTGACTGCCCCTCGAAGAAGAATAGGAGAGAGGAACGTGGAGCAGCAGTGCCCCATCTGCAACAGGCGAAGAGCAGAGAATGAGCCCCTCTGCGCCTATCATCAGAGGGCGTACCTCAACCTGAGGGAGAAGTATGACCAGTGGAAGACTGCCCTAGGCGTCAGCTGGGACGAGTATCTCAGGGAGGTCGCTGATAACCCGAATACAGGGGAATGGGTGAGAGAAGTCGCCCAGCACATTCTTCAAAGAGAAGGAGCCCAAGGACTTAGTCAGCCCCACTCTTCCTGATCTCCCAGCGGCTCTCCCGCCCCTCCCTAATCCAGATTCCTCCCAGAGAACGCATAGCCTGGTTGACCGACCCCCAGAGGTCTCCCAAGAACTTCTTCGGACTTATCACCGTCGCTTCCTCCCCCTCCCTGATCTCCAAGAGAGAGGTGTCGATGCCCGCTGCAGCTAGCCTCTCCTGGATGCTTGCTGTGGGTGCTGCGGTCGGCGGAGGAACAGTCTCTCTGGGCGTAACTGTCACAGTCTCCGCCTCCTCGGCTGGTCCTTTTCCTACTGAGAGGATTATGCCTATCTTCGCCCCGCATTCAGGGCACCTGATCCAGGTGATCTTTGTCTCTTTCTCCAAATCGAACCCCCTTCTCCAAGAAGAAATTGGCTACCCTTCCCTTATAGAGTCTTCTCCTTCCTCGTGTAAAATCTTCTATTTCTTGAGAACAGTACAGTTCCTAACAGTTAAATTTGGTGAAGCTGAAGAATAACAGGATTCGGGTCTAGGCTATGACGATCTACGGGACGATCTGCTACATAATGAGGGATGGCAAAGCCCTGCTCATAAGGAAGGAGGAGGGAGAATTCGGCGGCGGTAAACTGAACGCTCCGGGCGGAAAGATGGAGGAAGGTGAGACGCCGGAGGACTGTGTCGTGAGGGAGGTTCGTGAGGAGACGGGTCTGGCGCTGAGCGGAGTTAAGAGGCACGGCCTCCTCAACTTCTACTTCGGAGAGAAGGAGGAGCCTGAGTGGGTTGTGTACGTGTTCTCCTCCACATCCTTCAGCGGTGAAACAAAGAGATCGGAGGAGGGCCCTCTCGAATGGGTGAAGCTGAGTAGCCTGCCCTACGATGAGATGTGGGAGGATGACCGCCACTGGGTTCCTCTCCTCCTAGAAGATAAAGCCTTCTCAGGAGATTTTTACTTCAACGAGGCAGGGGATAAACTCCTCCGCTATTCTCTCTCCGAGGTGAAACTGCTCTGATTAATGTTTCATTTTATAAAAGGCTTTATAGTTTAAACGCATACGCATATCAATGGTGATTATATGGTTCAAGTTCTGGTCCTATACTATAGTACAACTGGAAACACCGAGTCCTTAGCCAAAGCCGTTGCCGACGGTGCTAGAACAGTTGCACAGGTCGTGGTCAAAAGGGTCGACTACGCAACCGTACAGGATTTCATATCCTCTGATGCCATCGCCTTTGGGTCGCCAAATTATTTCGGCTACATGGCCGGGCAAATGAAGGACTACTTCGATAAAGCCTGGAGCGTTCGAAGCCTCGTTGGAGGTAAACTCGCAGCCGCCTTCACCTCTGGCGGAGGCTCAAGCAATGCCGCGTTGCTCAGCCTTGAGAACATGATGAACTCCTTCAAGCTCCAAAAGGCAGTCGATGGCGTAGTTAGCTCCAGAAAACCAACCGAGCAAGACTTAGAGAAGTGTAAAGCGCTTGGAATAGCACTTGCAGAAGCGGCTATAGAAAAAGCAAAGGCGGTACCTAAGGAGTAAAGGATTCCTCTTTTTATTTCGCTTTATTGAACATAGAGAGCCGATCGGCTTCTTAACGAGAACCATTAAATAGGTTAGAGCGAATCCTCTAACTGAGTTAATATGGTTAAAATCGAATTCAACCATTACCACGGATACGGGGAGATGACGGAGATTCTCAAGAGTATCGCTGAAGAATACCCCAAGATGTGCAGACTGCACTCCATCGGAAAGAGCACAACGGGCAGGGAACTCTGGATGACGGAGATCACGAACTCGGAGACTGGGTCAGCCGCGGAGAAGCCCGCCGTGTACATCGACGGAAACACTCACGCCGGAGAGGTGACAGGTAGAGAGGTCTGCCTCTGGACCATTCAATACCTCCTCACAAACTACGGGAAAGACCCGTTCGTCACAGATCTTCTGGATACTCGTTGCTTCTATATTCTGCCCTGCCTAAACCCGGATGGGGCTGAGATCTATTTGACGACACCCTATAGGCAGACCGGCGGAGGCATTCCAAACCCCGAGTTCGAGTGGAAGGACGGCCTCTACGAGGAGGATATCAACGGCGATGGTGTGATCACCGACATGCGGGTCGAGGACCCCAACGGCGACTGGAAGGTCAGCGACAAGGACCCGAAGCTCATGGTCAAGCGGATGCCGAACGAGTTCGGAGGCAAGTACTACAAGATCTACAGAGAGGGATTCATAAGGGGATACGACGGAGGTGAGATCAAGACGGCGCCCCAGAGATGGATCGGCGGAACCAACAGGAACTGGCCCGAGCGGTGGAAGCCGGAGACCCGAGCCTACGGCGTGGAGATGCCCCTCGACGAGCCCGAGGCCCTGGCCCAAGCCCAGTTCTGGAGGACCCATAGAAACATCTGCGGGGGCCTGGCCTTCCATACCTACGGCGGAATCATCGTCCGCTCCTACAGCGCCGCAAACGATGATGAACTTGACGTCAGAGACGTAGCCACCTTCGAGTTCATCGGCGAGATCGGCACCGAGCTCAGCGGAGATGCAAAGTATCCAAGCGTCGGGGGAAACAGCCTCCTCTTCACGCTTGACCCGAGCAAGCCCAGGGTGGGCACCGCGAAGGACTTCTTCTTCGACATCATGGGCGTCTACGCCTGGACCTACGAGCTCTGGGACATGGCGGGAAGCGCGGGACTGGGGAACTTCAGGGACAGAGGCGGCATAAGCTTCAGCGCCCGCACCACTGAGGAGGAGAACCTGGCCCTGCTGAAGTGGAACGATAAGGAACTCAACGGCAATGGCTTCCTCAACTGGACCCCCTATGAGCATCCCCAGCTTGGACACGTCGAGATCGGAGGTTGGAAGTTCAAATACACCTGGCAGAATCCACCGCCAAAACTCTTGGAGAAGGAATGCGAGCGGACTGGGAAGTTCATGGTGGTCTACGCCGCGCTGACCCCGCTGATCAAGCTGGCGAAGGTGGAGACTACTGCCCTAGGACCTGGGCTCTACAAGGTCTCGGCTGTGGTGAAGAACTTAGGATTCCTTCCCACGAATATAACTGAGCGGGCGAAGAAAGCCAGAATCGCGAATCCGGTCATAGTAGAGATCAGCCTAGGGAAAGGCGCTGAGCTGGTTATGGGCAAGGAAAAGGTTGAACTCGGCTTCATTGAGGGAAGAAGTGACAGGGTACTTGGAAGATTTTA
>Ga0315296_10002738_pt1 | contig 14907 bp, 15 predicted proteins | sample YL17G14_18_MG_FD_203921 | JGI IMG/M metagenome (GOLD analysis project Ga0315296, IMG submission 203921) | Sediment microbial communities from Yellowstone Lake, YNP, Wyoming, USA - YL17G14_18 | ecosystem: Environmental > Aquatic > Freshwater > Lake > Sediment | place: USA: Wyoming | collected... | reverse complement strand
AGCAATCAATGATGTGAAAAATACAATAATCCTGGCTAGAAAGCAGAACATAAATGTGACAGAGGCTACAGTTTTAATGAACAAAGCTTTGTATGAATACTATTCATGCAATTACATGACAGCTAAAACATTGGCAGAAGAAGCCTTAGCATCTCTGGTTGGTCTTAAGATACCGGAATGGATATTATACTTAGGTTTTGCATTGATAATTATTACAGTAATATGGTACTACAAAATTGTAAGAAGCCTTAAACGTAAGGTTTAAATACATTACTACAAAAACACATATCATGGCAGACCCAAGAACAATAGGTTTTTGGTTTATTGGAGCAATTTGTGTTTTCTTTGGATCTCTGATAGCCGGGAGTGTAGATCCTGCAGCTCTAGGAGCAACAACCTTTTCTGTTGCAATAGCTTATATAATAGCTTTTATTCTCATATTGCTTGGAGGAATGTTTTGGATTTCTACAGCAATAATTCAAGTAGAAGAATCATAAAGAAAGAGTTAAATCTTTTAGTATTCTATTCAGACTTATGGCAAAAAAAGTATATGAAAATAAACTGGCCTATGAAGTTGAAATTACACACATAGTAGCATACGAACCTGAGACTGAAAGGTGTCTAATGATAACAGATTGTGAACCTACTAAAAAGAGCATCAAAGAAGGCCATCTTGTTAAATTTGCATATTTTCCTGATGATATTATGCGTCGCAGTTTTTTGTCTGATGAATTTCTGAAATTTGAATACGTTAAAGATGTTAAAATTAAAAAGACTTTAATTCCTGAAGAGGCTTTAGAAGTTTTCGGAAATGCTAAAAGATGGCTAGATGCTCTTGTAATTAAGCAAGAAGATAATTTAAGTGTGGCCAAAACAAAACAAGCCAATCTTTCAGAAATTCTTTCTAAAATTAAAAAATATAAAAATAACACTTAATACTGTTTTCTATATTTTATTCAAGCTTAAAGAACTTCTGTTGATGCATCGTTTTGAACGTAGAAATTTATATTCTACTCTTTTAAGTCCATTCAGACATAACTATGCCTGTATTTTCACATTTTTTTCGTATTTCTTGAGGCAGTTTTTCTAACACTTTATCCATTTTTTCTTTTATTTCTCCACATTCGCCTTCTTTTGGTCCATAAGTTAAGGCAAACATCGCATTTATTACGCCATCTTTTCTTGGTTGCAAGATGATTAATTTTTCATCTTTAAGATAATTTGGGCTATTTCTATACTCACTCAATTCATCTGTAGGAATTATCGGTATCTTACCAAACTCTTGAGAAACATGCAATTCTAATAATTTTCTAAAATCTTGAATAACCCCTTTATCATTACTCCCAATACTATATACTAAACTCATATTATCATATAAATATAGTTAAAAATTTAAGCTTGAATTTCAAAGCTATTTTTTATTAAGTTATAAGAATCAAGAAGTAGACTATGGAAGAACTTCTGTTTTTCTGAACTCAAAATGTCTTAGAGGGTATGTCTTGCTTATAATTTTTCTTATTCTTGCTTGAATTTTTCCATCTATCATTTCTCTAATAAACTCTTCTGTCTTCATTTTAACAAGCTCATCTTTTATAGCATCTCTTATAATCTTTCTTATTTTAACCTCAAGATTTTTACTTACTCTCCTATTAGATATAGCTATTGATTTGACTCTTAGATTATTATCAAGAAGTTTAATAATGTCACTTGTATCTATTCTTGTTGTTCTACCACGAACAATCCTTGCTATGAAATCTCTTGTACAATCATGTCCAAAGAATCTTGTTACAGCCTTGTTTTCTTTAACATCTTCAATCTTGAAATAAAATTTTAAGTAATATTTGTTAGGATCTCCTGTTATATCTGTCAAACTGGTTTCAATAACTCTTCCTTTTAGTTGACTTGATTCTATTGCAAGAGTTTGACCAATAACAAAATCTCCAAAGAATGCTGGAGCAACTATTTGGTACCAGTCTTTTCCTTTTAGTTTAGAAACCATAGAAATTAAATATAACTTATATCTTTATAAATCTTAATAGATTGCTTTATTATAGATTCTTACTTCATCTATTGTGCCATTAAAAACATTCGAGTAACCATTTCCAATAATTACAGGCTGAATACTTATACTTGGTGAAATCCAACTACTACATGAATCTGATACTTCTTTATTATTTTTATATACTCTAACAGTTTGAGCGCTTACATTGCGCACTAAAGTTATATGTATCCATTTGTTATTTTCCCATACATTCCTGAAAGAACATGATATATAGGTTCCTGTACCATGATAATAGCTTTGATTACCATCATTTTCTATTGTTAATGCAAATTCACCATCGTATGCTTTATCAATAGGATTTTGTCTATTAGGAACTGCAAAATTTATAGGATATGCCCAAAATGATATAGTTAAGTCACCTGCAATTTGTAAACTTGAAGGACTTCCAACATAGATATAATCATTAACTCCATCAAACCTCAAAGCAGAACCATATTTACCAGTTGTCCATTGTGGACAAGTAGTGTTATAGGTAGAATTTCCACCACAAATTTGAGTTCCATTATAAAGAGTTCCGTCATTACCACTAAATCCACTGCTATCTTTAGCAGTTGTTCCAGAACCTTCATCAAACTTTAAGCATAATACTGCTTGATCACAAGGATCAGGAGCTTTCTTGCTTGATAAACCTCCTTGAGCTGTTGTTATTTTAATATCATCATCCTCTTTTATAAAATCATAAATTTTAATAGTTCCAACCTCTCCTTTTTTGACAACAGAAGGAGTGACAGTAAAGTTACTAGCAAGCTTATCACCAACATAGACAGAGAAGTTTGACAAATCTGCTTGACCTATATTTCTGATATAAGCCGTGTTTATAGATATTGATTCAATTTTCATAAGAGCTGTTGTCGATGTTACTGCCTGACTGACTGCTGATGAAGCAGTAGTTGTGACTGAAGTGTATATTTTTGAGAAGAACATATAAGATAGAGCAGACAAAGCAACGCTGATCATTAGGATTAGGATAATGACGATTACGGTTGAAACTGCCTTCATAATAAACAATTTATAAATTTTATTTAATAAGTCTTTGTTTTAGAAGATTTTCACAAGCTTCTATGAATTTCTCTTCAGTTCCTATAGGGATATTGGCACCTGCAGCTCCCATATGTCCACCACCTCTACCCCCGCAGATTTTAGCAGCTTCAGCTATTATTTCTCTTATGTTAACATCTTTAGAACGTGCAGAAACTTTAATTCCATCATCTGATTTTGCAAGACCAATCAAAGTTTTTTCAGATGGTCTGAAAAGCATTGAGACTATGGTTCCGATCAAATTCTCATTTATAGAATCTCCAGCCAATAAATAAGTCGCAAATTCAGTTTGCTTCAGACTCTGAGAATTGTTTTTAATCCATTCCATATAGTTTGCAATTAATTTTTTATAACCTCTCATTAGTCCTTTAACAGAATCTAAAGCTTTTTTATTACCTAGACATATTGCAATTCCTAAAGAGGGTTCATTCATATTTGCACTCGCATTTAAGATCGTAGCGAATTCTTTAGCATCTTTTAATTCATCTGGAAAATTTTTTAAAGTTAAAACATGACTAAAAATTTCTTCCTTTTTGAATTTTTCATTTTTTAGATATTCTTTTACAATTGCATCTGTAAGTTTTTTACTCTCATCTTCTGTTAGATCGCTTAAAGTTCTCCACTCGCCGTCTTTTTGAAGTTTTATTCCAATCTCTGAAAGAAATTGGATTGCTTTTGAAGGGTTTCCACTGATATCAGGTATGTCTGAAAACTCTAAAGCTTTATACAATGGTCTTGAAAATCTTCCAAATAGATTCAGTCCTGTCTGAGTTTCTATCAGAGAAGTCTCAAATATCTTTGAATTTAAAGAATATGCAGCATCACCTATTGTCCCTACTATTGCCAATGGTGCAAGATCATTACTCTGTAATAGTTCTCTTGCTACTAGATAAGTTGTTCCTGCGCCTGAGAGATGAACATCAAAAATTTCTGGATTTATATGGATAATATTTTCAGTAACAGAACCTTCAACTTCATGATGATCAGTTATTATAACATTACAATCTAATTTGTTTACCAAATCTAGATATCCAGAACCTATGTCTGTAAATATAATCAGATCAAGTTTTCTTTTTTTCAAATCTTCTATAATTTCTGATTTAATTCTCTTAATAAAGGTTATTTGAAATTTTTTTTCTAGTTGGATGAGTGCAGAAGCCATTATAGCTGCGCTTGCCACACCATCAGCATCCAAATGAGAAACAATCTGTATTATACTATCTACAGACTTTATCTTTTCTACAGCTTTATTTATCAAATCAGTGAATTCTTTCATTAGAATAATATTGGATTGAAATTTATTATTTTGCAGTCTCTACCAATAACTTTGCTCTTTCGGGTTCATATTTCCAGTTTGCAGGTAGTTTCCCTGTTCTAATATAATATTTTGATAGTCTTCTTACTTTACTCTCTAAAAGTTCTAGACCATGTTTTGAAGTATAATCCTTTTTGCTTTTAGCTAGATGATCTCTAAGGTTTACGGTTCTTCTTAATAGATTTAACAAGTCTTCAGGTATTTTTGGAAGTAAATTATTTTCTTCTAAAATATCAGTTATTGTTTTTCCTATGATAGTTTTAATATATGGAATTCCGTATTGGTCTCTTAAAACTTTTCCTATCCGAGAAGAGTCTAAACCATCCTTAGAAAGTTTAATGACAAGTCTCTCAATCTCTTTCTTATCATGTTCAACCCATTTTGCAGTAACCATAGGTTTTTTACTTCCAGCTTTTCCTTTTTTTCTAGAATGCATCTTGGCCATTATTTCACCTCTTCTATGAATTCAGAAAAAATATAAATAATTATTCCAATCATAACAAAGAAAGAACCAAAACTAGCCATAAAAATTGTATATTTAACAAAACTACCGAGTAAGAGTCCTATGAAAATTAAAATTGCTGAAAAAATTATTATAGTAAAGCTCATATTCTCCCAATGTTCCTTCCTGCTTTTACCCTTTAACCAATTCTTAAAATTAAACTTTCCTTTACGTTTCTCTTCTATTTTTTCCTCAGTTTTTATTTCTTCACTCATTTCTCTTCACGTATCTTCCTCTTTTTTCTATCTCTTCTAAGGATTCCAGTACTTCCTTAGACTTATCATTTGTTTGATTATAACCTTTTATAAAACTTTGCCAAAGTAAGTTTAAATATTTGAAATGGGTTGATTTGAAAGCTTCTTTTAAAACAGACAGATCTGTTGCTAAATCTTCTATTCTTTTGGAGAATTCTCCTAAACCAAAGTCAATGAAAAATATCTTATTTTCTTTTAAAATCATGTTGCTAGTTGTTAAATCACCATGCACAATTCCATTTTTATGCAACAGACCTATGTCTTTACCAAGCATTTCTGATACTTCTTTTCTCTTTTCGTCGTTAGATTCATTAAAAAATTCTTTCAATCTCTTTCCGTCGATAAAATCCATTACTATTTTGCAATCTTTTTCATCAATAGAAATGATTTTCGGTGTTTCTAAACCACACCTTCTTGCTTCAGATATCAGTTTAGCTTCTTTTCTTGTCCTATCCTTTCTTAATTCTAAATCTATTTTAGGAATTCTGTAGCTTTTCTTAACTCTTTCTTTCACGAGGTTGTCGTTATCTAAAAATAAGACTGCCTCTGCCCCACGTTTGATTATTTTCATAAAATCACTTTCTCTTTGTCATAAGAATGATAATTTCATTTTATCCTTACCAACCATGTTCAAGTAGATCTTGAGCAATCCTTTTTATATCACTATCTTTTATTAAACTCATGTTTTTCTTGTCCCAAAAACCTTCTAGAGATTTTTTGAAATTATTTTTTCTATAATAATCGTAAGCTTGCATAATCATCTCTAAAACATCTATATCCCTAATGAATAAAGCTTCAGGAGTTTTTCCTTCTTCATTCTCCTTCCATAAATCTAATATTTCTTTTGCTTCACTTTCAGATAAATTAGAAGTTATATTTTTCATAGCCCTTTCCTCTTTCTCAAACTTTTCCGATCTAGTTATCGTACCACCCTGTTCCCAATGTTCTTTTGTTATTATATCTCCAATTTCAGATTCTGCTAAATCATGAATTAAAGACATTTTTATTACTTTCTCTTTATCAATCCCTTTTTTTGGAATAACCATACAAAGAAGTGTTGTCATAAAAGAGTGATCTGAAACGCTTTCAGCATTAACTACTCCTCTTTCTATCCATCCACTCCTCTTTATTTCTTTAAGTTTTCTGACGGTTTGATAAAATTTTTTAATATTCATAAGTTCACCCTGATTTATAGGTAGTGGGCGGGAAGAGATTCGAACTCTCGGCCTCTTGATATCTGATTTTATTATCAGTCAAGCGCTCTACCAGGCTAAGCTACCCGCCCATGAAATAAATAATATTCTAATACTTTTAAATAAAGAATTAATATTTTGGCTTTAACTTAGTTATGAAATAAGTTATTACCACAGAAATAATAGTGACTATGATTGCAACATAGAACTTGTAAATTAAATCACTTTCTGCTGGGAAAAACGTGTTTATAGCTGATTTTATTGCATCGTTCCAGCTTAAAGCAGCTACTAAACCTAGGGCAGAAATTATAAGTGTAGCGAAATTTTCTCTAAATGCTTTAGTGAATTTAGAAACTTCATGATTTATAATTAAACTTCTTTTCTGATGTCTCCAGTCTTTTGGTTTTAATATAATTGTTGTAGGTTTTTCTGTCATAAAATCACTTTTGGTGGTATCTTATTATACCGGAGATTATTCTTAAAGATTTTTATTCTCAAGAAAAATGGACCGGGCGGGATTTGAACCCGTAACCTCCACCATGCGAAGGTGGCGATCTTCCATTGATCTACCGGCCCTTATTTAAATTATTATTAAGGATAATTTATTATGATTGTTGCTGCCATAGCTGACTTGGACGATTTTGGAATGGATCTAGAACCATTCTGGGAGATAATCAGAAAAGTAAAGGAACCAGACATATTGCTTCTTGGTGGTGATATTTATGAATATAGGAGCCCTGAGATCTATGGTTTATTTCTAGATTTCATAAAGCTTAGAAAATGGGAATGCCCCATTATCGCTGTATTCGGTAACAGGGAATTTGATGAGGATGTTGACGATATTAAAAAAATATGTAAAAAAAGAATAACTTTCTTAGATGATGAGAGTTTTAAAATAAAAATAAAAAATGAAAAAGTTGGGATCGTTGGAACAAGAGGTTCTTTAGATATTCCAACATGGTGGCAATGGAAAAATGTTTCAGGTATAAAGAAGACTTACAAAGAGAGAGTAGAACTAATTAGAAATTTGTTAAATAATCTGGAAACTGATATAAAGATTCTTTTATCTCATTATTCTCCAACTTATAAGACATTGAAAGGTGAAGATCCCAGGATTTTTGGAGGTTTGGGTTCTGAAAAATACGAAAAAGTTCTAGTAGATACAAAAACTACTTTTGCTGTTCATGGTCATGCAGAATACGGAACACCACTGGCTTTTGTTGATTCTATTCCAATTTTTAATGTTTCGTTCAATATTAACAAAAAGATTGTTGAAATCGACACTAATAATTTGCCTAGATCAGGACTGAAAAGATTTATCTGATCTACTTTTATCTTTATCTTTTTATAGTAAAATTATGCCTAAATTAATTCCAGAAGATGTAAAAGTCTACATTGCTAATCGCTATGATGAATTATTTTCTGAATTAAATCAAGAGGAAACTTTAAGAAAAATAAGACATGATGTCAACAGAAGGTTTGGTATAGAGGTTTCTGAAATTTACATTAGAGATATTAGTTCAAGAAAATTAATTGATGGAACGCATCTTCATAATTTCTTTGATGTAATGATATCTGACTTCAAAGGAAAATATGGAAATTCTATAACCGAAATAAAACCACAATATCTTCTTAGTTTAATTTCTAATTTTATAGAAAAAGGTTATGATTTTAGTGGAAAGTTAGATACTCATGAAAGATGTGTTTTATCTAGAGTTTTGGATGATAGAAAAGATGTTATTTTTACAGGCAGTACGAAAAAATCTGCGGGCAAGTATAGAGGAGAATCAAAAGGAAAACCAGGGTATTTTATATAATAGATTTATTTTCATCATCTTCTAAAAGTTTATTTACTTAAAATCATAAAAATTCTCTCATGCAGAAGAAGTACAATCCTAAAGAGGTAGAGCCCAGAATAAGGAAATTTTGGAGAACAAAGAAGATATTCGATTTTAATATCAAAAGCAAAAAACCGATTTTCTCTATTGATACACCACCACCAACAATATCTGGCTTAATCCATGTTGGTCATGTCTTAGGCTATGCAACAGAAGAATTTATAGCAAGATACAAGAGAATGCAAGATTTTAACGTCTTCTATCCTATGGGATTTGATGATAATGGATTACCAAGCGAAAGGTTTGTTGAGAATAAGTTAGGGATAAAGGCTGTTGATTTGCCTAGACAAGAGTTTATCAAACTATGTTTAAAAGAAACTAAAATTGGTGGCGAGGAGTTCAGAAAAGTCTGGGAAGAACTTGGAATATCTGTTGATTGGTCTTTGCTATATAGTACAATCAATCCTTTATGCCAAAGAATATCCCAGAAATCTTTTCTTGAATTATACAATAAAAACAGAGTCTACAAACAAGAAGGCCCTGTTACTTGGTGCATAAATTGTCAGACAGCTATAGCTCAGGCAGAGCTAGAAGATATGAAGAGAAAAACAACTTTATACACATTATATTTTGATTTGAAGGATTCTAAAGAAAATATACAGATTGCAACAACAAGACCAGAATTGCTAGCAGCATGCGTAGCTGTTTTTGTTAATCCTAATGACAAAAGATACAAGCATCTGGTTAAGAAATGGGCAGTCATTCCTATTTTTGGACAGGAGGTTCCTATAATGGAGGATGAAAGGGTTGATATGGAATTTGGAACCGGAATAGTGATGGTTTGCACTTTTGGTGATAGAACAGATTTGGATTGGTGGTTAAAACATAAACTACCATTGAAAATCGTTATAGACAAACAAGGTAGATTGAACAATAATGCTGGAAAATATGAAGGATTGAAACTAGATGAAGCCAAAGCAAAGTTAATTCAAGATTTAAAAGATAAAGGACATTTAGTCGGACAAAAACAAATTGAACAAACTATTAATGTTCATGAGAGATGCAGAACTCCAATAGAGTTTTACGTTTCTGAACAATGGTATCTAAGAATTTTAGATTTAAAGGAAAAGTTCATTGAGCTGGGAGAAAAAATAAAATGGCACCCAGATTATATGAGAATAAGGTATAAACAATGGATTGAAGGCTTGAATACAGATTGGTGCATCTCTAGGCAAAGATATTACGGAATTCCGTTCCCAGTTTGGCATTGCAAAAAATGTAAATCAATAATATTGGCAGATGAAAAGGATTTGCCTGTTGATCCTCTAAAAGATAAACCAAAGAAAAAATGTTCTTGCGGTTCTAACGACTTTGAACCAGACAAAGATATTATGGATACTTGGACAACTTCGTCTTTAACGCCTTTAATAAATTCAAAATGGAAGGAAAAAGACAGTATAATTGATAAACTTTATCCAATGAGTCTTAGACCTCAGGGTTATGACATAATAAGGACTTGGGCATTCTATACAATTGTGAAAAGTTATTTTCATACAAACAACATTCCTTGGAAAAATACAATGATAAATGGTATGGGTCTAGATCCAAAAGGAAAGGCTATGCACAAATCAAGAGGTAATGTCATTGAACCTTTGCCTGTTAAAGAGAAATATTCTGCTGATGCATTGAGGTTCTGGGTAGCATCTGCAAAATTGGGGAGTGATCTACCTTACAATGAAAAAGATGTTGTAACAGGTCAAAAGCTTCTAACAAAATTATGGAATGCGTCTAGACTCACAAGTAATTTCATCTCCAGGATTAAAAAACCAAGATTAGAGTTAATGGATAAATGGATTTTAAGCAAATTGATGAAATTAGTAGTTTCAACCACTAAAAGTTTTGAAAATTATGAGTATGCTGATGCAAAACAAGAAACAGAAACATTTTTCTGGCATACATTTTGTGATAATTATTTAGAGATTGTAAAGCACAGGGCTTATGCAAATGACAAATCTGCAAAATGGACTTTATACAAATCTCTTTTGACGTTATTAAAACTCTTTTCACCCATAATTCCATTCATAACAGAAGAAATTTATCAGAAACTATTCAAAAAATATGAAAAAGATTTTTCAATTCATATTTCTTTATGGCCGGAACTTGAAAAAGTCTTTATAGATAAAGATGCAGAAAAAATTGGAGATATAGCAGTTGCAATAATCTCTACTCTAAGACAATACAAGAACAAAAATGCTTTATCTCTAAATGCTCCATTAGAAAAAGTTATAATTGAATGTGATAAGAAAACAATGAAAAATCTGAAAAAGAGTTTGAGTGATATAAGAGGAACTATGAATATAAAACAAATCAAATTCGGAAAAGGAGAAATTGCTGTTGAGGGATATAAAATCAAGTTGAGTGTGATATGATTTTAAATAGTTTATTGATAAAGTTTGGTTGTGGGAAAGATGCAATTAATTTCAAATTTAAAGGAATGAACTATTTTTTCTAGAGGTATCTATATGGAGGAACAAATCTATAAACTAAGAAAATTGCTTGAAGAATTAGAAAGCATTAAAGGAAGACATACGGAATTGGTTAGTGTTTATATTCCTGCTGGATTCAATCTTCATGAAATAATAAACATGCTGAAACAAGAGTATACCTTGACCGAGAACGTTAAAAACAAGACTGTAAGAAACAATGTTCTGGGTGCTATAGATAAAATTTTACAGGAATTAAAATTCTATGCAAAAACTCCTGAAAACGGTTTGGTCTTGTTCGCAGGAAATGTTTCAGAGACAGAGGGCCAAGTCGACATAAAAGTCTGGACAATTGAACCTACGGAACCTTTGAAAATTAAAAAATATTGGTGCGATCAGAAATTCGAATTAGAGCCTTTGCAAGAAATGGTTGCTGAGAAAGAACTTTATGGTCTTGTGATTTTAGATACCAAAGAAGCTTCTATTGGTTTGCTAAAAGGTAAAAAAATAGAATTGTTAAGAAAATTAGGATCAATTGTTCCTGGCAGCTTTAGGAAAGGTGGTCAATGCACCTCACTCGAAACTTTAATACCTTTATCAAATGGAAACATAATTAAAATCGGAGATATAAAAAATCATACAGAACTAAAATCAGTAGATTTTAATACATTTTCTATTTTAGACTCGTCTATTTTAGATATTTATAAAACAGAAAAATCGATTGTTTATAAAATAATTACAAAATACCCTAGACTGGAAATAGAAACTTCTAAAGATCATTTCTTCTTTGTCTGGGAGAATGGTGATATAATTGAAAAACCAGCTGAAGAATTAAAAATCGGAGATATTCTTTTAATGCCAGAAAAAATCAACGTTAAAGGCGAAATACAAAAACTAAATACAAATTATTATTTTAAATTTAAGATAAGTGACGAAGGGAGAAAATTTTTGATACAGAGAAGAAAAGAATTAGATTTATCTCAGAGAAAACTCGCCAAAAAATTAAATGTACTTTCATCTGCTATTTCTGCAATTGAACTTGGAAGAAGAAAAATAGATTTAAGCAGGAAACAATCAAATCTAATACAAAAAATCTGTAAAGAAATTAGTGTAGATTTTAATGATTTTAAAAACAAATTTATAATTCCAAATGAAACGATTACCTTACCTGAAATTCTTAATGTAGATTTAGCCCAAATAATTGGTTATTTCATTGGTGATGGCAATTACGATAAAAATAGAATAGTTTTTTCAGAAGGCAATAAAGAATTAGCAGAATATTATAGTAACAAAATTAAAAATCTATTCAATGTTAAAGTACATCAAAGATACAGAAGAAAAAAGAAATATTATGAAATAAGAATTTACAGTAAAACTATAGAAAATTTCTTCAGGCAAGAATTCATAAAAAATAAAGATTCATTAAATATAACTATACCAGAAAAAATATTGAAATCTAGCGAAAAAGTAGTTTCAGCCTTTCTAAAAGGACTTTTTGATGCGGAAGGTTATGTATCAAGTGATAAAGTAGCCTTAGGCATAAATAATAAAATATTAGCACAACAAGTACAATTGTGCTTATTACGTTTCAGCATATTATCTTCATTTTTAAGATATGATAATAGAAGAAATCCTTACTCTAAAAATTATAGATATACGATAGATATAACAGAAAAAGAATCTTTAATAAAATTTAAGAATCTAATAGGTTTTTCTTTTAAAAATAAAAAAATAGATGAAATCATTATAAGAATGTCAGATTGTGATAGAATAAGGAGAGTTTTGCCTGCTGGTGTAAAGATAAGGAATTTATTAGAAAAATATAGTGTAAAAAGAAAAGATTTTTGGGGAGTTAGTAAATTCTTACATGATAAAAGATTTATGAGCAAAGCAATTTTTAAAAAGTCTATTTTGAGCAAAGTAAATAATGAAGAACTTTATTCAGATCTGAAATGGCTATTAGACTGTCAATTATTACCTATTATAGTTAAGAAAATAGAAAAATATGAAAAATTAACTCCAATGATAGATCTAGCTGTTAAACATGAGAATTTTATAGCCAATGGTATTTTAGTTCATAATTCATCTCAAAGACTGGAGCGTGTTCGAGAAGGTTTGATAAACGACTGGTATAAAATTATTGCAGAAAATGTTAGAAATCATTTTTCAAAATTTATTTTGAAAGGAATAATACTTGGAGGACCAGGTCCTGCAAAGAATGATTTTTTTGATGGAGCTTATCTTTTGACAAATATTAAAAAACAGGTTCTTGGAGTCAAGAATGTTGGTTATACAGATGAACAAGGTTTAGAAGAACTTGTTGAAAGATCACAAGATATTTTAGCTGAAGCAGCAGTTGCTAAGGAAAAAGCTTTGCTACAGAAATTCTTTGAGGAATTGGGAAAGGATAGTGGTTTGGTTGTTTATGGAAAAGAAAAAGTTATAAAAGCTTTAGAATTGGGAACTGTTGAAATTATATTGATTTCTGAAGGTTTGAATGTAGAAGAGTTTGTCGAGAAGGCTAAACAATATGGAACTACTGTCGAAATAATCTCTAAGGATACAAGAGAAGGTGGACAACTATTTCAACTAGGCGGGATAGCTGCTATCTTAAGATGGAAAATGTAAATGTGAAATATTAATTTCATATTTTTACTATAAATATTTCACATAATTCCATTTACTTTTATACTTATCAAGCCATGTTTTGAATAAGCTAAAATTCTAGGTAAGAGCTAAACAAAATACCTCTCCATAAACTCCACATTCACAACCATCACTTCCACCACAACTATGTTCAGTGCATCGTATATTGACCTGGGTTGTTGAGACAAAGGAGCACGATGCCTCATCATCATCATTTGGTTGGTCGTAAGGATTTCCACCATAAAGCCGGCAATTAGCGCCTACAACTACCCAACCTGATCCACAATCTAATGTTGCAATAGTTTGCCACGTATTTGATGAAAAGCCACTAGTTGTCCCCGAATTACTTTTAGTTTGAGTTATGGCTTTTACTAGAGAGGCTTGAGAGACGCCTGCTCCCTGTTTAAGAGTTCCCTCAACTATAAGTGCTCCTGTCATTGTATCTCCTCCAACATTGACAAACGTTGAGTCACAACTTGAACAGGCTGTTATTCCACTATCAGCAGCACAAACCCAATCAGTATCTCCAGCATCTCTTTTTAGTATTTGATTTGCTGCACAATCTCTAATTTCAATGTTATTTGCATTAACTGTAATACCTGCACCACCTACAACATTTAAAGTTCCGCTTGTTATTATGGGATCGCTTGGCGAGGCAGTGAGTCCATTACCTGCACTTATAGAAGTTACTGTTCCTCCACTTGGCCAACTGCTCTTACATGTACCTGCTATACATAATTGTTGAGCATTAGCAGAACCAGCAACATCTAATTTATAACCAGGACCAGTCATCCCAATCCCAACATTGCCGCCGCTACCAGAAATATCAGCTCCACCAGAACCTAATCTTATTGTTGCTACAGCAGGGTTTTGTACTCCATATATACCTACCGTATTCTCTATATTTACATCATACAAACAGGCATCATCTCCTCCACATAAGTATGCAGCGCCATTTGCATTAGCATAAAGAGTGCCCGTTGTTCTGATGTTGCCTGAAACATCTAGTTTGTACGCTGGACTATTCGTCCCAATCCCAACATTTCCATCATTCTGCCACCACATTCTATTATACCATGTACCAGCAATATTTTGCCATAGACTCATGTCACTATCAGATTGTTTGCTAAAAGACCAAACAGGATAACCAGAACTATTATAAAACATCAAGTTAGCCTCAGTATTGGCAACTGGTTCTTGCAAAATAATTGTAGGATTTCCTGCAGAGCCACCAATAAATCTTGCTGTGCCTGTTGTAAGACCATTTACATCTAATTTGTATGTTGGTGTAGCAGTTCCGATTCCAACATTGACACCAGCAGTGTTGTTATATACATAGCTTCCAGAAACAGCCCATCCGCCACCTCCAACACCAACAGGTTCGCATGTTAATCCGCCTGTTGAGCTAATTGCCCTGATAGCGTTTCCTGAATTGCAACTGCCGTCAATCCATGTTAATGCATTAATGTTAGATGTTCCAGCAGGATCAACATAGTATACTGTGTTTTGTGAATCTACAAATCTTGGGGCTTCCACATCATTAGAAGAGTATAACTTTCCTTCAAATTGCCCGGCA
>Ga0315296_10002737_pt1 | contig 14909 bp, 12 predicted proteins | sample YL17G14_18_MG_FD_203921 | JGI IMG/M metagenome (GOLD analysis project Ga0315296, IMG submission 203921) | Sediment microbial communities from Yellowstone Lake, YNP, Wyoming, USA - YL17G14_18 | ecosystem: Environmental > Aquatic > Freshwater > Lake > Sediment | place: USA: Wyoming | collected... | reverse complement strand
AGGGAGGGCATCCGAAACGCGCGGAGAGGGCACGATCCAGGCCGCGCTTGTAGTCCCGGAAAGGCGCGTCGGTCAGCTGCTCCAGCCTGGCCAGCAGGTCGAACAGGTCTTTCTCGTTCAGCTCCTGGAGCTCGATCTGCATGGCGTAGAAATTGGCGAACCCGATATGTCGGGCCGCGGCATTGCGCCTTTTCACCAGCTCGCGGAGCTTTGCGGCCACCTGGGCCCCGACTTGCTTGGAAGACTCCCAGGCCTCCCGGCAGAGGGCGCTTTGGGTCTCCTCCCGGAGGATCCCGGAGAGCTCGTTGTCCGAGCGCTCCTCCCCCCCCACCCGGGCGCGGTAGGCGTAGAAGACGCCCTCGATCTCCTTCTCCCGCTTCACCAGGTCGGCGATCGTCTGCCTCTCCATCTGGTTCGACCAGTGCCACAGGAGCAGCAGGCGGACCTCGCGCGCCAGCAGCGGGTCGTCGATCGGGTCCCCGGCCCAGGCTTTGAGCCGGCGGAAAGCCTCCGGGTCGGAGAGCTGCCCGCGCACGGCGCGGTCCAGTTCCTCGCTCCGGCGGGCCGCGGCCTCGCTGGAGGTGAGGCTGAAGTCCCAGTAGGCCAGGGCCGCATCCCGGGCCAGGGGCTCAATCCCGGCGATGATCGTCTTTACGAATTCCCGAATCTCAGACGACATGCTCATCCTTTCCCGAAATGTTCCCGCCCAGCTTCAAGACACATCTTAATAACCGTTCGTATACACCACGGACACGGTGTTCGCCCCGTAGTTGGCCACGTAGACGTGCTTTCCGCCCGGGGTGATCGCCAGGCCCAGGGGCCCCGAGCCCACCGCGACCGGCCCAGTCACTGCCCTGGTTGCGGTGCTGACCGCGGAAATGCTGCTGGCGTTGTTCTGGGAGGCATAGGCGTAGGTCCCGGTGAGATTCACGGCCACACCCTTGGGGGAGGAGCCGCTCGAAAGCGGCACCGCGGTCTCGGCGAACCCGGGGAGTGAAAGAGCCGAGACGTGATTGCTCACGGCATCGGCCACATAAAGCTCCCCGCCTCCCGGCCGGAGGGCGATCCCCGAGGGGCCCTGACCCGTGGCAAGATAATGGGGCGTCACGACGAAGGTCGCGGTATCCATCTCGGTGACGGCATTGTATGCGGGGCTGGTGGCGTAGACCATCCCTCCCGAGACCACAATCCCGATCCCGGAACTGGGGAGGCCGCGGGTGAAGAACGAGCGGGTAACCGTGTCGTAGACCGCCAGCTGGTTGGTAAGCGAGGACACGGTGAAGACATAGCGGCCGCTGACCGCGACGCCGACGGGCTCGGCCGGGATGTTGGTGATGGTGCTCACCAAACTCCGGGATGCTGTGGAGATCACCGAAACCGTGCCGGACAGGCGATTGGCCACATAGGCGTATCCGCCTGTGATGACGATTCCCTGGGGCTGGTTTCCCACCGGAATGCGGGCCACCACGCTGTCGTTGGCGGTGGCGATCACGTCCACCAGTCCGGCCCCGGAGCAGGTCACATAGGCGTAATTCCCGTCCGGGGTCGCGGCCACGCCATAGGGCCCGGCATCCACGGATACCGTGCCCACGACATAGGGTTTGTTGTCAGTCTTGGTCACGGCAAAAACGTGATCGCTGGAATCCGATGCCAGGACCTGCGAGCCGGAGGTGTACTGCACCATGACGAGGCCCTGGTGGGTTGTGTCCTCCGGGGACCAGGCATAGGAGCGGGTCGTGAGCGGCAGGCCGGGGCTCACCGCCTCCCAGCTCTGGCCTCCGTTCTTGGAGGATAAAACCTCGAACTGTCCTGTGGAGAGACCGATGGCGGTCCAGGTGACGGTGTGCTTGCTTCCCGCGAGCCAGCTCTCCCCGCCATTCGGAGATACCAGAGTGATGACCGCTCCTCCACCGCCGCCCCCTCCTCCACCGCCGCTACCGCTCCCGCCTCCGGGCGAGGAGGGGTTCTTCTTGGAGCAGCCCCAGAGGACCGCAAGCGCCAGAATCAGAACAAGAGCGAAAAGCGCCTTTTTCATCGTTTTTCTCCTCAAGAGTTACCCTCTCATTATAAGCCCGTTGGCCGGAAAAGTCAAGCCTGAAAAAATAAAAAGCGCCCGAGGGATCGGTTGGATCCTTCGGGCGCGTCCCCGAGGGGTCAGCCTATCTCAGGACCACGAGTTTTCCAGTTAAGTCCCTCTCTTGAGTGCCAAGCTTGTAGAAATAAACCCCGCTCCCCACAGGGCGCCCGGATTCGTCCCTGCCGTCCCAGCGCGCGGCGTAGCGTCCGGGCTCGCGGGGACCGGAGAGGAGGGAGCGGACCCGCCGCCCCGAGGCATCGTAGATGGCCAGGGAGACCTCCCCGGCCCGGGCCAGGGAGAAGGAAAGCGTGGTGGCTCCTGAGGTGGGGTTGGGCTGACTGGCCAAAGCGAACTCGTGCTCCTTCTCAATCCTGATCCGGTCGTCCTCGGCCGCGCTCTGGCTGTAATGGATCGCGTTCCAGACGTTGATGATCCCCCAACCGTAGGTGCTGTCCGGGTTCGTGTGCCGGCTGGCGGTCATCATCAGGGCTTGGCGGACCTGCATCGGGGTCCAGGTAGGATGGGCCTGCAGGACGATGGCACAGCTTCCCCCGACCAGGGGCGTGGAGCAGGATGTGCCTGAGGCCCTGCCGAAAGTCGTCGACCCAGTCGCCCAGTAGTCCGAGACGCCTTTGGCACAGACCTCGGGCTTCCTCCTGCGGTCATAGGTTAGGCCCCGGGAACTGAAGCTGGCGATGGTGCCAACAGAGTCCACGGCCCCGATAGATAAGATGGAATCCGCGTCCGCCGGCGCGGTGATGGACGTGTCGCTGGGACCGCTGTTCCCCATAGCGTTGCAGACGATGATTCCCAGGTTTGCCGCGTGTTTCGCGGCCCGGGAGATGATCGTGGTGTTTCCGTTCATGTCCCGATAGCCGTAAGAATGCTGGCCGGAGTCGAAAGTTTTATAGCCCAAGGAGCTGGACACAACCTCCACCCCGAGGGTGTCCGAGCGCTGGAGCGCCGCAGCCCAGTAATCCTCCTCGATATTGCGCTCGAAGAGGGGATCCACCTCGGTGCGGTAGATCGCCCAGGTCGCGCCGTAGCCCGGGCCGATCAGGCTTCCGGAGCGGAAGCCCCCGGCTTCGGACCAGGTCCCGGTGCCGTGGCTGTGCCAGTCCGTGGTGTCGCGGTTGGTGTAGAAGTCGTGCTGGTCGATGAGCCGGCCGGAATTTCTAATGGAATCGAAGACCACGTGGTTCTTGCGGAATCCGGCATCGAACATCGCCACGATGACCCCCCGGCCGCAGTACCCGGAGTCGTGGCAGACCGGCACATTGATCTGCCGCACCTGCCAGTAGGAAGGGCCGTAGTTCAGGGCGTGTACCTCTGCAGGGGGTGTAACAGACCCAAGCTCCGGAGGCTCCTGTTCGGGCTCGAGAGGCTTGCGGTAGGCGCGGATGAGGTCCATCTGGCGTACATTAGGCAGGGCCGAAACCAGCATGACCTGATCCCTCGTCATCTCAAACGTGGCCGCGTTGAACCAGTTCAGCGGCTGGCGCAGCTTTGCGCCCAAGGACTCGACTCGCTTGATATAGTCCTGCGACACAGGCAGGTCCATGAAGTCCATCTCAGTGCGTCCGACCTTGGCCCTCCGCCAAAGCGCGTGCTCGGTGAACTGGGCCTTGCGTTTCGCGGCCGCGCGGTTAAACTCCTCCTGGGTGCGGATGCCCTTGTCGGTGAAATAGACAATGACCGGAAGGGTTCGGTTTGTTTCCAAGCCGACCAACTTCTCGGCCAACCTGGGAGCCATTATTACGCCTCCCCTAGGCTCGAAGAGAACCGGAGGAGCAGCGCTCCCCCATCCCCCGGAAACGATCAGGACCAAAAGCAACCCGGCAGCCAACGCAGCGGTCTTCGTCTTCATGAGGAACCCTCCAAAGGTTACCTAACAAGTCTAATTCAAAATCCCGGGAAAGTCAAGCGCCTTTTTACAGATTGGGCGTCGGGGCACGGGTGCCGGGGTTCGGAACAGCTAAGAAACCACTGTTACGACACTTAACAACCAATACACAATAGTTGAAAAAACATAACCATAAACTTAAAACCAAAGACCTGACTTGGGCCTAAAAGGAGAGGCCCGGGCTTGCGACCGGGCCTCTCCTCAAAAAAACAAGGGAGCTACGTCCTGCTTCTTCCCCGCCTAAAGGTCCTTGGCCACGTCCACGGTGTCGCTCGTCGGGTCCGGGACCACCTCGAACGCCCGCTTGCGGAACACGGCAATCATGCGATGGTTGTCCGAGCTGGTCGAAGCGACGATGCGCTTGAGCCCCCACTTCCGGGCGATCTCCAGGCAGTAGTCCGTCAAGAGGCCCCCCAGGCCGCGGCTCTGCCAGTCGTCCCGGATGAGCACGGCGTACTCCGCGGTCGCGCTGCCCGGGTCGGCAATCAGACGGCCCACCCCGAGGAACTGACGAGCTCCCTTATCCTCCTGCTCCACCACGATTCCGATCTCCCGGTCGTAGTCGTTGAAGCAGTACCGCGTGGCCACCTCGTGGGCGTTCCAGCGGAAGAAGGACCGGAAGCGGGCGTAGAGAGTATCCGGGGAGCAGCTCCCCAGAAGGTGCAGCCAGAGGGGTTCGTCCTCGGGCTTGATCGGCCGGAGCGTGAGAGGCACCCCCTCCAACTCCACGGAACGGACGTACTCCTCGGGGTAGGGCCGGAGGACGAGGTGGGAATAGGGCTTGGCCGGCTTGCCCACCGCCCCCGGGTCCAGAATCACCCGGGCATCCAGGGCCACCACGTCCCGCGGGGTAACCAGGAGAGGGTTGATATCGAGCTCGGCGATCTCCGGGAAATCCGCCACCAGATAGGAGAGCCGGATCAGGACCTCCAGCAGGCGCTCCAGATTGGCCCCGGGTTTCCCGCGGTAACCCTGGATCAGGGGCCAGGTCTTGAGGGACTCCAGCATCATCCGGGCCAAGCGCTCGTTCAAGGGGGGAAGCCCCAGGGCCCGGTCCCCGAAGATCTCGGCGGCGGTCCCGCCCAGCCCGGCCATGACCACGGTCCCGAAGGTGAAATCCTTCTTGGCCCCCAGGATCATCTCCAGGGCATTGCGATCCCGCACCATGGGCTGGACCGTGACCCCTTCGATCTTCGCCTGGGGCCGTTTCGCCCGGGCGGTTTGCGTGATCCGCTCGAAGGCCGCCCGGACCGCGGCGGAATCCTCCAGGCCCAGGGCCACCCCGTCCACCTCGGTTTTGTGGGTGATGTCCGGGGAAAGGATCTTGAGGACCACCGGAAAGCCGATCTCCTCGGCCGCCCGCACCGCCTCCTCCACGGTCCGGGCCTCGCGGACCCGGGCGACCGGGATTCCATAAGCTTCGAGCAAAGCCTTGGAGGCCGCCTCGGAGAACACCGTGCCCTGGGAGGAGGCCAGGGCCTCGAACTCCGAGCGCAACTTCTTCCGATCCAGGGTGAAATGAACAGGTATCTCCTTGGGGGTCTCGTACAGGGCTTCCAGGTTCCGGGAATAGTCCACCAGGGTCATGAAGGCCCGGACGCCCTGCTCCGGGGTGGCGTAGGTGGCCACGCCGGCCTCGTTCAGGAGGCGAATTCCCTCGCGCATGCTCACTCCCCCCATCCAGGCCGCGAGGATCGGCTTGGCACTTCCCGCAGCCAGCTGGGCGACCCCCTTGGCGATCTCGGTGGGGTCGGTCATCGCCTGGGGCGTGACGATGGCCAGCACGGCATCCACCCCGGGGTCCTTGAGCACGATCTCCATTCCCTTGACGAAGCGTTCGGCGCGGGCGTCCCCCAGGACGTCCACGGGATTCCCGTGGGACCAGAAGGGCGGGAGGTCCTTGTTCAACTGCTGCAGGGACTCCCCGGAGAGCTTGGCCAGAACGCCGTTCGCCTCGATCAGGGCGTCCGTGGCCATCACCCCGGGTCCGCCGGCATTGGTCACGACCCCCAGGCGCGGACCCTGCGGGATCTTCCTCCGCCCGACCAGGTCCACGACGTCGAAGATCTCTCCGATGTCGTGGGCCCGGGCGATCCCAGCCCGCTGAAACGCGGCCTGGCAGACGGCATCCTCTCCGGCTAATGCTCCGGTGTGGGAATGGGCGGCCTGGGCGGACTCCGGATAGCGGCCGGCCTTGTAGGCTACGATCGGCATGTTGCGGGCGAAGGCCCGGGAAGCGGTCATGAAGGCCCGGGCCCGGGAGATGGATTCGATGTACAGGATGATGGAGCGGGTCTGCTCGTCCTCGCCGAAGTAGTCGATCAGGTCCGCGAAGTCCACGTCCAGGGTGTTGCCAACGGAGACGAAGTAGGAGAACCCCAACTTCTTCTCCAGGGCCCAGTCCAGGACCGAGGAGCACAGGGCCCCGGACTGGGAGATGAAGCCGACGTTCCCGGCTTTGGGCATGCCCAGGGCGAAAGTGGCATTGAGCCCCAGGCCGGGGACGATCACGCCCAGGCAGTTGGGCCCGATGATGCGCATCCCCTTGAAGCGCTGAAGTTCTTCCCGAACCTGCTCCTCCAAGGCCCGGCCCTCCGGACCGGCCTCACGGAATCCGGCCGAGATGATGATCAGGCCCAGGATCCCGGCCTCCCCGCATTGCCGCACGACCCCCGGAACCTGGCTGGCCGAGACGCAGATCACGGCGAGGTCCGGGGTCTTGGGAGTGCTCTTGATGTCGGGGTAGCAGGCGATGCCGAGAACGGCCTCTTTCGTGGGGTTCACCGGATAGACGACCCCGCGGAACCCCCCGCCGACGAGGTTCGCCAGCACCTTCCCGCCCAGGCTCTGGGGGTTGGGGGAGGCGCCGATCAGGGCGATCCGCTTGGCTTTGAAGATGCGATCGAGGTTGTGGATGTTTGGCATGAGGTCCTTAGTTAAAAACCATCCCTGGTTGATGCCCCTTCAGAGAGCAGGGCTGGGCCTTACATCACGCCCTTCTCTCCCTCCCGCCGGGAGTACCAGAGGGCGAGGACCACGACCAGGACCGCCGCCCCGGCGATCGGACCCTTGACCGCCCAGTTGTGCTTGAGCGAGAAGATCAGCGGAACGATGAGAAGCGAGACCAGGTTCATCACCTTGATCAGCGGGTTCAGGGATGGGCCCGCGGTGTCCTTGAACGGATCGCCGACCGTGTCTCCGACCACCGCGGCCTTGTGGGCGTCCGAGCCCTTGCCGCCGTAAAGCCCGTCCTCGATGGACTTCTTGGCGTTGTCCCAGGCCCCGCCGGCGTTGGCAAGGAACACCGCCATCAGCTGTGCGGTCACGATGATGCCGGCCAGGAAGCCGCCCAGGGCCTCCTCCTGGAGGAGGAATCCGATGATCACCGGGGCGAGGATGGCCAGAAGCCCGGGACCGACCAACTCTTTCAACGCCGCCTTGGTCGCGATGTCAATGCACTTGCCGTACTCCGGCTCGGCCGTGCCCTCCATGATGCCTTTGATCTCCCGGAACTGCCGCCGCACCTCCTGGACCATCAGGAAGGCCGCCCGGCCCACGGCCCGAATGGTGAGCGAGCTGAACAGGAACGGGATCGCGCCGCCGATCAAGAGCCCGATGAAGACCGACGGGGAGGCCACGTTGATGCTGTCCAGGATCGTGCCCACGCCGGAAGCCCTGGCTGAGGCCTGCACGGTCTCGAAGTAGGAGGCGAAGAGGGCCAGGGCCGCGATCACCGCGCTGCCGATGGCAAAGCCCTTGGTCACGGCCTTGGTCGTGTTGCCCACCGCGTCCAGGACGGCGATGCGCTTACGGGCCTCGGGGCCCATCCCGGCCATCTCGCAGATGCCGTTGGCGTTGTCCGAGACCGGACCGAAGCTGTCTTCGGACACGATGACCCCGGTGCAGGTGAGCATGCCCATCCCGCAGAGGGCGATGCCGTACATGATGAAGTTCGGATCCCCGCCCGAGATCATGATCGAGGCGAAGATGGCCAGGCAGATGGTCAGGACCGCCCAGACGCTGGATTCCAGGCCCACCGCGATGCCGGCCAGGATCGTGGTCGCCGGGCCGGTCTGGGTGGCGTGGGCGATCTCCTTGACCGGCTTGTGGTGCAAGGAGGTGTAGTATTCGGTGAGCGAGGAGATGACCACGCCCAGGGCCAGGCCGGCCGCGGTCGTCCAGAACACCCGCAGGTCGTGCACGTACCACTTGGCGAAGCCGAAGAACCCGATCGCCGAGAGCACCGTGGAGATCCAGAACCCGCGGTTGATCGGGGCCATGGGGAATTCGTTCTCGCTGCGGGCCTTGACGAACCAAGTCCCGACGATGGAGGTGAGGACCCCCACCCCGCGCACGAGGAGCGGGAAGATGACCCCAATCTTGCCCATGCCCGGGGAATAATGTTCAAAGGCCGTGTAACCCAAGATCATCGCCGCCACGAGAGTGACCTCGTAGGACTCGAAGATGTCCGCGGCCATTCCCGCGCAGTCCCCGACGTTGTCCCCGACGTTGTCCGCGATGGTCGCGGGATTGCGGGGATCGTCCTCCGGGATGTTCTTCTCGATCTTGCCCACCAGGTCCGCGCCCACATCCGCGGCCTTGGTGAAGATGCCCCCGCCGACGCGCATGAACAGGGCCAGGAGGCTCCCGCCGAACCCGAACCCGATCAGAACCTGGGTGGCGCTGCCGCCGAAGACCATGAAGATGGTCGTCGCCCCGAGGAGCCCCAGGCCGACGCAGAACATGCCCGTGATGGACCCGGTGCGAAAGGCGATGGTCAGCGCCTTGGCCAGCGAGGTCTTGGTGGCCTCGGCGGTGCGGACGTTACCGCGCACGGCCATGCTCATCCCCACGAAGCCGGTGAGCCCGGAGAACACCGCGCCCAGAAGGAAGGCCGCCGAGCGGCCCAGGGCGATCTTCCAGCCCGAGGACATGGCCGTGAAGTAGAGGAGCACGGTGAGGACCACGATCATCCCGGCGATGGTCCGGAACTGGCGGTTCAGATAGGCCGAGGCCCCGGTCTGGATGGCGTGGGCGATCTTTTTCATCTTCTCGTCCCCTCCCGGCTCACGGAGGATGTAGCGGATGAGAAAGAGGGCATAGAGGAGGCCCAGGACCGCGGCCCCGAGGATAGCCCAGAGGGCCAGGCGCTCGAAGCCGGTCAGGTTCAGGGCCATTTCCAAGGCTCGTTCCATTGAACAGACTCCTTTGAAGGTGAGAAGTGAAACCTGAGAGGTTAAAAACCGAAAAGATGAAAATATTATACCCGTATTGATGAGGAAAAGTCAACCCGTTAACCATAGGGTTGAGCGGTAAACGGGCCGGGAAAACCGACCTCTCTAATGCTGGTCAGGGAATGCGGAACGCGGAATGAACGGGAAGAGGAGAGAGAGACCGGAGTCGTCGCTCCTTGACTTTTCGGCTTTCATCCCTTATAATGAACTTATGGCAAAACAAAAACAACCCCGCAGACCCTGGAAGAGCATCGTTATTCAGGCTTTGGCGCTGGTCGTCCTGGCCGGTGTCATGGGCCTGGGAAGGAACACCCTTTCCTCCAGGCCCCTTCCCTTGTTCCAACCGGCGAACCCCCTCCTGATCGACACCGTGGGAGTCCGCGGGCTGGACTCGCTCCAGATCCGGGAAGCTTGGGAGAAACACCAGGGCATCTTCCTGGACGCCCGGCGGAGCGAGCTCTTTCGCGAGGGGCATATTCCGGGGGCAAAGAGCCTGCCGATAGATGACTTCGACAAGGTCTATCCCCTGATATCCTTTTCCAAGGACTCGGCCTACATCATCTACTGCGAGGGCAGGGGTTGCGAATACTCCGACCTTTTGGCCCAGAGGCTGTATGGCCTGGGCTACCGCAAGCTCGCGGTCTTCCCCGGAGGCTGGGAGGAGTGGATCAAGGGGAAGCATCCGGTGGAGAAGTAAAAAGACTCTTTTAGCATAATACCTTATGAAGATCTATTTGGCCATCGTCAGGTTTTTAACCCATCCATGGGTCGGGTTGGTCTTCAGGCTGATTGCGGGGACCGTGTTCATCTGGGCGAGTGGCGATAAGATCCTGCATCCGCAGGCGTTCCTGCGCATCGCCCACAACTACCGCATCCTGCCGCCGGCCCTGGAGCCCCTGTTCGCCCTGACCCTGCCCTGGGTAGAGTTCCTGGTCGGGCTGTTTCTGGTCATCGGCCTTTTCACCGAGGCCTCGGCCTTGTTGAACGTGGGAATGTTGGTCATGTTCCTGGTCGCCATTCCCTCGGCCTTGCTGCGCCATATCGACATCAACTGCGGGTGTTTCTCCACGGCCCAAAGCGTCAAGGTCGGGATGGACCTCATCTATAGGGATATTCTGCTCCTCATCCCGGCCCTGCTCGTCCTGTTCTTTCCCTCCCGACTCCTGGCCCTGGATCGCCTGCTCGCCAAGAACAAGGGCTCTTAATCGGTGGAGTTGGGATGAAGCCCAAGCCGAAGCATCTCGGCCCTGAATACGCGGCCGCGTTCAAGGACAGGAGCCTCGTCGATGTCTATCATCTCCGGCCGCCCTATTCCCCAGAGGTCTTAGATATCCTCGTATCTCTGGTCACGGAGAAGCCCCGGGTCGTGCTCGATGCGGGATGCGGGACGGGCCAAGTCGCCCGTGGATTGATCGGACGGGTGGAGCGCATCGATGCCGTGGATTGCTCGGAGCCGATGATCGCCAAGGGCCGAAGCCTTCCCGGGGGCGACCATCCCGCCCTGCATTGGATCTGCGGTAATGTGGAGGAGGTCCCGCTTCATCCGCCCTATGCATTGGTCACCGCGGCATCCAGCCTGCACTGGATGGACTGGGAACGGGCCCTACCCCGGTTCCACGATATGCTCACTCCCAACGGGTATCTCGCGATCATTCAGAATCAGCCGGAACCTTCTCCCCCCTGGCAAGAGGAAATCAAAAAGCTCACGCCGAAATACTCGACGAACCCCGATTACCAGCGCATCGATTTGATTGTGGAGCTGGAGACCCGCGGCCTGTTCCAGAAGCTCGGGGAGAAAGAGGCTCCGCCGCTCGTATTCCGGCAACCCTTAGAAGCGTACATCGAATCCTTTCATTCCACATCGCTCTATTCCCGGGACCGAATGGGTTCGGAGAGGGCCTCGGCCTTTGACCGGGAGGTGAGGGAACTGGTGCAACGATACTGCCGTGAAGAGGTATTCGACATGCGGTTCCTCGGCAAGGTCGTCTGGGGCAGGCCTTTGAGGCCGTAGGTTTTCCTCCCCAAATGAGCAAGGCTCCCCGCAAGGGGAGCCTTCGAATTTCAAGGGGCATACCGCCGCAAGCTCCTACTTTTCTCTCACGAACAACCATAGCAGCAATGAAGCGAGAAAAGCCAAGGCCCCGCCCAGGCCGAAGGCCAGAAGCGCGCTATGGGTCGTCTGCCAGACGAGGCCCAAAAGCAGGCTCGCCGGGAGGGCGGCGATGCCGATGGCGAAGTTGTAGAGCCCGTAGGCCGTGCCCCGGAGAGCCTCGGGAACCAGATCGGCCACGAAGGCTTTCTCCACCCCCTCGGTCAGGCCGAAGAACAGGCCGTAGACCGCGAACAGCACCCAGACCTGCCAGGACTTCCCGGCCATTCCGAAGCCGAGGTAGACCAAGGCATAAATCAGCCATCCGGCCACGATGACGCCTTTCCGCCCCAACTTGTCCGAGAGCACCCCGCCAGGGACGGAGGTCAGCATCTTGACGAGGTGCAGGACGATCCAGAGGATGGGCAAAAGCGCAACCCCGACCCCGAGGGTCTTGGCCCGGAGCAGGAGGAAGGCATCCGAAGAGTTCCCCAAGGTGAAGAGCACCAGGACGGTGAGGTAGACTTTGAACTTCCTGGAGAATGGCGAAAGGGTGAGCTTTACCGCTTTGGGAGCAGGGGAGGATGCCGGCTTGACTTCCCTGACTGACAGGGCGATGAGGGGCAGGGTCAAGATCCCCGGGATGGAGGCCAGGGCGAACATCAGGCGGTAGTTCCCGGGGATGAGGAACAAGACCAAAGAGGCCAGGAGCGGGCCCACGATGGCGCCGGCATGGTCCATAGACCGCTGGAAGCCGAAGGCTTTGCCCCGTTCGTTCTCCTCGCAGGAGGCCGCCACGAGGGCGTCCCGAGGGGAGCCGCGCACCCCCTTACCCGCCCGGTCGCCGGCCCGAATCAGGAGGACCTGCCAGGCCGCGTGGGAGATGGAGATGAGGGGCCGGGCTACGGCGGCCAGGCCGTACCCGAAGAGGACGAGCCCCTTGCGCTTCCCGACCCGGTCCGAGAGCCAGCCAGAGAAAAGCTTTAACAGGCTTGCCGTGCTCTCGGCGATCCCCTCAATGAGGCCAAGGAAGGCCGTCCCCGCGCCCAGGGTCGTGGTCAGGAACACCGGCAGGAGCGGATAGATCATCTCGCTCGCCGTGTCGTTCAAAAAGCTCGTCCAGCCCAGGGCGAAGACGTTCCGGGGAAGCCCGAGGATGCGTTTGTCTTTCATGATATCAAAGGATAGATGCCCCTGGAGGTTTGCACGCTAACTGCACGAGCACGGTACTCCCACTGCACGACCACTTTACTCCTACTTAACTCCCACCTCTTTCTACTTAACTTGATCCCCCTCTCCCTACGGGAGAGGGGGATATAAGAAACGCTGTCAGAAACCGGATGAGTGTATGCCGTGCGCCCCTATAGCATCTTCCTTAACTTGCGCTCGTTCTCCTTGGTCGTCAGCGCGATGATCATATCATCGGCCGTGAGCTCAACATCCCCCTTGAGGACCACCACCTGTTCCCCGCGCAGGGCGGCGATCAGGATGGTCTCGTCAGGCAGATTGAGGTCCTTGACCTTCTTGCCCACACCCTTGGATTTCTTGGAGAGCTCCACCTGAACGATCTCCATGTTCCCCTTCCCGAGCTGGGTCAGGGGCATGAGCATCTCGGACTCGATCTTCTCCTCGATCAGGGCATCGATCACCCGGGTCGTGGACACGGTGTTGTCCACGCCCAGATCCACGAACACGCCTTCGTTCTTGGGGTCGTTCACCCGGGCGATGGTCCGGGCTTTCTCGATGAACATCGCCTTCGTCATCTGGCAGACGACGAGGTTGTCCTCGTCGTCCCCGGTCACGGCCACGACCACGTTCGCCCGGTTGCAGCCCGCGTCCCGCAGGAGCGCCACTTCGCAGGCATCGCCCCAGAGGACCGCGTCGCCCATCTCCTCGGAGAGCTCCAGGTAGCGGGCCTTGTCCTTCTCGATCAGGGTCACCTCATGGCCCTTGTCCGCGAGGATCTTGGTGAGATTGTAGCCCACCTTGCCGCCGCCGGCGATGATGATGTACATGGGGTTAGTCCTCCCCGATCTCGCGCTGGATGAGGTCGGACACGATCTCCGTGGGACAGATGGTGTTGATCCCGAACTCTTCGCGATACGCTCCCGCCCGGATCGGGTCGTACATCCGCACGATGGAGCGGCAGACCTTGAACTTCCGGCAGGCCACCTGGGCCGACATCACGTTGGTGTTGTCCCCGTTCGTGGCCGCCACGAACACATCCGCGCCCTCAATCCCGGCCCCGGCCAGGACATCGATATCCAGCCCGTCGCCCAGGACCGTCTTGCCCGGGAAGTGCTCCCCCAGCCTGCGGAACTGGTCGGCGTTGTGGTCGATCACGATCACCTCGTGTCCCTCCTCAATCAAGGAGCGGGCCAGTCTGGCCCCTACCCGTCCGCAGCCCAGAATGACCACCTTCTTCTTTTTAACCATGCTACCCTCTTTGTTCTAAAATAACCATTGCGAATTCAGCATTAATCATTTTTCATTTAAAACGCTAAATGACCAGGGATAAATTGAAAATGGGCCTTTTCAGACCGGCACGTCCTCCTCCTCTGCGCCTTTGGCCGGAAGCTTGCTGATCACCAGCTCGCAGGGCGCCCGGCGGAGCAGGACCTCGGTGGTGCGGCCGAAGAGCCGGCCCTCGCGCTTTCCGGAGGGGGGCAGGGAGAGAACGATCATATCCACCCCTTCGTCCTTGGCCACGCGGATGATTCCGTCCGCGGCCTGCCGGGCCCGTTCCACCTTCTTGGTGTAGGGCAGGCGGTGTCTGGTGACCACGCCCTCGGCACGTTCCAGAACCTCTTTAGCCCTGGCGTCCGCCCGCTCCAGGGGCGCTCCCAGGGGAAGGGTGAATGGCACCTCGATGACATAGGCCAGGAGGATGTCGGCGTTCTGCTCCCGGCCCAGTCGGCAGGCCAGCTCCACGCCCTTCTCGGAATAGGCCTCGCCCACCGTCGGAACCAGGATGCGCTTCAGGGCCCCGACCGCGTACTTCATCTTGGCGGCCACGGCCGTGATCGCCTTGGGCGGGTGCAGCATCCACCACAGGAGCCCGCCCATGACCACGGCAAAGAGGAACGCCAAGACGACGCCGAGCTCGCTGGTGTGCGGGGCGACGGTCATTCTAAAAGAAAGGGTTGAGGGGGTCGGAAAATGCTCATTATTTCTTCAACGCCTTCCAGGCCACCCGCAGGCGGTGGGCGCCGACGCCGATGAGGCCCAGCGCCATGAGCCAGGCCAGGGCCATGTTCCAGGCCAGCCTCAGGCGCATGAGCATGAGGAAGCCCAGGAAGACCATCAGGACGCTCACCACCAGATAGAGCTTGTCGCGAAAGGTCAGAGGGGGAGGAGTCATTTTTTACCCAATTCCCGCTCTTTCGCCCGCTGGCGGTTCCGCTCAAGGAGGGCCTGCTTGTACTGCTCCAGGAGGTCGAACTCCTCGGCCGAGGTCAGCACCGCGATTTGCTCCTGCTCCCAGTCCCGCGGGAGGCTCTTGAGAACGGGAAGCTTGCGGTATCGGCGATACCAAATGAACAGGCCAAGCCAGAGCAGGACCCACAGCGGGCCGGCGATGCGGCCGATGGCGTGGGTCCAGATCAC
>Ga0315296_10002736_pt1 | contig 14909 bp, 23 predicted proteins | sample YL17G14_18_MG_FD_203921 | JGI IMG/M metagenome (GOLD analysis project Ga0315296, IMG submission 203921) | Sediment microbial communities from Yellowstone Lake, YNP, Wyoming, USA - YL17G14_18 | ecosystem: Environmental > Aquatic > Freshwater > Lake > Sediment | place: USA: Wyoming | collected... | reverse complement strand
TCCCATTCTGTTCGCGTTGGTTATGACGCCTTCAGGGCTGCTGCCGGTATCGTACAATATGCAATGCGTTTTGCCGTCGGAGAAGACTCGAATCAGCAGTGAGAAGCCGTGTTCAGCAATTGGCGAGCGAAAATGCTCTGCAACCCATTTCGCGCCCCTTCGCTCCGTGACCCACTTGCGCACTTGCTTGACTTCTTCTTTTTCAATAGTCGAGAGGAAATCCACGGAGTTGTCCATCAAACTGATTATTTCAACCGAGTCAACATCTCTGAGGGTTATGTTCTGGGCGAGCCTCTGCGAGGTCTTGCTCATTTTGATCTCTTCCTAGCTAAAGAGTGCCTTTGTAATGGCTTGTCGTTGGGCAGCCAACGCATTTTTGGGTTTTGTACCGTATGCACGGTCTGCAGTCCACATTGCATGGTGCGGCGTTTCGACCTTTATGAGTTAGGTGTTCTCGTATTGGAAGAAATGGAGAGAAGCATACGTCGCCTATAGGATAGAACTCTGACCTGCGTATTCCTTCGCTGCTTCGCAAGGAGCATTTTTCCATTGATATGCTTTCAAGCGTGTCTTGGTCTTCTGCGACAACGAGTGCTACGAGGTTGTAGCCTCCTATTGTTTTGAAAATGTAAACCACTCTCGGGCAGTCTTTGAATCTGTCGACGAGGTTTTTCATTGCCTCGGAGTTTTCCATTTCAAGCATTACGATGGCTGGAAAAAGATTGAAACTAAAAGGGTTAAGCAAAGCCGAAATTCTGATTGCATCTTGATTAAGAAGCTTCTGTATTCTTTTCCTGACTCCCATGCTTGTGAATCCAACATCCTTGGCTAATTCCTCCAGTGTTGTTCGTCCGTCTTGCTGGAGTTGGGAGATTATCTTCCGATCGACTTCGTCCATTCACTGCACCAAGTTTACTTTCTAAACATAAAGTATTAATATTGTTTATGTATTAAACAATTTCCCCATCAGCAAATAAAACAAGACTGTACGATGATGAGAGGGATGATTGCCATGACAGAGGAATGCGACGGGAAATGTGAAGCCTGCTCCAAAGCAGATGGGTGTACCGACCCAAGAAAGGAACAATACATGGAGCAGCAGGCGCTCAATGTTAAGATGAACAAGATCAAGCGGAAAATAGCTGTGATAAGCGGCAAAGGAGGAGTCGGCAAGAGCACCGTGACCGTGAATCTTGCCATGGCTTTTGCAATACATGGCTATGTGAATTCCGTTGGCATTCTTGATGCAGATATTCACGGTCCATGTGTGCCAAAGATGCTGGGTCTTCGAGGTCAGAAGCTTCAAGCGATCCCTATAGGTGTGTTTCCAGTAGTGGGCCCGCTTGGGATCAAAGTCGTGTCTATGGATTTCTTGCTTTCGAGTGATGACGCGCCTGTGATTTGGCGAGGCCCCTTGAAAATGAAGGCCATCAAGCAGTTCTTGTCCGACATAACGTGGGGAGAACTTGAGTTTCTGTTCATAGATCTTCCACCGGGAACGGGTGATGAGCCATTGAGCGTTATGCAGCTAATCCCCGATATGGATGGCGTAATAATTGTCACAATACCGTCTGAGGTTTCACAGGTTGTAGTGAAGAAGGCTGTAACCTTTGCTAGACAAATGGGCGTTCCCATAATAGGCATAATTGAGAACATGAGTGGTTTCGTCTGCCCAAAATGCGGAACAGAGACTAGCATCTTCAAAGTTGGCGGAGGACAAAAGATCGCACAAGATATGTCTGTTCCTTTCCTAGGGAGTATTCCGATCGACCCTGAAATCTGTCGTGACTCTGACAACGGAATGCCTTTCATAACTGAACACATGGATTCCCTTGCAACAAAGGCGTTTACAGAAATCATCAAGAAGATTGAAAGCTTTCTGGGACAGAGAAAGCAATTAGAGAGCCTGCCTAAGCCGAGTTTGCATGAGCGAGGAACTGGGAAATGAGTACAAGTGCGATCATCGTAACCCCAATCACTCGTCTCGAAGATCATGGCAAGATAGAAATCTTCTTCAACGAAAAAGGAACTGTGGAAAACGCTGGTTTTCAAGTTCCCGAGCTTAGAGGCTTCGAGAGGTTTTATGAAGAAAGAAGAGCCGAGACCGGTCTGTCAACACTCCAAGAATTTGGCGTCTGCGTGCGCGCTAAGAAGGAATGAAAATGGTCACAAGACGTTGGCAAGAAGAATCCTATCGAATTTTCAGAAAACTGCCAAAAGAGCAAGCCTTCCACTTTTTCACGTCAGTCGGAAACTACACAGGTGAAAGTGCAGCGTCTTTTGAGGAATTCTTAGAGAAGATTAAGGAAACCGACATCAAATCATTGGAATTTCACCTATGTCGAGGGGACTTTGAAACGTGGATTGCTGAGATCCTTGGAGATAAGGAGTTGGCTGAAGAAGTCCTTGATTTGCGGGATATAATGCCCACAAGAGATGTTTTGCGGAAGAGACTTGTCACAATCGTTTCAAAGCGACGCGAGAAGTTGCTCTCGGAGGGGGTGGTTGAGTGAAGGTGTGTGTATCGGCGGTAGCAAGTAGCCTCGATGCGCAAGTGGATCCGAGGTTTGGAAGATGTCCATACTTGGTCATCGTAGACTCTGAAACCATGCAATTTGAGGCAATTCCAAATGTGGCTTCGGGTGCAATGGGCGGCGCGGGAATCCAAGCAGCTCAAACTATAGCGAGCAAGGGCGCCAAAGTACTAATAACTGGCAATGTTGGCCCAAACGCGTTTCAAGCATTGTCAGCCACGGGTATAAAAATCGTTACCGGTGCTTCTGGAACCGTGAGAGAGGCCGTTGAAAAATACAAAAGAGCAGAACTGAAAGAAACCGACGCACCAACAGTTCGTGGCCATTTTGGAAAGGGCATGGGCAGAGGACGCGGTAGGGGACAAGAATGATGAGGCATGAAGAAAGCTCAGATGACAAGAAATCTGCAGAAATGAAAAGCAAAAAGATTCGAGAAAATGGTTCGAGAATCTGAAGGGTAAGGAGGTGACATAATGAGAGCTCGAATTATCGTTCCAACAGCTGACGAAAGTGGCTTAAACGCTCAACTGGCAGAGCACTTTGGGCGAGCACCCTACTTTGCCGTTGTCGACCTAGATGAGAACGGCGAGGTTGCAGGCGTCAAGACAGTGCCAAACGTAGGCGAACACGCTGGCGGCACTGGGCAAACCCACGATCACATTTTGGAACTAAAGCCCAACGCCATAGTAGCTTATGGAATGGGACCACGAGGCCTGACCCATTTTCAAAACGCTGGAGTGGCTGTGCTGAAGGCTACTGCAAACACAGTGAGAGAAATCATCGCATCGTACAAAGACGACAGACTTCAAGAACTTACAGAGGGGTGCCATCACGCGCAACATCATTGAAGAAACAATGGATAGCTACACAATAGCCGTTCGATGTGGGAGAGATGCTCAGAAGACTGACTGAAGCGGAAATCAGGTTATTGAAGGAATCGGGGTACTCTGAGAAGACCATCAAACTATACGCAGACAAAGTTAACATAGGAATCATAAGGAAGCCTGACATAGTTAAAACCCATATCGGATCGTGTGGAGACGTCATAAAGCTTTACCTGAGAATCGGCAAAAACAACATCATAGAAGACGCCAAGTTCCATTATCTGGGTTGCCCCGGCTCAGCGGCTGCGGCCTCTGCTCTGACGGAGCTTGTGAAAGACAAAGCTGTCAATGAGGCGAAGAAGTTGACTGCAAATGACATATTGAAGCAGCTTTGAGGCTTACCGAAGCCAAAGCTTGATTGCCCAAAACTGGCCATAACAGCACTGCAGAAAGCAATCGCAGAATATGAGAAGAGGAAAGGTCATTCAAATGCGTAAAGAACATACTTCAGAAACGACGGTTTCTCCTCAGTGTGCAAAGTGTTCCGTTACCTATTGTCAACGCTTGCCCTTGGAGAAGATCAGCGAAGACAAACTTGCGAAATACTGCCCTATGAAGACAAGCAAGAAAATGATAGAGTCAGCAGTTAGGAAATACGGAATGGCTGATGTGAAAAGAATCTATGTTCCCGCTACAATCACGGAGAAAGAAGCATACGAATCAGTTAGGGGCGTGCGCATGGCAGTACGTCCCCGAATCAAAGAGCTCATAGAATTCGGCAGATTGGTCGGCGCCAAACAAATAGGAGTGGCCTTTTGCGCTGGGATGCGAGACGAAGCTGCAAGAATTGTGAGTTTTCTCGAAAAAAGCGGGTTCAGCGTCGCGTCTGTCCTTTGTAAATGTGGTGGCGTTGATAAGACCAGACTTCACATTTCAAAGGAGTACAAGATCGGAGATCCTTCGCAATTCGAGGCAAGCTGTAACCCAGTTCTCCAAGCAGAGCTACTGAACAGGGCTGGAACCGACATCAACGTTATTGTTGGTTTGTGTTTAGGACATGATATGCTATTCACTATGAACTCCAGAGCCCCAGTCACAACACTCATAGTCAAAGACCGCCTCCTCGGTCATAACCCGGTCATAGCGCTGTACAGCGATTATCATAAGAACGTAGTTGAATCTCAGAAGAGAACGTAGATCCAAACTGCCTCTGCAGAATGCCTAAGAAGAGCTGCCTGAATGATTGTCTCGATTGCCAGTGGAAAAGGCGGAACCGGAAAAACGACGGTAGCCGTTAATCTGGCTTTGGCCCTCAGCCATGTGCAGCTCTTAGATTGTGACGTAGAGGAACCCAACGCTCACCTCCTTCTGAAACCAAAAGTAAACCAAGTGAAACCAGTCTGCGTTTCAATCCCAAGAATCAATGAAGAATTCTGTAATCATTGCGGAAAATGTGCCGAATTCTGCGAGTACAACGCCCTCTTCGTCAGCGCCGAGAAAGTTCTCGTGTTTCCCGAACTGTGTCACAATTGTGGCGGCTGTGCAATTATCTGCCCTAACCATGCAATTGTCGAGGAAAAACACCAAATTGGAAGGATCAAAATAGGCATCGCTGGCAAGGCTGAATTAGTGTACGGTGAACTTGAGGTGGGCGAACCCATGCCCGTCCCTATCATAAGAGAAGTCAAAAAGCAGATCGACAGAAGCAAAAATGTGATTCTGGATTCGCCGCCTGGGACTTCCTGCCCAGTGATTGAAACCGTAAGAGGAAGCGACTTCTGCCTTCTTGTCACAGAACCTACACCCTTCGGTCTGCACGACTTGAAAATAGCAGTCCATGTTTTAAAGAACATGAAAATACCGTTTGGTGTTGTTATAAACCGTGCAGGCGTAGGTGACAAAAAGGTCTACGAATACTGTAAAGAAGAGCACACCCCGATTTTGCTTGAGATTCCTTTTCAAAGGAGAATCGCAGAACTCTATTCTCGAGGCATTCCCTTTAGCCAGGAGATGCCTGAGTGGAAAGAGAAGTTTCAGACCCTTTTCAACCAGATAGAGAGGCAGAACACCAAATGAAACAGATAACGGTCCTAAGCGGAAAAGGTGGAACGGGCAAGACCACGATAACGGCTTCCTTCGCGGTTCTAGCCAAGAATGCAATAATCGCTGATTGTGACGTTGATGCACCAGATCTCCACATGCTTCTACATCCACAGATCATGGAAACTAATAAGTTCAAAGGCTCAAAGTCAGCCGTGATCGACGAGGCTAAATGCACAAAGTGTGGCTTGTGCCGAGAAAAGTGCAGATTCGACGCTATAACAGAGAACTTTCAGGTTGCCCCCTTGGCATGCGAAGGCTGTGGAGTGTGCACGATTGTCTGTCCAGCAAGCGCGGTGACTTTGACTGAACGAATTTCTGGGCACGCTTACATATCAAAGACGAAGTACGGTCTTATGGCACATGCTATGCTTAGCCCAGGTGAATCAAACTCGGGAAAGCTTGTCACGTTAGTGAGGCAGAACGCCAAGATACTGGCTGAAAAAGAGAACGCTGACTTCATCATAATAGATGGTTCACCTGGAATCGGCTGCCCTGTTATAGCCTCAGTCACAGGAGTTGATGTCGGTTTGGCAGTTACTGAACCAACAATGTCCGGGATTCACGATTTGGAGAGAGCATTGCAGCTGCTGAAGCACTTCAATGTGCCGCCTATTGTATGTATAAACATGTATGATATAAATAGGGATAACACAGAGGAAATAATTCGCTTCTGCGAGAAAAGCGGAGTCCAAGTTGCTGGAAAGATCCCTTTCAACCCGATTGTCACGGAAGCCATGGTTGAGGGAAAGCCTGTTCAGGAGTATGCTTTGGGAAGCGATGTTGCCCAAGAAATAGGCGCAGTTTGGAAGAGCATTCTTTCAGTTCTAGGAATTTGAAGCACTTGACAAATGCGCGTATGCTTGCTTTTGGTCCCGTTCCTTCGAGGCGACTTGGAAAGAGCTTAGGAGTGAACAACGTACCACCAAAGACTTGCTCTTACTCTTGCGTTTATTGCCAGTTGGGTAAGACCATAACTATGACAACTGAGAGACGAGCTTTCTGTAAGCCAGAAGATGTTCTTCACGAAGTTGAAAGAAAAGTGGCTCAAGCTGTTTCTCGAAATGGGAATATTGATTACTTGACCTTTGTGCCTGATGGAGAGCCGACCTTGGACGCTCATCTAGGAGCTGAAATATCCCTTTTGAAACAGCTCAAAATCCCAATCGCTGTCTTGACTAATGCTTCGCTGCTCTGGCAGTCAGACGTGAAGGAAGACTTGCTTGAAGCGGACTTCGTTTCTTTGAAGGTCGATTGTGTCAACCAGCACTTGTGGAGAAGAATAGACAGACCTCACAGAAAGCTGAAATTACGCACCGTTTTGGAAGGCGTGCTTGAGTTTGCTGAAGAGTTTGAAGGAACAATTGTTAGCGAAACAATGATTGTGGACGGCATAGACTATTCCGGCGAGATCGAAAGGGTCGCGGAATTCCTAGGACATCTTGAAAGATTGGACAAAGCTTACATTGCCATTCCTACACGACCTCCTACAGAAAGATGGGTCAGGCCGGCTAAGGAGGAAGTCATAAACGCTGCTTTCCAAATCTTAGCTGAAGAGCTCAACGCTGACCGAGTTGAGTATTTGATTGGTTACGAGGATAACGCCTTCGCCTTTTCGGGAAATGTGGACGAGGATCTGCTGAGCATCACGGCTGTTCACCCTCTACGTGAAGAAGCTGTTATGGAGCTGTTGCGGAAAGCAGATGCGGACTGGCGAGTCGTTCAGAAGCTTCTGCGTGAACGCCAACTCATTGAACTTCCCTATGAAGGTAACAAGTACTACATGAGGATGCTGCCAAGCAGAAGAAAGAATACAGGGAAAGCCTTTGTTCGTTCGGCAGAGAGCAGTCACGAAGGGTATCGCCATGCATAAACAAGGCGAGTTGAACTTCATCGGAATTGTTGAAGGCGCGGGTGAAACAGTGGCAAGATTGCGGATCTTCCCTGAGTTCTGTGAAGGGCTGATGGGAATTGACGGTTTTTCTCACTTGATAGTGCTTTATTGGATTCATTTACGCGACGGGGAAGAGGAGAGACGCACACGGCTTGTTTTTCCGAGAAAGCATGCTGTAGATGTCGAAGTTGGAGTTTTCGCTTGTAGAAGCCCAAGTCGTCCTAATCCAATAGGTTTGTGCGTTGTGGAATTAGTCGAAGTTGAAGCGTGCAACTTGGCTGTTAAGGGACTTGACGCTTTGGAAGGCTCGCCCATAATTGACATCAAGCCATACATTCCTAGAGCAGACTCGATTCCTGATGCCCGGGCTCCCAGATGGACGTTGCAGGGTCCCTTAACCTAATGGAGATTGAGCACATGGTTGTATATCGATTTGAAGATAGAATACCAAAAGTCGGCAAAGGAACATACATAAGCCAAAGCGCTGACATCATCGGCGACGTAATTGTTGGAAAACAATGCTACATAGGTCCAGGCGCAAGAATAAGAGGCGACTATGGAAAAATCATAATTGGAGACAAAACCAGTGTGGAGGAAAACTGTGTTCTACATGCCAGACCAAACGGCATATGCAAAGTTGGAAGCATGGTAACGGTTGGACACGGTTCAATTCTGCACAACTGCACAGTAAAAGACTACGCAATCATAGGCATGGGCGCAATCGTCAGCGACTACGCGGTCGTGGGCGTCTGGTCTGTGGTGGGTGAAGGATGTGTTGTCAAGAACAATCAGGTTATAGAAAACAACACGGTCGTTGTTGGCGTGCCTGCAAAAGTTGTAGGTGAGGTATCAGAGGAATACAAGAAATTATGGACTCACTACAAGAACATATACGTAAAACTTGCCAAGAAATATCCAAAGAGGTTGGAAACAGTCAGACCAGACGTACGTGGAAGTTTATGATAACGCCTAACTCACGTACAATCGTTTAGGTGAACAAAAAATGGAAAAGGTAATCGAAGTTACAAATCTGACTAAGAGTTATGGCCCAATCTTAGCGGTTGACCACATCAGTTTTGAAGTGGCAGAAGGCGAAATCTTCGGTTTCTTAGGTCCAAACGGAGCCGGCAAAACCACAACCATCCGAATGCTCACAGGGCTTTCTAAGCCTACTGTTGGCGCTGCTCACGTTCTAGGCTTCAATGTCGAGTCAGACATTGTTGAGGCAAAGAAGTGTATCGGTGTAGTTCCAGAAATTTCAAATCTCTATGACGAGCTTTCCGCCCTGAAAAATTTGGTGTTCATGGCACAACTGTTTGGTGTTCCACGCAACCAGCGCAAAGCAAGAGCAGAGGAACTCTTAAAGACCTTTGGACTCTATGAACGCAAAGACCACCTTTTCGGCACCTTCTCCCGCGGCATGAAACGAGCGTTGACGATAGCGGCTGCCTTAATTCATAGCCCTAAACTACTTTTCCTTGACGAGCCCACGGTCGGTCTGGATGTCGTAGCTGCTCGTTCCTTGCGCAATCTGATCGGCAACCTCCGCCACCAAGGAGTAACCATTTTCCTCACAACCCACTACCTAGAGGAGGCAGATCTTTTGTGCGACCACATCGCTATTTTGGTCAAGGGCCGCATTGTTAAAATCGACACTCCGAAAGCACTGAAGGCATTCGCTGAAGAAGAATCGGTGATTGAAGTTTCTTTTAAGAAGATGACACCTAAAATTGTGGAGGGGCTTTCTGGCAGGTTACCTGATCTTAAGGTGGTGGCAATTGATCATAGAAAGGTGCGGATTTTCGGCGGCGTTCCTACACATGTGCTCGATAAAGTGCTCCAATATGCTAAGGATAGAGATGCCGAAATAGACGAGGTAAACAGCATCAAGCCAAGCTTGGAAGACGCGTTCATTAAGATTACTGGCTTAAGCCCGAACATTATGGCGATAGAGAAGGGAGGCGGGAGATAAAAATGTGGCGTGACGACTTACGCGGCATATTCTACATTGCCTTAAAGGACATGAAAACGTACTACCTTAAGCCGCCTTCCATCAGTTGGGGAATCGTCTTTCCCACTGCTTGGATTCTGGCATTCTACCTGAGAAACCCACAAGGCTTTGAGCAACTAGTGCCAGGTCTCATCGCAATGACCATTCTCTTCAGCACAACAGCTGCAGAGGCTGTCGTCATCAACTTTGAACTAAGGCTTGGTTCCCTTGAAAGGCTACTCCTCGCACCCATCAGTTTACCAGCGGTGCTGCTTGGAAAAGTGATTGGAGGCACCATTTTCGGGTTCATGATGACAGTGGTTGTTACTCTCGGTTCTGTGCTGGCTTTGGGGCTTTTTCATGTTAACCTGCTTTATCTTGCTTTAATTATTGTTCCATCCCTCTTAGTCTTCTCGTCTCTCGGCGCTCTGCTGTGTGTTTTAGTGAAGGAAGTGTTCGAGGCTCAAACTTTGCTTAACCTTCCTCGCTTTATAATGGTGTTCCTAAGCGGCGTTGTCTATCCGGTTTCCGCCATGCCACCGGCACTGCAGTACATAGCCTATCTAATGCCCCTTACGTACACTGTTGATGGATTGAGGCAAACTTTTTCACCAAGCCCAAGCCCATTAGTCTTTATCGATACTTTGGTGCTTTTAGGCTTCTTCATAATTTTCATCATGCCAGCGATAAAACTCCTTTACAGAAGGTTTGTATAACAACGCAGTTTAGGGGGAAAAGAGGTTTTGGCAATTGCAAGAAACTTGAAAGCCATACTTCTCAGGGTCACGGCTGGCTCCAACAACTGCGAAAGTGTTTTTCTTGTTCAAGAACTCTTTAATCAGTTCTTCGTTCATATCGATTCCTGCTCTTCTCTTTTTCTAAGCATGAATCAAAGATATTGTGTTATCTTCGATTCTAGCATTTGCCTTGACATCGCACCAATGATTTTGTTCAGGAGCTTCCCGCTTCTGAATATCAACAGTGTCGGGATGCTCATTATCCCGTATTGCATACTAACTTGGAGGTTCTCGTCTACATTTAGTATTCCGAACAGGATTTTGCCCGCGTAATCTTTTGAAAGCTCTTCTATGATAGGGGCAACCGCATTACACGGTCTGCACCAAGGCGCCCTACAATCAACGACTACCAGCGGATGATTCTGAATGATTTCTTTGAATGTTACATCAGTAACTTCAATAGGTTTGTTTAACGGTGCTTCTTGTTTTTCGGAATCTGCGCGTCTCGTTATCTCTCGCAATTTTGCTTGCCTAGTTCTCTGCAGTTCCTCGTCGTCTTTGTTCTTCATTTAAGGTGCCCACGCGCTCTTTTCCCAAAAGGAATCCATGGCGTCTAGCGGCTATTTAGGCGACGTAAGTAGCTCTTTCTTGTGACCCGCTTCTGGGCTGTCTTGACTCGCTGCATTTTTTTAGGCTTCGCTCACAGAGCTCGAGATACGTTTTCTCACTCCCAAAAACAGCTTCAGCGGCCTTAGCGCACAGCTCGCTTGCCTCTCGACAACCGGCCTCTTCACACAGCTTAGAGACAAAACCGCAGCAATCATGAACATCTTGTTTTTCGAGCACTACCCTATGTGTTCGGACAAGGAGACACAATTCCAGAGCCAATTTACATGTCCGTGTATGCTTGAGAAGATCAAGCGCTTGCTTACGAGCCCTTTCGCAACTCAGTTCCAAGGGTCTTTCTAATCGTGATTGCTGGAGTTCGTCGCTTTCTTTCACGAGTCTAACTTCCGCACTGCAGTCTCCGCTATTTCTAAGTTGTAGTCAGCAGTTTTTCGAGAGACTGTGCGACACTGGTGCCCGCAGTTGCCGTGATTTTTGTCACTTTATGTTGGTCAAGCAAGGTCAGAACTCCTGGTCCAAACTCAGTAGCAATAACAATGTTCACTCCTTCATCTAGTAACATCTTCACAACAATGGGTCCAGCCCCATGCTGGTAAGAAACCGCTGGGTTCTCAAGTACCTTGAAATTCTTAATAGTGCCTTTCTCAATGTCTACGATGGTAAAAGTGTTTGCCCTGCCAAAAACCTCAGACACAACATCGTCTAAGCCGCCTCGGCCTTTAGTTGGGACTACTACTCTAGACTTCTCTACGCTCGTATACATCAACTCCCACTACATCATGAGATCGAAGCTTTCAGTCAAGGTTTGAAAAAGGGAAAATCATGGGGGGAGCGTTGCCATGGAGGCCCTCCACCCCTTCTTCCTCCAGGTGGACCTTTATCTAATCTGTGAATCACTGTGGCTGGCGCTCCACATTTTGGACAGTTAAGTGGCTTTGGAACGCCTTGCGGAACCTCTATTACCTGCCCACAGTTGCCGCATTGAAAATGCTTCATTGGTAGACTCAATCGATTCACGATCCTAGCTACTGCTTCTTTTCTTGTTCGAGCTTTGCTTTTGCTTCTTTGATTTTCGTTTCGATTTCGTTCATTTCTTGTTCAAGGTCTGTTCTCTCTGCTTCTAGCTCTTTCTTGTAATTCTCTAGTGCATCGACTTCTTGTTCTGGAGATTGCGGCCGTGCTGCTGATGGATACGCTGGAGGCGGATAAGCATATGTGGTGTAGAGATATTGCTGCGGTGGAATTTGTCGGAGCGGTGGATAAGCGTATGGATATTGCGGAGGATACCATCGCCAACCTCTACCAAAGCCTCTACCGCCTCCCCTACCATAGCCTCGTCCCCATCCTCTTCCGTATCCAGTTGCCGGATTCATGTATCCAGGGACAGGATAACCAGCACAGTAACCAGCTGCTCTTCCAGTCATGGGACCTAAGCCCCAAGGTCCTGTTCTATCTCCTCGTGGCATTCTTTTTCACCTCTATTTTTGTGCTTATGCACATATTTTTAATTATGTGATAATGCACAGAAATATATAAGAGTTCCGCTTAACATAAGTCATTAGCAGAACAGAACATTGGAAGCTTTGGAGAAAAATAAAGTGCGAACAGAAGAAGATATCAGGAAACGACTAGCGCATCTAGAAAAGGAGAAGCAAAGCGAGGGACCATTCACTGAATTCGAGAACATCGCCAGAAAGGCAGCTAAACAAGCCTTAGAGTGGGTGCTTGAAGAAACAGACAAGCTATTGACATACTGAACGAATGTGGAGACTAGGATCTAAATAAATGATGGATTTAAAAAAAGGTGAGAGCTATGTGGCGACGAAGACATCGACACGGCAGAAGAGGTCGATTTCCCAAGCCCATTATTCTAGGGCAAGCTCCAACGATAGACCGGTTCACTCCTACACCACAAAGAAATCCAGAGCCCATTTATATTGAGCCAGCCGAGCTTGAAGCCCTCAGGCTGGTAGACCTTGAGGGACTTTCTCAAGAAGAGGCTGGAGAAAGAATGGGCGTCTCAAGAGGAACAGTCTGGAGGTTTGTGCAGAGCGCTAGAAAGAAAACGGCTCAAGCCCTTAGTGAAGGAAGATCCATGCGCGTTGTTCCACCTTTTTCTGAACATAACCGCGAGTAGCAAGAAAGAGAACAATAGATTCCGCGTGGGGAGTTGAAGCCATGGCTGATTTAATTGTAATCCTTGCATCTGTGACAGTGGTAAGTCTTGTAGCTTTCATAGGCATCGTCTTCATAGGTCTAAAAGAGGCTTTCTTAAGGCGCATTCTGATGGCACTCATCGGTTTTGCCTCAGGGTCACTCATAGGAGGAGCGTTCATTCATTTACTGCCAGAGGCATTTGAAGAAACAGGCCAAGCTATATTCTACCCCGTGGTCATTGGCATCGTCTTCTTCTTCGCCATGGAAAAATTCCTATATTGGCGACATTGCCACGAAGAAAAATGTCCAGTGCACATGTTTGTATATCTTAATTTGATAGGAGATGGAATCCACAACTTCATTGACGGAATGATCATTGCAGCCAGCTTCATCCTTTCATACGACTTAGGCGTCGCTACAACCCTAGCGGTTATTTTTCACGAAATCCCTCAAGAAATCGGCGATTTCGGAGTCCTAATATACGGAGGCCTTACGAGAAGAAGAGCCCTTGCATACAATTTTGTTTCAGCCCTAACCGCTGTTGTCGGCGCCCTCACAGTCTACTTCTTAGCCTACATTCAAGGTGTGGAACACTTCCTGGTTCCTTTTGCGGCAGGAGGATTCATTTACATCGCAGCAACAGACCTTATGCCGGAACTCCACAAAAGAACTCAAGCGAAAGAATCTCTGACACAGCTAGCGGCCGTTCTATCGGGAATAGGGTTGATGTCAATTCTGAAAGTTCTGTTAGCAACATAAGTGCGTAGTGGAGTTCCTCAAGTTCACGGATTTCCCTCGAAAAAATTCTTCAGACACTTCACTCGAAGAGTTGCTCGTCATCGCTTTGGATAACCTCGTAAGCATATTCTTCGCTCTTTTCCCACGGGCCTTCAGCGTATTTTTCAATCAGATCTTTCTTCACCCTAATAATAGCCTCTTTAGTATCAGCTTTGCTGAATTTAGCAGATAGACCCTTGCCCTCTCGCATGGTCACAGCGTCGCTTCCCATCTCTGCTTTTATGCCGTCCACTACGCACAGGAAAGGTTTGCAGTTTATGGTTTCCACCATGCACTTCTCTGGTTTTTCGCCCAGAATCCTCTCCGCCCGTAGGCTCATCTTCAGACCAAGAACTAGGAAAGGGCCGAGATGCCCATGAAGTCTGACCGCATTTTCCAAAACTTCTTTAGAAACAGTTGTTGACGTTTACTATTTCACATCCATCCTGCGCACGCCCCTAGTGGCTAGGCTTACAACCAAAACTATACCAATGATACCTCCAATAACACCGCCAACCGCATGCAGCCCAACCCAACCGAGGACCCCACCCCATTTGGCTAAGGCTGGTGCGGCCATAAAGAACGTGCCTATTATTAGTCCTGCCACTGCAGCTGAAAGCACCGAAACAGGAAGCATTGATGCCGTGACAAATAACGAGTTCTTGAAGCTTCTGTTGTATCCAATGAGCTTTGCAGCGATATCAAAGGCTATGCTGGCTACCGCAAAACCAAGAAAGTGAACCCCACCAGGATTAAATACGAAGTTGACGACTGTTGCAATAAGCCCTACCGCAGTTGCTGCTCCGAACTTCCTAACCCACCAGACAGTAAAGGTGAGAACTGCGAAACCTATCATATCGCACAAAATTGGTAACCCTGTCATTCTGAATACAATAGGGGCGAAGATGGAGTTTAGAACGCCCCAGAGTGCTGAGAACAAGGCGATAGCTGCTACCTTGCGACTGTCAAAGTAGGTCACAGCGTAATCTCCAAGGTGTTACGATTTATCCATTTCGTAACATCAAGCATAAAAGCTTTCCGCTTACAACAATATTCAACAGGAACAGGGTGGTCGAATGCCTCAGAAAATGAAGGTAACGCGTTTCAGTGTTTCACTACCACCTCCTCTCGTGGAGAAGTTGGATGAGGCTTGGAAGAGCATGCGATACGAGAACCGTTCAAAGGCTATTCATGATGCTGTGCGCAGTTTTATCGCTGAATTCGAGTGGATGCGAAAAGAAGGGGGTCGAGTTACTGGCGCTGTCCTCG
>Ga0315296_10002735_pt1 | contig 14912 bp, 12 predicted proteins | sample YL17G14_18_MG_FD_203921 | JGI IMG/M metagenome (GOLD analysis project Ga0315296, IMG submission 203921) | Sediment microbial communities from Yellowstone Lake, YNP, Wyoming, USA - YL17G14_18 | ecosystem: Environmental > Aquatic > Freshwater > Lake > Sediment | place: USA: Wyoming | collected... | reverse complement strand
AGGTGTAGGCACCGTCAAGTGGTTCAACGGCGGCAAGGGCTTCGGCTTCATCACCCGTGATGAGGGCAAAGACTTGTTCGTCCACTTCTCGGGCATTCGCGCTGGTGGACCTCGTTCGTTAAACGAAAACGACAAAGTCGAGTTCGCTATCGAGCAGGACCAGCGCGGGCCGAGAGCCACCGATGTGGTGGTGACCGAGTCCGCTCCGCGCCAGAGCTTCGGCCACGATCGCTACTAGGCCAAGCGAAGGCGTGAGCTAACGCGATCACGAGAGAGCCTCGGGGTTAGTTCCCCGAGGCTCTTTTCTTTGCCGCAAGGATACATCCTGAGTAGCAGCGAAGCAGCGTATCGAAGGATACATCCTGAGCTCCGTCGAAGCCTGCCCTGAGCAGAGTCGAAGGATACATCCTGAGCTTGTCGAAGGATAGGGCGCACCCTGCATTCTAGCGCCACTTGACAATTGTGGAAATCGCGCGTACACTTAGAATAAGAAGGTACACACTGACCTTGCTTTCGCAGATGGAAGAAGCTCACCAGTAGCTGTTTTCTCATCCTCGACTGCGCGGCGATGTGTAAGTGGGGAATCCAGAGGGAAGCCAAGGCTTCCAGAGGCACAGCCGCACCTTCAAGTCCAGGAAAGGAGAACAGCTATGTCAGAGCAAAGAGGCGTAGGCACCGTGAAGTGGTTCAACGCGGGCAAGGGCTTTGGCTTCATCACCCGCGAAGAGGGCAAGGACTTGTTCGTCCACTTCTCGGGCATTCGCGCTGGTGGACCCCGCGAGTTGAACGAAGGCGACAAGGTCGACTTCGCCATCGAGCAGGACCAGCGTGGGCCGAGAGCCACCGACGTGGTGGTGACCGAGTCCGCTCCGCGCCAGAGCTTCGGCGGCGGCTACAATCGCTACTAGGCCGAGCGAAGGCGTGAGCTAACGCGATCACGAGAGAGCCTCGGGATTAGTTTCCCGAGGCTCTTTTCTTTCCCCTGGGCAGCATTTCCTATTGACTCCGGTTCCAGCCTGCGCTATAATGGACAAGTGAGGGCCGCAGCCAGACTTCGTTTCCACTTCGCCTCAGCCGGTCCTGCGGCAAGAAGTGGACGTCGAGTTGGGCCAGGCCCTCGGCAGAGGGGACGAGTGTTCTGAGTTCCTTCTCCATCCCAGACCTCGGAGCTCTCAACAGTAGTGGCTTGACAGTCATCCCGGGAGCGTATACAATTTGTATGCAATCGTATACGAAATGTATACAGCCTGGAGGTCTCCTGTTGGAAGAGCTCTTCTCCTCGCAAGCTAGGGTCGCCATTCTGAAGCTTCTCCTGCTCAATGGAGACGGTCGCTTCTACCTGCGCGAGATCGCCACCCTCACGGAACAGCCAGTGCAGGCCGTCCAGCGAGAGCTACCGAAGCTGGAGCGGATAGGACTGCTTGACCACACAGTCCACGGGAACCGCAAATACTACCAGGTGAACAGAGACTGTCCCATCTTCCCGGAGCTCAAGTCCATCTTCCTCAAGACCGTGGGCTTGGGCGATGCCTTGCGGCAGTACCTGAGCAAGGAAGTGGGGAGCATCGAGGTGGCCTTAATCTACGGCTCCTACGCCAGGGGGGAGGAAAGCATCGCCAGCGATGTCGATCTCTTCGTAGTGGGGACCATCAACGCCAGAGACCTGTCCGCCGGCCTCGCGAAGGCCAGGTCGGAGCTGAGTCGGGACATCAACCCGGTGATGATGACCCCGCAGGAGTTCAGGGCCAAGGCGACTGCACAGAACCATTTCGTCCTCTCGCTCCTGGAGCAGCCGAAGACCTTCCTGGTGGGAAATGCCGAAGATCTTGAGTCGCTTGCTGGCCGAAGGAAAGCTGAGCAGTCATAGGACCCCGCCGCGTCCGCCGAGGCCATGGGCGAGGGGGTGCAGGTGGAGCTAGTGCAGGCGATCGGCAGAGGGGACCAGTGTTGTGAGTTCTTCGAGGCTGGCGTGAGAGGCACCGGACTGGCCGAACAGGTTCGGAGAGAAGGCGTCACGCGCACGTCTATAGCGGAGAGGAGAGAGAGTTGAGCGATAGGAGACAAATCACAGAGGCTGAGAAGGCCAGGCTGCTCGAGCAGCACGGACGACGGTGTTTTGTCGATGGCGAGCCCATCCCCGAAGACGACGCAATCGAGTTTCACCACATTCGGCCATTCTCTGACGACGGACCCACCTCTCTGGACAATATGGCACCGGTGTGCAAGCGTCATCACCGCGGCATAGGGACCATGAGCCTTCAGGAATACAGGGACAAGCTTGACCTGGGTCAGCTGTTCCAAGGGGAACCCAAGTACTTGGACGATGTCATTCGGGCCAAGACGGGGACGTGTGGGATGGAGTTCAGGTACGAGCTGGCGGACGCTGCGATTCGCCTCTATTTCGAAAACACGAGCCCACAGTACCCGCTTGACACGTGCCCCACCACCGGCTGGCGCTATTTCTACGCTACAGTTCCCGTCAAGCACCTTAGGAACGATAAGGAGCTTCAGCCCCGAGCACTGAGAGAGGGTTCGATGTGGGGGCTTTATCGGCATTTCCAATCGAACACCCAGTTGGCGCCATCTATTTGCCGCATTGACGAGAAGGGCGATCTCCTCCTGTTTGACGGACAACATAAGGCCGCCGCGCAGATCTGGGCAGGGCATCCGCTGATCGAGTGCAAGGTGTACGTGTGCCCCGATGACAGAAGGCTCAAGGAAACTAACCTGGAGGCTCATGGCAACCTTCGGCAGATGCCATTCTACTCGCACGAACTGATGAGGAAATACGCCGCTATCTTTGGTGAGGACTGGCAAGAATACATGGAGACCGAGGGAGAAAAGTCGGAGCAAGGCTTTTTCAGCTTCCTGGTACACGCCAAGGCAAAGACGAGGGCGCAAGCGAGGAACGGATTCGCGTTGGCGATGTACAACGAGATCGTGGATGACCCGACGAACAAGCTCTCCGCGTACCTTTCAGAAAAGCCCCGGGGGCCGAAGCAACCCCTCGCGTTCGCGCGCCTGAGAAAGACCTTCTTCCAGCAGATGCTGCTGCCCCCGCCAGTCGAGGATGAATTCGAGTCCGACGGCGACTTGCGAAAAGAGGAGAAGAAGAACCTAGTCAAGTTGATGAACATCGTGGCAGAGGAAGGGCTGGAGGGCAGATGGGATCCAGATCGCGCTGATGCGGCTCATCGCAAGGCAGAACGCATTTTCAGCGCGGGAGCGGTGAGGGCCTGGGTAGTACTCCTGCGCGACACCATCAATGCGCACCTCAGACACTACACGGACGACCAGAGGCGTCGGTTCTTCTACCGTCGTATCGCCGACGAGGACTTTGAGTACTTCAGGCTGTTCGTTCACAAGATATTCTCTCACAAGATATGGGATGACCCTGATCCGTCGGGTGAGATCGCGGCGAGGCTGGCAAAGGACGACGCGACGACGGCAAGGAGCCTGTTCGAAGAGAAGGGGCTTACCGTGCAGTGGGTCATGGGGGCATGACCGTACCGATTACAGCGACTGGGTGTGGGAGGACGGCCAGATCCACTCGTGTGCGCGGCGTGCGGTTGCCCGCTGGTGGTGGAGGGGTACCTGGGGGATAAGCCAACGTCCTGCCTCTGTTCCAGGAGCTGGGTGACGACTGTGGTGAGTTCTAGTCGCTTAAGGCCACAGATGGGCAGGTGACGCACCCACGGATGTGCAAGTGAGGACACGCGTGCGCATAGGCCTAGTAGCGTGCACAAAGAGAAAGCAGCCTTATCCTTGCGCTGCGCGACAGATGTACTCGCCTTCCGCTCTCTTTAGAAAGGCATCGGCCTACTGCGCTCGGGAGTACGATACGTGGTACATCCTTAGCGCCGAGTATGGTCTCTTGTCCCCTGACGAAACCATCCAGCCCTACGACAAGACTCTCAAGACCATGTCGCACGCGCAATGCGAGGGTTGGGGCCGGAAGGTGTCAGCCCAATTAAAGGGGCTGGGCGATCACCGGTACTTTGCCCACGCGGGGTTGGCGTACCTCAGGCCATTGTCCGGTATGAATATCGTCAGCGTGCTGGCCGGTTTGAGGATGGGCGAGCGCTTGCGGTGGTATGATGAGCACCTTGCTGAGGAAGCGGACATAGCATCATCCAGGCGGGGAACTCATGAGGCATGGAGGCTCGACCGTCAGTTGACAGTCGAGCAGCTGGCGAGGGCCGCAGAATGGTACAGGCAGAACACACACTACAATACTGCCTATTCAAGTTTGCTGAGCCAATCATCTTTCTTGACCAAGCTGCAGAACACGCCCGACCAGTTGTCAAATGGCGATGTCCTTGACAACCTCATCAAGGGTTTTCTCAACCCGTTCAGAGCTCGGCTGCCGAACTCCATCGAGACAGCCACTGCCATCAGGTCAAGACTGGTCCGCGTTGCAGAAGAAGTCAGGGGGCTGGCACACGAGAACCTCTTGGAAGTCAACCTCTCCCAGGACCCGGGGGCGATGGGCACCCACATACCCCCAACCTACGAGGTGATTCGGACGGCACACAGGGTTGGGCCGACCACAACGTCCAAGATCCTGCACGCGCTGAACCCCGCGCTCTTTGTGATGTGGGATAGTGCCATCCGCGATCACTACTCTGGTCTGGTCGGCAGGAAGCTGGTCACCGGCGCCGACTACCTGGTCTTTCTCGCCCACATGCAGGAACTGGCGAGGTCAGTGGTCAGAGATTTCTCCCTTCGACACGAACATGCATTGGCCGTGGACTTGTACCTGTCCGAACATCTTGGGCTTGAGGCACCTGTCACACTGGCGAAGTTCTTGGACGAGTACAACTGGGTCACCATCGTCAGACGAGTTGTGGTACCTTGAGCCCCGCGCCAGCATCTCGCAGGGGAGGATGGATCTGTGGTCAATGAGACGCATGGCCCGGGATCGGTGATCCAGAATCGCGAGCGTTTGTGGCCGATGCTGCATGAGCTGGACAAGCTGCCGATGGCGGCGTACATAGATGCTGGGCATCTATGGCTGCGGCTCCAGGCGCGAGACGCACTGAACCCTCCTGCCGGGTACCCGGGGGCGATTGTTGCTGTGCCATGACGAAATCGCCAGGAAAGATGCAAGAAGAGCAGCCGCATAGGCGCCCGGAGGCCCAGCCCCCACATGAGGCGCGTCACCGCCGGTTCGGCCACTCGCCTGCGGGCACGCCCGCGCCTAGCGGACGACGCGTACCCCCTGCACCACCGCGTTCCCGCCGGCAGCGCCCTCGGGCGTCTTCTAAGTCGCTGTTTTCTCAGCACTATCTAGACAATCGAATCCAGGATCACGAAGAGTGGGCTGAGGATGTCTCCGAGCCTCTCAGGCGTTTGCAGGCACTCTACGAGGAGAAGGAAGACATCCTACCTCAACTCAGCGAAGCCCAGACCGAGGAAGAGTTCATCCAGCGTGCCCTGGGTATCCTGGGATTTGCCTACATTCCGCAGACCCCTGTCAGGATAGCCGGGCGTGTCCAACGCCCTGACTATGCTCTCTTTGTCAACGAAACGGTCAAGTCAGACGCCTATTCTCTTCAGGAGGATGAGGCGGCCTTCTATGCCCGAGCGTCAGCCGTGTGCGATGCGAAGTACTGGGACCGGCCGCTAAGCGAGGTCCGCAAGGATGACCCTCGTGACGAGTTCAAGAACACCAACCCTAGCTTCCAAATTGTTAACTACCTCATAGGCACCAGGGTAGACTGGGGTATACTGACTAACGGAGGCGCCTGGCGCCTCTACTACCGTGAGGCCTCGTCGACCGCGACTGAGTTCTACGAGACGGACCTCGTGGAGTTGCTGCAAGCCGATGACCCGGAGCGTTTCAAGTACTTCTGGCTCTTCTTTAGGCGGGATGCCTTCATCAAGGACGCCCAGGATCGCAATTTCTTGGAGCGAGTGCACGATGGGAGTGCGACCTACGCCCAGGTTATTGGCGATCGGCTGAAGGATCTGGTCTTTGATGAGGTATTCCCGCTCCTCTGCGGAGGCTTCGTGGCTCATGGGGCCGCGAACGGCGCGGACGTCACTGGTGAAGATGCCAGGCGACTCATATACGAGGCTAGTTTGTCCCTTCTTTACAAGCTTCTGTTCCTACTCTACGCTGAGGCCCGCAGCCTGCTGCCCATTGAGAACCCGGGTTACCGCACTCAGAGCCTTACTGGAATGGCAGGGGAGGTGGCGCGTCGGCTCCACCGTGAGGAGCCCTTTGGCCGGACATCCACGGCTCTTTACGACCGCCTGCTCAGCCTGTGCCGGATGGTGGATCAGGGTGATCGAAACCTCAGCTTGCCCGGTTACAACGGCGGCCTTTTTCACTTCGACTTCAGCGTTCCTGCTGACGAGCACAAGCATAGGGCTAACTGGTTCTTGACCGAAAACAAGGTGTCCGACGAAGCTCTCGCCCATGCACTGGACCGACTGGCGCGAGTCGATGGAGAGCCAATTGACTACGGTTTCATCGGCGTGCGACATCTGGGCGCCATCTACGAAGGCTTGTTGGAGTATCGGCTGGTGGTGGACGATGCTACCACTGGCCAAGTGCATCTTGAGACCGACAAAGGGGAACGCAAGGCTACGGGATCCTACTACACTCCGGACTACGTTGTCAAGTATATCATCCGCCATACCCTGGGTCCCGTTCTTGAGGAGCGGGAAGAACGGTTCGGGAAGTTGATGGGCCAGATTTCTGAAGTGCGCAAGCAGTTGGGCGACGCGCGCCGTGGTCCAGACAGTATCCGCACGCTGCGGGATAAGCTAGAGCGGCTTGAGCATCAAGCACTGGAAGCGCTGCTCGACATCAAGATCTGTGACCCGGCGATGGGCAGCGGGCACTTCCTGGTCGAGGCGGTGGACTTCCTCACTGACAGGTTCATTAATATCCTCAATCGGTACCCGGAGCATAACCCCGTGCTGACTATGCTCGATGGGATCCGGCAAGACATCGTGGCCAGCCTGCGGAGTCAGGGCATCGCAATTGACCGGGCTAGGCTCGACGATACGCAGCTCTTGCAGCGTGTGGTGATGAAGCGATGCATCTACGGGGTGGATCTGAACCGCATGGCCGTGGAGTTGGCCAAGGTTAGCCTGTGGCTGCACTCCTTCACGGTCGGCGCTCCCCTCAGTTTCCTCGATCACCATCTGCGCCGTGGCAACTCCCTCATCGGCGTATGGGACATCGAGGAATACTTCGCACCAGGGTCACCACGATGGAATGATGTCGTCCGTACACTCTCCGCGATGGTCCGCATTTCGCACTTGACCGACTGTACAGTTGGTGAGGTTCAAGAGAGCTATCGTCTGTTTGACGATAGCCAGAGATGGATCAACCCGACCAAGGAGCGCCTCAATGTCCCGCTTGCAACACGCCTTGCGGATCTTGGAGATATCGGTCGAGCTGAACAGGTGGCTTATCTGTCCGCGGAGGAACGAGCTGCCTTCGACCAAACGGCTGTTGACAAGTTCCGGCGCGCACAGGAGACAGCAGCGGACAAGCAATTCTTCCACTGGAAGCTTGAGTTCCCGGAGGTCTTTATTGATCTTGAGCGTGCCACCTGGAAGGAGAATCCTGGGTTTGATGTGGTGGTGGGGAATCCACCCTACTTCAACGTTGATGCATTATCGAAAGAGCATTTGACTGCTCTTCGGCACCTGTATCCCGCTATCCACAGTAACCAGAATGACGTTCTATACTACTTCCTGGTGCGAGGGGCCACGCTTCTGCGGGGCCGCGGCAACTTCGGCATGATAGTCGCGCGCTATTTCCTCGAAGCGAAAGTGGCATCCAAGCTCAGAGAATACCTCTCCAGGTCAGCAAGGCTACGATCCGTACTGGATTTCAGAAATGCGCAGGTCTGGCCTGAGGTAAATGTTCTCACCTTGATCATCACGTTTTCGCCCATGTCAGACGAGCCGCTTCCTTCTAGCACGTTCGTGGCTATCAGGATCCGAGACGTACGCTCGTCACAACTAGCTGCCGTTGTAGGAGGACTCTCGGACACTGCATCGATGCAGCCGATGCCAGGAACCGCGGACTTCGAGCTATTCACTGTTGATCAAACACAACTTGGAGAATCGAGTTGGCTGTTTGCCCCGGCTGCCGTCCAGGAGGTCAAGGCCCGGATGAGCGGCTCTAGCACGCTTCTCTCTTGCTTGCTGCGGTCAGGACAAGGCATGAAGAGCGGGAGAAACGAGGTCTTCGTCGTAGACGAAGACACCGTCAGCCTCTATGGGATCGAGAGAGATCTGCTCAGAAAGTACGTGAAGACACGGGACATCCAGCGATACTCTGTTTCTTGGCGGGGTCTGTACCTGATTTGCACCTACAATCAGACCAGGATCGATGATTTTCCAGGCGCGAAGCGGTACCTAGCAGAACATCGTCAGGAACTGGAGAAACGATTTCAATTCCGAGACGGCACCTGCAAATGGTTCGCTCTCAGCATACCTCAGAACCGTGAGCTGTTCTGCTGTGATGAGAAGATACTCACTCCCCTCTATGCCACCCGCAACAAGTTTGCACTCGACTCCGCGGATGATGGCCAGGGCTACATTGCGCTGACAGACGTATATGCACTGGCGCCGATCCCGGAAGATAGTGGCTTTTCAACCAGATTCCTTCTGGCCCTTCTCAACTCAAGCGCTCTAACCTACTGGGCGAGTTACTCAGCCAAGCTCAAGCGGGGTGGGTACTATGAGTACAGCTCAGCAACCCTCGATCCAATGCCAATCCGACGAATCGACTTCGCCACCCCTCGCAGCAAGCGCGAGCGTCTGGTTGGCCACGCCCAGGATCTTGACACCGCTGGTGACGAAGAAGCGCTGCTCAATTTGACCAACGAATGTCTCGCCAGCAAACCCGAGCAGGCCGACGTGATCCACGACATTCTGGCTCATCTGGGGGCTCAGATGACAGGGATGCGCGAAGAGAAGGAGAGATATCAGGAATCGTTAGTCTTGGACCTGTCTGGCTACCTCGATAACACACAGGTGACCAAGTTGAACCGGCTTCATACTCTAAAGACGCCACCGGCGGAAGATACCAAGAACTACTACAAGAGACTGGCGACCTACCACGAGGCCGTGGCGTTGGCCGACGCCCAACTTGGGTCCTTGGCCAGCGAGACGCTGGAGCTACACGAGTTCTGGCGGCTGAACCAGGCGCAATGGATCTGGCTCCTCCGGCAGAGGCTGGGCGATCTGGCCAATATGGGAGAGCTGGTGAGACTCTACGAGGATTACCGGGCCGAGTTGGTCCCACTGATGCGCCGCATCCACCGCACCGACCGCCTGATTGACCTAGTGGTCTATCGCTTGTACGGCCTGACCGAGGAGGATGTCAGCCTAGTGGAGAAGGGCTAACGGGCTACTCGCGCGCCAGCATCATCGATCGGACTCTAGGATGAAGACCCGAGAGGCCTTTGTTACTTTTCTTCGGAAAGTGGAGCGTGCGCTCGAGGACAGCCTAGAAGGTCTCAAGACCCTCGGTCAGTAGGCATCGCATTCGATTGAGCAGCACCAGGCTACGATCACTGATTTGGCCAAGAGCGTGTGGGACTTGCCTCTGCCAGAGCATCAACAATCGCAGACATCGACTTGCAGTCTGGCGTACAAGCACCGCTCATACATGGTAGGCGATATGCCAGGCTCCCGGTTGTCTCGTTGAGGTGAGCCAGCCAAATGGAAACGATTCTGCAGGCGATTCACCGTTGGTTCCTGGCTAAGAGGGACCACTTCGTTGCGTTCGCAGAGACGGATACTCGGCTCGAAGGATGGCTGAAGGGCGAGCTCATTGTCCTGCTGGTGGGATTGCGTGACGACGGGCTCATTGAGTCCTTTGATCGCGAAGCCAAGTTCATCGCCCCTCACGGACGCAAGCAAGTCGACTTCCGTGTGTGGCTCAAGGGACGTGCCTGCCTCTGCGAGCTCAAGGCGCTGTGCATTAGCCAAGCCGCCGGGACCCCCAGGAACCTGCAGTTCTACTTCAGGGACGACGACGTGGGCGTCATCAAGGACTTCTGGAAGTTGCGTGCGCTGCCAGGCGACGAGAAATGGGTCCTGGGGTTCGTCTATCCCCGTCCAGACCTTGGGCAGTGGTCGTACGCGACGGCATCTATTCCTGCTGACGCCGGACCATGGCAGTGCCTCACCGACCCACGCGACTTTCCGCCCCACCTGTTCGTCGCGGCCTGGAGGCTGCGACCGTAGCCCAGTCGTTCCATGGCCACCACTGGTGGTGGTCGATGATCGAGCCTTTCACTGGGGGCGTGATGAAGGATCTGGCCCAGTTCTTCGACATCGTCGCCCGCCATGAAGCCGAGTCACAGGAATAGGAGGCCTACATGGAAGAGCGCCGCTATTGCGACCCCCTGGTGGTCACCGACGACGGTGCAACGCACAAGCTGACTCGCGTACCTTTCGACGAAAGGACTGTACAGGAAGGCTGGCTACAAGACCTGCTCGAGCGCCATCCTGAGTTGCTCCCTGTCGAGGACATTGAGCCTGCCTTTGCCCCCCTGATTCCCATAGGGCGCGAAGTGAGCACTCCTGCGGGCAGTATTGACAATCTGTTCATCAATCCGGATGGCTACATCACGCTCGTGGAGACCAAGCTGTGGCGCAATCCGGAGGCTCGACGGCTGGTAGTCGCGCAGATCCTCGACTATGCCAAAGAGGTGAGCCTGTGGGACTATGAGCAACTCGATGGGCACATTCGGGCCGCTGCCCGGCAGCGGCGCAGACAAGACGCTGGGCCATACGAGATGGCAAAGGCAAGTGGCGCTGCCGCTGACCTGGATGAGGCCCAATTCGTCGACAGAGTAACCAGGAACCTTCGCCGGGGACGGCTGTTGCTCATCATCGCAGGGGACGGTATCCGCGAGAGCGTCGAAGCAATGGCGGAATATCTTCAGCAGACCCCTGGGCTCCAATTCACCCTGGCCCTGGTGGAGTTGCTCACCTACGAGTTGAGTCCGGGTTCAGCGGCACTGCTCGTCGTACCCCAAGTCGTTGCCCGAACCAGGGAGATAACCCGCGCCGTCGTCAGGGTAGAGGGAACTGGCATCGAATGGGTCAAAGTAGACGTGGACGCCAGCACCCTGACGCCCCGCGAGCGAAGCAAACGCTTCACGCTGGCGGAAGAAGACTTCTTTGATATCTTGGGCCAGCATGTTGCAGACGAGGAGATAGAGGTTGCCCGCAGGCTGATCAACGACCTGGGTAACATGGGCCTGGAGATCGACTGGAAGCAGGCTAGCTTCTCGGCCAAGCTCGCCGATCCCAACGCCAGCGGCAGGCGACTGACCATGCTCCTGGTCAGCAGGCAAGGACAACTGTCCATAGGCTGGCTGCCCGGACAGCTAGAAGAGCTGGGGCTTCCCGAGGGGATTGGCCTAGACTACTACCAGCGCGCTGCGGGGCTCTTCGGCAACTGCCAGGTTAGGAAGAATCCAGCTGGCGGTTTCGCTTGGTCCCGAGGTATTCGTCTTTCCGAGTTGGGCCAGACGTACGACAAGTTCATCGAGATCCTGGCCGACACCATCGAGCGCGTCAGGGCTGCAGCAGGCGCCCAAGAATAGCGTACGCCCCGAGCGTTAGGAGGCCACTTGGCAATTAGGCGGCAAAGCGCCGTTGTTGACAAAGGAGGCTACACCGACATGACTGATCCCCTTCAAGTAGGCGACCGAGTCGAGTATTACGCAGACAAACACAAACTGACGGTGGTAGGCGAAGTCATCGAGCTTCCGGACGGTCACAAACAGGTCAGGATCGAGGTACGGCAGGCACCCGACCCTCAGCTCATAGGCCAGAAGTGGTACGTCGGCCACCTCCGACTCCTCAAGGCTGGGGGCGACCCACGTCCCGGCCCCGGCGGCCAGTCCGACTACTCAGAGGCGCTCATTGAGATAAGGGATCGTGTCCTGAGAGAACTGCCTTGGGAGCTGCGGCCGGTGCGGTCCACCGAGCGCCCGCGGAAGGAGCTCCACCTCGCTCACGAACCCGAAGGTGTGACCTATCGCGTCGAGGTCAGCCCAAAGGGGCTCGTAGTGAAGCTCACCCTCAACGTCAAGGACGACGAGAAGAGAAAGGCCGCATATGAGGCCCTCCAAGCGAAAGAGGACGCTATCCGGCGTGCTCTGGGCGAGGTACGCTTCAACTGGACAGGGACGCTCCCATGGGCGGTGCTCGAGGAAATCACCTGGCCTGGCGAGGATGGTCCTCGTCCGCTAGACATAGACCGGACAGTGCAGAGACTCACCCTCTACATCACAACTGTGCAACCGATGCTGAACAAACTCTAAACCGCATCGGCCGGAGCCCCGTGGTCAACCGAATAGCATACGCCCCGAGCGTCAGGAGGCCCACATGGCCATGACAGACAGAGAACGCATTCTCGCCTATCTCCGTTCCCTCTCGCCCAAGGCAGCCACCAACAGCGAGATCCTGGAGGGCACGGGCATAGAGCGCCACCAGCAGGTCTACGAACTCACCCAGGAGTTGATGTTGGAGGGCGCAATCCACGGCGTGAAGGGCGAGGGGGGCTGGTTGTTCTGGCTTGGTGAACCAGAAGCGCTCCCGGAACCCGTTCGCACCGCCAGGCGTCCCCGCCGCATGAGCTCGCGCCAGTTTGAGGCGCTGGCCCGGCAGAGGATGAGCGAGGACTATGATGTGCCGCTAGAGCCCGGTTGGGTGGGACAGGTTCACAAACGCTTCGACTTCGTGGCCCCCTATGCGCGCATCGTAGGCGACGCCATGTACTACACGCCGGTCAGGGGGACTCGCTGGCCTCCGGCCAAGGCTGCCAGCATCACGGAGCACGTCTGGCTGTTGGAGAAGACCGGCGCTCCCGAGACCTTCCTGGTCTTCGGCAACGACCGGCAGGTGCCCATTCTGTGGCTGGAGCGGTACGGCAACCTGGTCTCTGGCGTGACGTTCTTCTTCTTGAGCGATGACGGCGAGCTGGAGGAGCTGCCCAACCCGGGGGCAGTTGGAGGAGGGACTTCCTGAGGAGGAGGAAACCGTGAAAGACACAGTGAAGCACAAGCTGCCCGGCGACCCAGGCGAGGGGCTCACCGATTGGTTCGAAAGGATGAGCCCGTTTCTCCAGCAGCAGACGCGACGCCAGGTCGAGTACAAGCGTAAGCACTGGCCAGACCTGCCCGATGGCACTTGGCGAAGCAACCCCTATCCCCACATTCTGCCCGAGGGCAGCCAGGAAAAGGCCTTCTTCGAGCCATTCTTGATTCCCTATATGCAGGCCCACGACATCGCCTTCCACGCCGAATCCCTAAACCTGCGCAGCTCCCAGGCCTGCTGCCTCAACTTTCTGTACTATCTCCGGCAGAACCTTGAGCAGGCATCGGAGGTGCTGAGGGGCTGGTTTCCTGAACTGCTAAGGGTCACCAGCATCGAATTCGAATACACCGGCCCCGAGGCCGCCACCACGTGGCTGGGCGAGCCGCCAGGGGGCAAGCGCGGCATGAACCGCACCAGTGTAGATGCAGCCATCTGGTGGGCGGACATACACAGGAAGCCAAGGCTCACCCTGGTGGAGTGGAAGTACACCGAGAAGGGCTTTGGCAACTGCGGGGGCTATGTGTCCAAGGGGAACAACAGTCGGGATAGGTGCCGGACCGTCGACATGCGCTCCATCAGCCCCAAACGGGACTGCTACCTCGTGCAGGGCGACACATCAACTACTCAACGCCACTACTGGGACCACATGGACGACGCAGGGATCAACTACCGGGTGTTCCAGGAGCCTGGGTGCCCATTCCGTGGACCCCTCTATCAACTACTAAGACAGCAACTCCTGGCCCACTGGCTGGAAACCAACACCGACAACAGGGTGGATGTAGCTGTTGCCTGCTTCAGGGACAACGAGGACCTTATGAGGTCGCCGAGCTACCTCAAGCACGTGCATCCTGACCTGCCGTCAGCATGGGGAGCCTTCCTGGCTGAGCCAGAGCGCTTCCAGGTGCTCCACGTCGAGGACCTCATGGCTCACTGTGACTACGTGTCCAGCGTAGCCACGTCGCCCTGGAGAGAATACCTGCGCGAGAGGTACAAGATCTAGTCAGGGCTACCCACTCCGTGTGCAGTTGCACCATGAGTTCGTAGTGTGCCCAGGCGCGCTTTGCCAACCGGCTCAAGCCGGTTTCCCCTTTGTAGCGCGGGACTGCATCCTGAGTAGACCGAAGGTCGTATCGAAGGGTCAGTCCGGCGCCACTGCCCCGGGTCGCGTGCGCCAGCACGCCGATGCGTCTACTCCCCCTCAGCCAACCGCTCGAGAAAGGCACGGGCGGTGAGGATCGGGATGCCCTGGTACGCGCCCAGCGCCAGCAGGTGCCCATCGCCACTGACGATGACGTCCGCCTCTGCGTCTACGGCGCAGGCCAGCACCTTTTCGTCTGCTGGATCAGCAGGGATGACCCCTGTAGCCTGAGCCTGGCCTGGCACCACGAGGGCATCATGCTCCAGCAGGTCGATCAGTCCCTCGACGTCTTTTTCGGTGAGGGCGTATTTGCGCCTGAGGCGAGGGTAGTTCAGCGTGGATCGGATTTCAGCAATCAGGTCCGGCGAGGTGACCAGTATGTACTGCTGCTGGCGCCAGGCATCCACGACTCGTGCCGGCAAGCCAGCTTTGACCAACAGGCTGCTGACCAAGACGTTGGTATCAAGGACCGCCTTCAGCACCGGCAGCCCTCACGGCAGCGATGACCTCGGCCACGTCCTTTTCCACCTCTTCGGGGGGCAGTTCCGGCAGGCGGTCGCGAATACGGTCCAGCACTTCGAAACGCGCTTCCCGTTCCGCCATGAGCCGTTCGTACATTTCCACCGGGATCACGGCGACCATCGGCCGGCCGGAACGCTCCACGATCACCACCTGCTGGCCG
>Ga0315296_10002734_pt1 | contig 14912 bp, 12 predicted proteins | sample YL17G14_18_MG_FD_203921 | JGI IMG/M metagenome (GOLD analysis project Ga0315296, IMG submission 203921) | Sediment microbial communities from Yellowstone Lake, YNP, Wyoming, USA - YL17G14_18 | ecosystem: Environmental > Aquatic > Freshwater > Lake > Sediment | place: USA: Wyoming | collected... | reverse complement strand
AAAAACTATCAAAGAGTTCGGATTAGATAGATGGGCAGAACATAGGCACAAGGCCTACGTATGGCAATAGCATCCTTTCTCAGCCATTGGTCCAGCTCTACACAATAGGGCGTTTTGCTGAGTCACACTCCGATGCTTTGTTCGATGGTGTGAAAATCTGATAAAATTGAATGTCCTTCTAGCGGGTATTAGGGATAGTTTTCTATGTCGGTGTATGAATTGATTTGTGACCAGCAACGAATTTGGGCAACACAACGAGGAATCAAGTTCGACGATGAGGGTTATACTCTTAATTTGAATGATAATCTGTTCCTTCCTCTCAGTACAGAAGTTGAAATGGAATTTAGGAAAGGAAAAGGTGACGAGCTGGGTGCTGAAAGTAAAAAGGCAAAATTGCAGGCCTTACATTCTTCATCAGCCTTGGTTGTTAATGTATTCGGCTATTGGCGTACGCGTAACATCGATAGGCTAGCTAAAGCTTGTGGAATATCTAAAGGGATGACAGAGCTAAAGTTTGAGCAGACTCATCCTACGCCTCTAGGCGGGATACCACCGCATCTAGATGTAGAATTTCACGGTGTGGGTCTTAAACCTGTGGCAATAGAGTGCAAATTCACGGAGACTTATCGTCTCCACTTAAAGAGAAGAATGAAACCCAGTTACTACACTTCCAAGAGCTTATGGTCAGAACTACCGGCATGTCATAAGCTGGTTGGTCGGATTCATAAAGAGGAAATAGGGAGGTCAAGCTTCAACTACTTAGATGTGCCTCAACTACTCAAACATATCCTGGGACTAACCACAGAATTTGGCGCAACTGGCTTTGAGTTGATTTACCTGTGGTATGAGGTTCCCTCTCAAGAAGCAAAGAGACATCGGTATGAATTGGATAAATTCAAAAAGGCCATATGTGACGACATACGTTTCAGAGACATCACATACCAAGAACTTTTCGGCAATCTCATGAGATGTAACGATGCCAGTAAATCTTACCTGTCGTATATTGGCGAACGATATTTCCCTAGTCTAGCAGAACACTAAATTGAGGGATAAGGTCAACCAGTTGGCTTTTCGTGCAGCAGAAATATTTACAACGTTAGGGGATAGTTACTGGGTGTTGGACAGCGAGACCAAGGAGAACCGGACTCCATCCCACTGGAATAATCCTCAAGAGCTAGCGGGAAAACATGAGCAAAATGGGCTACAGCTTCGACCCTCTGAACCACATAACACAAGCCAAATCAGCTGGCGTCAAGCTGTATGCAGCCGCTGTCTGGTGTGATTTTCTCGGTATTAGGGAGAAGCTACCACCGGAAATTGAGTTGCTGGAAATCCCCGAGCTGACAAAATTGATAGCCGAGGCAAAAAGAATTATTGGCGGGCCGTGAAGAACTTTGTAGCTTTATTGATGAAAGCGGTGCCCACCGGTTATTAAGCTGAAGCTATCAAAATCGCAAAGAGACTTTTGGTTTTTACGCTCCCTACTTTTCTCAATGCCTAGGCTGATTGCTGCAGGCATGGCTGTGTCATTTTAGTTTTATGCCGTGGTTCAGCGGTGTTCCTTCCGTTGGTCTCAACTATCTCATGCCCACGCAGCATTTATCATGTTCGGTTCTTTATCAGATAATTTTTTTATTCGAGCATTGAAGTAGAGTTACCGTGTGAAAAGGGTCAGAGGTCTTCGCTTTATCTACAGCGATACAGGTTTTATCAAGGAGGGCGAAGAGATTCAGGCGGGCATCGTAGGTGATTATGTAGGATGGGCAGGCCTCCAAATGTACAGCGCCTAGCTTCTTTGCGATTGGCCTAAACAGATATTGTAGCATCGTTACTTCCTGTGTATCTGATATGGTGATGTCAAAGATGACCACATCGAAACTATTGTCGGGTAAAGCTGTTTTTGTGGCGTCCATCAATTCTAGGTTTATTCTCTTACCGGCTTTCGCTTTTCCTTTTCGCTAGCTATATCCAGCATCGGCTCACAATAGTCAATTCCCGGCACCTCACAGTAATCGGGCATAGCTTCCAAATTGCTGCCTGTTCCGACGCCAACTTGATGATTCTATCCCGGGTTTTACGTCCAACCAATCCAAAATCCCCTCACTTATCTCATAAGGCCAAGTGCCGCTCCAAAAATCATCATAAATGGGCGCTGCCTTCCCGTAAACCGCCTTGATTAGCTCGTCATCCAAGTACTCCCTATTTTCAATTCTCTCGGGATAGGCGTCTGGCTCCCTGACTAACTCGCCAATTACTAATTTATTCCGGCTATATCCTTTGTGCGTCAACGACTTGTATGCCTAACGAGCCTGAAAATCCAGCCGATTGAAGGAGTCTTTTACCGCCTTTAAATTAAAATCGTTGAGTAACTCCATAACTCTATCCACGAATTTTGGATATCGCCTTAGGTACTCTACAAATTTGCCGGTTTCGTATCTTCCCATCCTCATGTTTGTCACTCGCCCATATCTGATATTAAAAGAGAGCTGAACTCTAAAAGCTCAGCTCCCTTGAGGTAGCCCCAATGCCTACTGATAAGCTATTAACTCAAACTGCCCCTGCTTGTCAATCAGACGTAAGACTCTCTCCTTTTCTTGGGCCCATGATCTGCTTCGGGAATGTCTATATAGGCAAGATCCAGCTTTTTGGGCGGTTTGACCACGCGCTTGATAAAGCGAGGGTCATCAACTATTTGCCATTTAGCGATTTTGCTCGCCTCCCTTCATTCAATAATTCTTGTAACCCGATATCGACTGTTTCTCTCTCACCCCCACGGCCATTTCCCAACCAGCATGATGTAGGCGCAGAAACCAGCGCCATTTTTGCTGACGATTTACACGTTATAGTGAACTTAAATACTAATCTCTTTATTTTGGGGGATAATTTGACTATTTTTGCGGACGCTAATCCAGTTGCTTAAGTTCCCCCGCTAGTAGCTGAAAGCCCTGAACGGTGAAGGGGGATTTGCCCCCCTGCTGGCTGACTCTTGCCTAGGCCCTGATGTGTCAGCTGTGAAACAGCTAGCCTAACCCGACATTCCCGCGTTCGCTGTTCATGCTACATCGATGTGCCTGACAATGGCGTCTACCTCCACCTTGATATCCATGGGCAGTCTAGCCGCCTGGATAGTAGTTCTTGCTAGTGGTAAGTCTCAGAAGTACTGGCTGTAGACGTCGTTGAACCTGTCAAAAAGGAAAACTATCTCCGCATTCAGACACCAAAGTATGTTTTTCTTACGTATTCTTCCCCCTTTAACTCTTCAGGGGTACCTGACATCGTGAACCCTCCCCTCTCCAAAAGATAGATCCGCTCCGAGTGTGTCAGGGCAAAACTCACGTTCTGCTCAGCGATGAGAATAGTAACCCCTCTTTTCTTCAATTTCTCTACGGCGTCAGACATGCCAGAAATCACAATAGGGGCAAGCCCTAAGGTTGGCTCATCTACTAGCAGCAGTACAGGACTTGACATCAAAGCCCTCCCCAAACAGAGCATCTGACGCTCCCCGCCACTCAGTGTCTTAGCTTCTTGCTTTTGGCGTTCTTTAAGGATTGGGAACAGTTCAAAAACCGCACTAAGGTTTTCGTCTATATTTTTACGTGAAGAGTAAGCTCCAACTAGGAGGTTGTCCCTTACGTTCATAAAGGGAAAGAGGTGCCCCCTCTCCGGGGCATAGCCAATCTTTAGCCTGACTATCTCTGTCGAGTTTAACTTATGCAGGTCTATTCCATCAAAGATAATCTGTCCCTCCCATTTGATCCGCCCGATGAGCGTACGCAGTAATGTCGACTTTCCTGCACCATTAGGGCCGATTACGCCTACACAATCTCCCCGTTCCATGCTAAATGAAATATCGTTCAAGGCCTGAGCCTTCCCGTAGAAGGCTTTAAGGTCTTTAACTTCTAGAAGAGCCATCTCTATGCCACCCCCTTAACGCCCAAATATGCCGCCTTAACCTTTTCATCCTTAACAATTTCCGCAAAAGGTCCCTCAGCAATAAGCCTACCAAAATAAATAACCACCACTCTATCTACTAAAGGAGCTAAAGCCCTCAAATCATGGCTGATAATTATGATGTTCAAACCTTCTGCCTTTTTCCTTCTTATGAGCTCTGATATTTCGGCGATTTCCACAATGGTAAGTCCAGCAAAAATCTCGTCGAGTAAAGCGAGCTTTGGATTAGTAGCCATTGCCTTAGCCATCTCAAGCCGACGAAGATTCCCCACAGTTAACTCATCAGGATACATTGAGAAGTACTCCCCCAAGCCCACATCTTTTCCGAGTTCCGTATACATTTCACTGCGAAACTCTCTTCTCAGTAACTTTATCACCTCATCCGGTAGTGCGCTTACCCGAATATTCTCAATGGCTGTCATATCCCTAAACGGTCTGGGTATCTGGTATGTCCGAGCAATGCCCATTTTTACCACTTCGTCAGTCCGACAGTGACTAATCTCTTCTCCTTCAAAAAAGATTTCCCCCGAATCCTGCTTATGGTCTCTCATGATAAGGTTAAAGACTGTAGTCTTGCCTGAGCCGTTAGGTCCCATAAGACCAAGAATCTCCCCTTCCTCTAGATGAAAGCTTAAATTATCAACGGCTGTAATCCCGCCGAAGTGTTTGGTAAGACCATGCACTTCCAGTAACTTAGCCATATTGCTTTCTCCTTCTTCTTTCCCGATACCAACTTCCTATGTCCGTGGCTATGCCGTAAAATCCGGTGGGTCTAAAGAAATAGACCCCAAGCGCAATCGCTCCATAAAGGAGCCACCTCTCTTCTCCGGGAAGGAAGGGGCGCGAGACCTGAAGCAAGCTGATTATGAAATAGGCACCAATTATCGGCCCGATGATGCTGTTTTGACCGCCGATTAAGGCGGCAATTAGTATCATAAAGAGCATGTCGATGCCGAAAATGCCCTCAGGTGATATGGTTCCCAAATAGTGAGTATATAAAACCCCCCCAATGCTTGCCACCACAGCACTGAGGAGGAAAGCGAGCAACTTGTATTTAAGGGTGCTAAAACCTTCAGTCTTTAGTGCATCCTCGTCCATGTGTATCGCACGTAGTATGGTGCCGATGTCAGACCTTGTCACAAACCACAGTCCAATTGCAATTGCAAACATGACACCGAGAGACATGTAGAAACTGGGGGTTGCGCCGGAAACCACTAAGGGCAAGCCGGTAATCCCTCTGGTTCCACCAGTTACGTCAGGCCTTATGGCGATAACTAAGCGGTGAGCCAGATCCATAAGTGCCAGGGTCACCAGGGCAAAGTAAGGGCCTCTTACCCTTAGAGCCGGAAAGAAAAAGGCCATGCCGGCGCCAACTCCAGCCAGTACGCCCAAAGCCATACTTCCATAAAGGGGAAAGCCGAACTCGTGAGCCAAAATAGCTGTAGCGTAACCAGCTATGCCGATTAAAAAGGGGTGCCCAAAACTTGTGTAACCAGTATACCCCGAGAGAACGTCCCAGCTCATCGCCCAAATCGCCACGAAGTTAGCGAAGACAAGAAATCTGAGAATACCACTAGGGAGGAAAAGCGGAAGTGTGCACATCACTGCAATAAAGATTAGCCACCAGAGCAATGACTTTATCAAAGTTGCACCTCATCTTTTAGATTTCTCTGCCAAAGAAACCCTTCGGGCGAAGGACTATGATGGCGATCATAATCGCAAACGCGACAGCACCCCTTAATCTCTCGTCTATCATCATGGTAGTAGCAGTTTCAGCGAAGCCGATGATGTAAGCGGCTATAAGGGCACCTGCAATGCTACCAACTCCTCCTATTATCACTATGGCAAAGGATATCACCAGCGGGAACACCCACATATACGGCGTTAGACTAGTAAAGGAGCCGAAGAAGACACCGGCAACTCCAGCTAGTGCCCCGGACCAAAGCCAAATTACAAGGCCCATCGTCTCAGGATTTACTCCCGAAATCAGAGCTCCCTCCATGTCCATGGAGGTAGCACGAATAGCCCTGCCGATGTGGGTCCTGTTTACAAAGACTAATAGACTAATTATAGTCACCCAGCTTAGAATCATGGCCACCATTATATTCTTTGAAACGGTAATACCTGCTACTAGGATAGTTCCGGTAATGACCGGCAAAACGTTCCTTGGTAGGTCGCCAATCATGAGAACCATCACGCTTTGTAGTACGATAGCCAGAATTAGTGTTGAGACAAAAACGGCGGTGGGGTCATGCAAAAAACGCCTGATGATAACTCTATATGTCGCCAAGGAAAGGCCAATGCCGACGGCTATAGCAGCAATGAAACCCACGTTCGTTGGCAGACCCAGCTGTTGAGTTATGACCCAGTAGGCATAACCGGCAAGCATAATGTATGTGCCATAAGCCAGGTTAAGTAGCCTGCCTACGCTATAGACCATAGTGAATCCAGCGGCGATTAAAGCATATAAGCCACCTATAAGAACTGCGTGAATTACTACGCTCATTATTATTAGCTAGTTCTTGACTCCTCTCATGGTTAACTTATCTTGTCATAAACAATCGCGTAGCCTGTCATACTACTAATTCGCTGTTGAGGCCATGACATCAAATAGTGACTCGAAAAATCCTCCGGCCAGTGAGTCTAACTACCCTCGACCGAAGGATTTTTCGCAGTCTAAGATTCAGCATTTCACTTGCTGTTATTACTTAATGACTACCATCCGCTTGGTATAGAGCCGACCCCTATTTACTACCTGAGCCAATGTGGAAGCTTAAACTCCCCGGTGGCATATAATTCTGGATAGATAAGCACCGGCTCTCCTTCCTGCCACTGAATGTAAGTTTCACTGCCGAGGTATCCTTCTTTGCCCGAGCGGTCGTAGACCCAGTTATGCACTGGGTTGTGGTCAGTAAGGGGGTCTATCTCACCCAATGCATAGAACTCGAAGTGTAACCAGACCTCATCATCAGGACCAGCGGACTCCCTGCCGCCTTGCCTCCAAACTGATATCGTGTGCCTCTCCATCTCTTCAACCCAGGCATCCAATGGCTCGAACCCGCCAACTGCCTCAGCAGACTCGAAGGCCATATCCAGGCCAAAGTAAGTGTGCCAGGCATTGAAGTCAGGGAAGTAGAGCCGACCGCCAGCTACCGCCTGATAGCGGTCCCATATCTCCTGAGTCCAGGGGTCAAGTTCCATGCCGATGTTGGGTACTTGCCAAAAGGTACCCATTCCTTCTCCCAGACCGCCAACGTCTTCCCAGAATTCATATCGTGCAATCTCATTACATACGCCGGCAGCTGGAATGGGGTATTCATTCTCCACATATTGAGCAATTGGAGGTATTGGATTACCTGATAGGACATAGAAGACAAAGTCAGGCTGAGGGTCTCTGGCCACTAAGCTCTCCCATATTGGGGTGTAATCGGTGGTTTCGATATCAATGAAGATTACGTCTTGAACCTCTATGCCGATAGTAGGCAGTACCTCCTGTAGGTAATCAGAAACTCCGTGACCATAGGCAGTATCTTCACCCATTATAACAGTGGTGTTCCAGCCAGCCTGCTTGTGGAAAAGCTCCTCAGCAACGAATGTCCAGCTCTGAGCCAGAATATAATCGTCAGGACAGGTCATGAAATAGCTCTTCATGTTATCGTAGTCAGTTCGAACTACTTCAATAACATCAAAAGCTGACGTCCAGGTGTCGATGAATGGCACCTTATATTCGGCTATTCGGGGGAGGATACCCATGGATTCATCGTCAAGGCAGGATGAAGAGATAATGTCAACATGCTCAATCTCTACTAAGTACTCCAAGGCTCTAATAGCTTCAGCCACATCCATGTGGGTATCGGCTTCGCAGTATTCAATCGGACGACCCAGTAATCCCCCCTTCTCATTCCATTCCTCAATAATAGCTTTGGTCATCCTCCAGCCAGTCCTACCCTGGTCATTGGTCAGGCTTCCGAAGAAGCCAACCTTCCACGGTTCTGCTGCCGGTGGTGCTGGCGGCGGCGCCTCTGGCGGTGCTATTGGAGGTGCCTCTGGTGGTGCCTCTTGCATACATCCGCTAAACACTAAGCCAGCTACTATAGCTACCGTCATTAAGGGAATAAAAACCTTCCTCATCCTCCCCTCCTTTCTTTAAAGACCCTTAGACTTCGCATCATACTAACTATTCATTCGCTTTTCACATATTCCCACCTCCGTTCCCTAGCTTATCTTGCTCATTCCCATTATACTAAAGAAATGTTATTTGTCAACCTGACCTGCCCCCAACTAGGGAAAGTTCGGCGACGTTTTAGCTATGTGAGACCTCGTCGTGGGTTTGCCGAAAGGCTGGTTTCCAGATTTGCCATCTCCTTTGCGGAAGAGACCCTCGAATTGGGATACCTCCTTACTCCACAGATATACTACCTGGGCTAAGCCTGCCAAGTCAGGTTAGCACCGCCAGATAGTAAACAAGATAGCGAACTGTTACCCTTTACCTACTTGTTTCCTACAACGAAACCCTAACTTTGTTGTCAGTTACTCAATACTACAAGCTATCTCCAACCCTCACTGACCCCGTGTAGCATTCCACCGTTTGGCCACTAGTCAAACGAGCAAATTAAGCACATAAGACTGCAGAAACAGGCTGGCTTTAATTTTAGAAGTGGTACAACTATGGTGAGGCAGATCAGGGGGACCCTAGAAAGATTCTAGTGATTGCTAACCACTTGCAGGAGTAGTATCATGACTTGGGGTATTGGAGCAACAATATAGTGGGTCAAGATTAAATGGTGTACAATGAAGCTGAACGATGATATTCCTTAATTTACTAATAGTAGTAATAGCAAATGGGGTTAGCAATGGGTAAGGAATATTACAAATTGTTTGAACCAATAGCAATTGGAAATATAACGGTACGCAATAGAATTTACATGCCGTCTATGGTTACGGGTTATGCAAGTTATAGTGGTGAGTCGACCATAAGAGATATAGGTTGGTATGAGACGAGAGCCAAGGGTGGTGCTGGAATCATAACAATAGACTGCGCATGCATAAGCAAAGATGGAAGATTAACGGGGTGTCAAAGAGGATTGTGGAACGACGGTTTAGTAACTCATTTCAGTGAAGTAGTAGATATAATAAAATCACATGGCGCAAGAGCCTCGGTACAACTACATCATGCTGGTATCATGTCAGTAGAATCTCCAGTTAGTCCCAGTGGTATAGGTTACCAATGCTATCCCCCAACTCCACCACATGAATTGACAACTGTAGAAGCAGAACAACTGGTAAATAAATTCGTGGAAGCAGCAGTTAGGGCTAAGAACGGTGGCGTAGACATGGTTGAACTCCATGGTGCCCACGGTTATCTTATCTTTGAGTTCACTTCGCCACTGACCAACCATAGGAGTGATAAGTACGGCAAAGATAGAATTCTATTTCCTATTGAAATCATCAAGGGAATAAAGGAAAAGTGCGGCGCTGATTTTGTTGTCGGTTATCGTATAAGTGCCGATGAATTTGTAAAAGGTGGCGTAGAAATTGAATATGCCAAAACCATTGCCGGGAGAGTGGAGTCTGTAGGCATCAATTTTATTAGTGTTTCAGGTAGCAATCCTGATACGGAAGACTATTGTGAGCCCAACATGTATATCGAAGATGAAGAAGAAGAAGTCTATTACCGCTTTTTCAAATTGGCAGCGGAGATCAAGAAATATGTTAACATCCCGGTAGTAAGTGGGGGGCTGATTACAGACCCTGCGGTCGCTGAGAAACTACTGGAAGATGGCATGGTAGATATGGTATGGCTTGGTAGGCAACTGATTGCAGACCCCTACTGGCCTAACAAGGTAAAAATGGGCGAGGTAGATGAAATTCGGCCATGTATAGCCTGTAATGACGGCTGTATTGGAAGACTCTTTGAGAACAAGTCGGTGTGGTGTACGGTGAATTCATTGACAGGTAAGGAATATCAATGGCCAGACGACTTAGCGTTACCTAGGATGCAAAGTAGAAAGAAGGTAATGGTGATAGGTGCAGGATTTGCTGGCCTTGAGGCAGCCCGCGTGGCTGCCATTAGAGGGAATGATGTCACAATCATAGAAAAAGGCAAACGAATTGGTGGTACCGGGAATGTCGCAAGTATTCCTAGCTTTAAGAAAAGAGTGAAAGAGTTGATTGCATGGTATGATAGGCAATTAATGAAGCTAGGGATATCGGTTCAACTGAATACAGAAGCGACTACTGAGATTATTTTAAGTTCACATCCGGATGTTCTCGTAGTGGCAACTGGCTCAAAACCACTGATTCCAGATATACCGGGTATTGAGAAAGCAGCATCAGCCGATGATGTATTGCTGGGTAAGAGCACCGTTGGGCGGAAAATCGTAATCATAGGGGGTGGTCTTGAAGGACTCGATACAGCGTTGTATCTAGCTAAACAAGGAAAGCAAGTCGTGATAGTTAAAAGATTCCCCGAGGTAGGTACTCATTTAGAGGTAGGTACTCATTTAGATGTTACAACAAGAATGTCTTTCACAAGGGAACTTGGTGGCCTAATAAGTAAGTATAATATAGATATAATAACTGAAGCGTCAGTCTTGGAAGTGAATGAACGAGGAGTAGAGCTAGTTGACAAGCTGGAGAATCGCACTTTCATTGAGGCAGATTCTGTTGTATACGCTCGTGGCAGGCAATCATTAATTGACTATAAACTAAAGGAATGTGTAAACGAAGTCTATGTCGTCGGAGATGCTAGACAACCAAGGAAAATCATTGACGCCATACACGAAGGCTTCATGACCGCGTTAGACATCTGAAGATTCAACAAGTGATGTGCTGTTACCAGAATGAAGAGGGGGGTGATATGTCATTAGATACTCATGGCATGAGTTTCCCGCCACTTAATAACGTAACAGCAGGTAGATACATTCAGGGTATTGACACAATACCCACCGTACTACTGAATGGTAAGGGCAAACGTGGCCTGCCCCCCCAAAACGATACCAGTTATAATCTCACAAAAGGGGGAAATAAATGGCCAAAAAGGGATATACACCGGAACAGATTATCAACAAGCTCCGTGAGGCGGAAATTCTCTTAAGCCAGGGAGAAACCGTTGCCTTAGTCAGCAAGAAGATTGGGGTAAGTGCCCACACCTACTACCGCTGGCGAAAAGAGTACGGTGGTATGAGAGTAGACCAGGCTCGCCGGCTCAAGGAGCTAGAACAGGAAAATTCCCGTTTAAAGAAGCTGGTAGCCGATCTATCTCTCGATAATGCCATTCTTAAAGAAGCCTCACGGGGAAACTTCTAAGCCCGTCGAAGAGACGAAAGATTATACGTCAGGTTACACAGGTATTAGCAGTCTCGGAAAGGCGGGCGTGCAAGGTACTAGAGCAAGCCAGGTCAACTCAGCATCGCAATCAATCTCCACCTTCAGATGAGGGGAGGCTTACCAAGGATGTTGTTACTCTGGCGACTAAATACGGTAGATATGGCTATCGGAGGATTACAGCCCTGTTAAATAATGAGACGGGATGGAGGGTTAATCACAAGAGGGTAGAAAGGATCTGGAGAAAGGAAGGCTTGAAGGTGCCGAAGAAACAGACCAAAAGAGGTAGATTATGGCTTAACGATGGTTCGTGTATCCGGCTCAGGCCGGAGCGTAAGGACCATGTCTGGAGCTACGATTTCATGATAGACCGCACGGCCAATGGCCGAGCCTTCAAAATACTGAATATAATTGATGAATACACCCGGGAATGTCTGGCTATATTGGTAGCCCGCAAGATTAGAAATCAGGATGTGATGGACCTCTTGTTTCACCTGTTTATCTTTCGTGGTATCCCTGAGCATATACGCTCTGACAATGGCCCTGAGTTTACCGCAAGAGCGATAAGGAGATGGCTTAGCCGGTTAGGGATAAAAACCCTCTTCATTGAACCGGGCAGCCCCTGGGAAAACGGGTATATAGAATCATTTAATGGAAAGCTACGGGACGAGCTCTTGAACCGGGAAATCTTCACGACTCTTGAGGAAGCTAAGGTATTGATAGAGCAGTGGAAAAGGGAATATAATCAGGTACGTCCGCATAGCTCTCTGGGATACCAGCCTCCAGCTCCTGAGGCTATACTAAGTGCGGTTGTGACTTAACAAGTGGTATCACTATTGGGGGCAGGTCAATGTATTAAATCAAGAAGATATTGGCGTGGGAAATTTGCCGGGTAAAAATAGTAAGAGGTGATGAAATGTCTGATCAAGTTGTTACAAATATGAGAGATCCTATTCAGAAGTACAGCAAAGCATTTGCTACTGATGAGGATTTACAACTGGCAAGGACTTTGCGTGAATATGTAGACGACAAGATAATGCCTCGCCGATATGATTTAGATGGAGGTTTTCATAGAGATCAGGAATTGGCTAATAGGACTATTGAGGAAGTAGGAAAGGGGCTTGTAGACCTTGGTGTAGCAAGAGCTTTCCTCCCCGAGGAATGTGGTGGGCTGGGGATGACCTCCCAGATAACCTTTGGCATTATGATGGAGGAGTTGGGGAGGGGTGATATGGGCATAGCTACTCACTACAGTATAATCCCATGGGCTCTTACTCCAGCCATGCTTACTAATAATAAGGCGATATTGAAGAGGTTTGGGACTCTCTATTGTGATGATAAATTCCGCTCTGGTTGTTTTGCAATGACTGAGCCTGCTGGTGGCTGTAACATTGAGGACCCTTCTCAACATGGACATACCATCAAAACGAAGGCCGAACTTAAAGGCGACGAGTGGATAATAAATGGTGAAAAGTTATGGCCTGGGGGTATTGGTATCTCTGAGTTTTACAGCACAGTTTGTACCACTGACCCTGATAAGGGAGACGATGGTATAGTCATAATTGACGTCCCCCACGGTACCCCTGGATTATCCTTTGGTAAGCCGGAAGAGAAGATGGGGATGATATTTACAGAGGTGAATGGTAGTATTTACTACGATGACGTCAGGGTTCCTAAGGAATATACTTCTGGGGCGCCGGGTGGGGAAGGAGCTAAGGTTCTTCGCAATATGTTATGTTGCCGTTTTACTGATGGAGCAATGGTAGTAGGTGGTGCTCAAGCATGTCTTGAAATTGTGGAAGATTACTTAAAAGATAGATACATTATGGGGAAAGCTGTAAGAGAAAGGTCACTGCATGCGGCTTTAATTGGCGAAATGGCTGCGAAACTTCAGGCTGCTAGAAGTTACTATCTGAATGTTGGCTATATGTTTGACCACCCGGAGATATATGGGGATTGGATTTCACCGCAACAGATAGCAAGATCATCCGCTTCAAAGTGGATTTCAACTTCAGTAGGTGAATGGGTTATACGAGAATGCATGGGATTGACGGGTTCTTACGGCTATACAAACAAGTTTTTTGTGGAGAAATATTTACGCGATGCCATAATTGTTCGTATATGGATGGGAGGTGCTCATATGGCTATTTTGGAGGCAGCTCGTGGAGAATACCCGTTTAACCCTTGGTGAGAAGGGAAAAGAAAAGGGAAAGGAGGTAGCCTTATTGAAGTTCTAAACCTGTCCGAATAAGTAAAAAATATGGAGGTTGAGATGTCTGGAGAAAAAGAGCCAGTGGTGCTATTGAAAGGCTAGCACTTCCCGGAGGATCTTCCACCTATTATCGACCGCATACAGCCAGGTAACAACGCCATATTCCTCGGTATGCTGGATATGAAGAAGTTGGATTTTCTTAAAAAGCTCACCCTCAAGGACGTTAAGTGTTGAGCAACAAGCCAGAGCTACTTCCCAAGCAGTATACTCTTTTACAGCTCTTCGGGCTGACGGCTAGAGACGTTGAAGAAGCTATCTATGTGGTGACAAAGAAGAAATAACTTTTGCTTGCCCTCTCTTCTTGTTGATTAAATGCCTGCCCCACGACTTTGCTGGCCGCCATCAATGTAGATTGTCTGGCCGTTCATAAAGTTAGAAGCTTCTGAGACAAGGTAGAGCGCCAGTAGTGCTATTTCTCGTGGCTCAGCTAATCGCCCTGCGGGAATTGCATCAAATACTATCTTTGCTACCACAGGGTCCTTTATGAATTGCGCAATCATCTCGGTGTTTGTATCCCCAGGGCCAATGGCATTTACACAGATATTAAACGGAGCCCACTCTGAAGCCAGGCATTGGGTAAACATACTGAGCCCCGCTTTACTAACACAATATGGAGAACAATAAGGAGTACCCAGCTCGGCACTATTGGAGCTGATATTAACGATTTTGCCCTTCTTCTGTCTGAGAAAATGAGGTCCAACAGCCCGAGCAAACAGAAAAGGACCAGTTAGGTTGATATCTAAAACTCGACGCCACTCTTCTACCTCCATTTGTTTATCCCAGTTACCCCCTGTTAATTCCCATCCAGGGGACTTTATCCCGGGAATAAAAGCAACCGGCTTCATAGGGGGATTAACACCGGCGTTGTTAACCAGTATGTCTATCTTGCCCAGTTGTGAAAGAGTCTGCTCTATCACCTCTTTTACCTGGTCTTCGTTAGTTACATCCATAGGTATAGCCAGTGCCTTTCGCCCCAACTGGCGAATCTCGCTTGCCGTTTGCTCTATTTGGTCCCTGGTACGAGCGACCACTGTAATATCTGCCCCAGCCTCAGCCAAGGTTAAAGCAATAGCCTTACCAATACCCCGCCCACCTCCGGTAACAATTGCTACCTTGCCTTCAACGCTAAATTCTTTCGGAATCAATTTAAGTCTCCCTCCTTTTTATTCAAGGTATCATACTAAGTCTTTCTTCACCTAGCTTGAACCGCCCAGAAGTTTATCCTGTTAAGTGAATTCAGAGAACCCCCTAGGCATCTTGATGTCAATGAGGTGGAAGGCTTTGTCATTCAATGCGTTTTCTAGAGCAACGGACATCTCTTGACAACTATTAACACGAGTAGCCGCTAATCCGTAAGACTCTG
>Ga0315296_10002732_pt1 | contig 14915 bp, 8 predicted proteins | sample YL17G14_18_MG_FD_203921 | JGI IMG/M metagenome (GOLD analysis project Ga0315296, IMG submission 203921) | Sediment microbial communities from Yellowstone Lake, YNP, Wyoming, USA - YL17G14_18 | ecosystem: Environmental > Aquatic > Freshwater > Lake > Sediment | place: USA: Wyoming | collected... | reverse complement strand
CAAATGACCCAGCGCGGCCTCGCTGCGCTCGGCCGCAACCAAAGCTTCCTCTCGCCAAGAACGCCAAGAAGACCGGGAGCGCCACGTGCTCGAACCTTCGCGATCTTCACGCCCTTTGCGAGACGCATAATGTCTTGTGCCTAAAAGGTTTACACTGTCTCTCCTGTAGAATTTGCGCAAGAAAACAAGACTCTGACAAGTAGTAGTACGAATGTTCGTGCGATTGGTGTGGTTCGTTGTCTCCAACTCCTTGTGCTGAGGAGCCTTGGGGCTGGCCCAACAACCAATGGACCACCGGCCACCGCGCCCCGCCGCTACAATCGAAAATCGTAAATCGTAAATCATCAATCCCAAGGCCCCCGCCCGGCCTGCAGCCTATCGCCTAAAGCCTACAGCCTGCCTCCCGATTTCCCTTTGCATCGGCTCTTGCTTTGTTGTATAATGCCAGCAGTTGAGCGTGACGGCTTTGGAGGCCGAGAAATGATTTCGAAAAGTGGACTTGGCAGCTTCAATTCCTCAAACGAGGAGAGGCGAGGAGTATGAACATGAGTCTTCCCACACGCATAACGATTGAGGACATTCAGGCTCTCTGCTCCTATCTGGAAAGGAAGGCAACAGGCGCAAGCCTGAAGGAGATCAAGGGTGTTGTCGACGCCAAGCATCTAGACGCGCGAAAACTATCGGCTATGATCGACTGGCACTTGATCGAAGAGGTGGATGGAAAGTATAAGATCACAGCCGATGGCAGGGAGTACGTGAAAACTGAGCCGGGAAAGGCTCGGATCCTTTCAAAGATAATTAGAGGGACACCCGCGTACTTGGGAATCATCGAAAGGGTAGCTCACCGCCACGAGGAGACTCTGACCGCTACTGAGATCGGCGCACATTGGCACGATCACTTCAAGGATGACGTGAGCCAGGGAGATGAGGAGCTTAACCGTCAGGCAATGGCATTCATCCAAGTTGCAGGAGCCATTGGCCTTGGAACCTTTGTCATCGGGCGAAAAGGCCAGCCGACACGTTTTAGCTTCAACATGGAGGCGATTTCTGCATTTGTCTCTGGCACCTCATCGAGAGAACTGGAGAAGGCTGGAGAGGCAAGAAGCGCGAAGGTCCAAGAGGAAACCGGCGAGAGCCAAGCAGGAGCCAACGTCGAAGAGACTGAGGCAACAACAACACCTCTGCCCGCACTGGGACAAGGCATCTTTATTGCCCATGGGAAGAACAAGAAACCTCTGGAACAACTCAAGAAGATACTCGATCAATTCCGCATCCCGTACAAAGTGGCAGTCGAAGAGCCTAATCTCGGACGCCCAATCAGCGGAAAAGTCCGTGACATTCTGAAATCATGCAACTGCGCAATCCTGATATTCTCTGCCGACGAGGAATTCCACGACAAAGATGGCACGCCGATCTGGCGCCCGAGCGAAAATGTAATTCACGAGCTCGGGGCAACTGCTTTCCTGTACGACAATCGGATTGTGATAATGAAGGAGAACGGCGTCGCTTTCCCGACAAACTTCAAGGACATTGGTTATATTTCATTCGAGAAGGACCAACTCGACGCAAAAGCACTGGACATTCTCAAGGAGTTGATCGGGTTTGGCATCGTCAAGGTGTCGACGTAGGAAAACGGAGGGGATGAGGGTCTGCCCTCAAATTAACAATTAGCGGGTTGCGTGCGTCATTCTCGAATTGTCAAATCGGCATAGACTTGTCACCCTCTGGCGGACAATGCGGTAATCCGAGGGCTGATCCTTCTACGCTCTCGCTGACAACCGGCAACTGGCAACTGGCTCCCGGCTACTGGCGTCGCTTTCCGCGCGGCGCTATGGACAGCCACCCATTGATGGTATGAGCGAGTCGGGAAATCGGTGTCTGTGCCCGGTATGGCACATCACAGTTATGCGGATCTGGCTTCTTTCTTCAATTTCTTCTCAAGGCGTTTCTCTTTAAGCGTTTTCTGCGCTTTTTTCTTGACGTTCTTCTTTGCATCATGACTTTGGGCCATACATCATCCTTTCTGCATACCCGTATTCGATAGCGTACGTGCCTATTCTATCGCTCGTTTCCGCAAACGCCACGGGAAATTCGGAGAATACTTGGACAGCCGCCGATTGTGGCCGTGCGACTCCGGAAGAAGACGGCTTTCCCTATTCCCGGTATCGCGCACGCTCTTGCTGACAACCGACAACCGGCTACCGCCTACTGTCCCTCGGCCTCCGGGTTTTCGAGCGGGAAGTTCAGGCGGGCGTAGGGGCCGTGGAGCTTGCGGGCCAAGCGGTCGCGGGCCTTGGCGGCCTCGACCTCATCACGGAAGGGGCCCTCGCGATATCGTTTCCCATTATGGTCGACGATGGCCTCATACGTGTCCTTTCCGCAAGGACGGACACCGATGAACCTGTGCCTGGCATTGCGCTGTTTGGACCTGTTGCACGAGTTCTGCATGGGAGTGCAGATGCGCAGGTTGCAGCGGCGATTGTCCAGGCCGTTGCCATTGATGTGATCGACAAACATCCCCCGAGGCGGCTTCATGATCTCACGGTGCATGAGCACCAGGCGGCCGCAATAGGTTCGTTTGGCATAGAATGTCTTGGCATTTGCGGACGGTTGAACAGACCATTTGTACTGGTTGAGCCATTCGTAGTCTTCGGCGTCGACGATGGCGTGCAGGCCGCGAGTCAGGGGGATGTAGCGGATTTTGTCGTTTGGGGGTTCCGGCGGCTCGACACGATACGGCTTGGCGTGGAAGTTGCGGCACGGCGTGTGCGGGATCGGACGCAGTTGGCCGGGCGTGTCCGGGTGGTTCGCGCACATTCCGCCGACCGGGAACGCCGAGAACAACGTTCGCAGCCACAGGACCATGTTCGACACGCAGAACACACAGTCAAAACAGCTCCGCCTCGCCGGCTTGTCCGTCACGTCTAGCCTCCGCCTGGTCGGTTTCCGCGTATCCGCCCTCTTGCTGCGCCGCTTCGGCGTCTGCGACCGGACTCTGGGCGGCTTGCTCGGTTTGCGGCCCCGGTGTGATTGCTTCGTATCCCGCCTCTTTGTTTCTCGCGTGCTTCGCTTCTCCATAGTGCCTCCATTTCTCGTCGCTCGCGTCTCGGGACCTGCCTTTCGCAAATCCCGGACAATTTCACGTGCCGAATGACCCCAATTCCCCGTCCGGCGGCACGCCACGATCCGCCAGGGTCACTCGCCGGTCCCCGGTTCGGGGCCGGAACACCGCCTGTACGATGTTGGACAAATAATAAACGCATAGTCACATATCGTCAACAGAAAAATAGAAAAACTTTCCACGAAAACGCGAGCATAACCTCTTGCGGCAGAAAGACTAAGGGAGCCCGGCCCAAAATAGTGGGCACACCCCGCGTTCCACCCCTGCGAAGCATGCCCTCGACCCGATCAAGGACAAGGGTCCGGCAAGTCACCGGGTTCCTGGATTCCCGCTTTCGCGGGAATGACATTGGGTGGTTTCGAGGACCATAGTGTTAGGGGGCCGTATCAATTCCGTATCGCTTTCTCGCTTGGCCCCTGTTCAGGGGCTGGGTACAATCGTATAGGAAAAGTTGAGCGTGATGACTTTGGAGGTTGAGAGATGACCTCGAAAAATGGACCTATGTCTTCAATTTCCTCCAGGAGGCTGGTATGCACTCGAATGAATGCGGCATGAAGGAGACATCGCGTCGGGAGTTTCTCAGGCGGCTTTCACTCGGCGCAGCCGGGACGGCTCTGGCCGGGGGCAGGATGTGTCAGGGCAAGGAGACTTCGGCGGCAGGCTCCGATTCGGCGGGGCCGCTGCCGACGATCCGATTGGGCGAGCACCAGGTGAGCCGGCTGGTCGTCGGCGCCAACCCCATCGGCGGATACTCCTACCTGGGCGACGCCATGGATCGGGAGATGCGGGAGTATTTCACCCGCGAGCGAGTTCTGGAGCTCCTGTCGAACTGCGAGCGCGCGGGGATCAACACGCATCAATTCCACGATCCGGGACTGATGACCGGCGTCATTCGCACCCTGCGGGAGCGGGGATCGAAGCTGAAGTTCATCTGCCTGCACTCCGGCGGCGGGATCGAGGAGGTGGTCCGGGACACGCAGCCCATCGCAATCGTCCATCACGGCGGGTCCACCGACTCGCTGTTCCGACAGGGCAAGAGCCAGCAGGTCCATGACTTCGTGAAGCGCGTTCGCGATGCGGGCGTTCTGGCCGGGGTCTCGGCCCACAATCCCGACTGCGTCAAGCGGATCGCCGACGAGGGCTGGCCGGTCGATTTCTTCATGACCTGCTTCCACAACCTGACGAGGTCGAGCGAAGAAGCGGCGAAGATGCCGCCCGCCGACGCGATGCCGAAGGGCCACGGATTCTTCGCCTCCGATCCGATGGCGATGACGGAGGTGGCCCGGCAGGTCAAAGAGCCGTGCCTGGGCTTCAAAATCCTCGCCGGCGGCCGCAAGTGCGATAACGAGCAGGCGGTGCAGGCAGCGTTCAAGTTCGCCTTCGAGCGCCTCAAGCCCATCGACGGCGTGATCGTCGGCATGTACCCGCGCTACCGCGATCAGGTCTCCGAAAACGCCGCACTCGTCCGGCAATTCGGCACACGGAAGGACGCATGAAATCGATGCCTATCCATAGTAAGTCCAATAGTGGTGGCGAATTCACATGATAAGTACAACACGCAGGGCGTTCATGGGGCGGTCTTTGCTGGGCGCCGGGGCGTTGATGGTGGGGCCTTCGTTGCAGGAGCTTGCTTCATTGGACTCAGGGATAAAGATCTCGCTGGCCGAGTGGTCTTTGCATAGGGCGCTTTATGACGGGAAGCTGGATCATCTGGATTTCCCGGCGAAGGCGAAGAGGGATTTTGGGATTTCGGCGGTCGAGTATGTCAACGGGTTCTTCGGCGGCGGGAAGATGAGTTTCCAGGAGGCCGGGAGGAATGCCGCTTATTTGAAGGAGCTGCTCAGGAGGAGTGCGGATGCGGGAGTCGTGAATCATCTGCTCATGGTGGATGACGAGGGGCCGCTCGCTGCGTCGGACGAAAAGGCGCGGTTGTCGGCCGTGGAGAATCATAAGAAATTGGTGGAGGCGGCGAAACTCTTAGGCTGCAAAACTGTGCGCGTCAATCTGCAGGGCGAGGGCTGGGCCGATGAGAAGAAGACCGCGTCGGTGGATTCACTCGGCCGGCTGGGCGAGTTCGCTCAGACGATGAAGCTGAATGTCGTCGTGGAGAACCACGGCAGCGTGACATCTAACGGCACGTGGCTGGCCGGCGTGGTAAAGCAGGTGTCCCGTCCCAACGTGGGAACGCTCCCCGATTTTGGCAACTTCTGCATCTCGCAGCCCTGGGGGACCACGCAGGACGGCTGCGAGAATATGTATGACCGCTACAAAGGCGTGGAGGAGCTGCTCCCCTACGCCAAGGGCGTCAGCGCCAAATCCTATGACTTCGACGCCCAGGGCGAGCAGCCGCTGATGGACTACAAGAGACTGATCGGCCTTGTGAAGGCTTCCGGCTATAAAGGCTACATAGGAATCGAGTTCGAAGGCAACACACAGCCGGAGGAGGAAGGGATCCGCAAAACGAAACGGTTGCTGGAAAAGTACATCTAAAAGAACGGTGGGCACCGCACGCATTGCTGGTCGCAGGCGGTGAGGCAGGCGGACAGCGGACACACCGTCAGAATTCCGTGAAGCCGTGGTATGGAAGTCGAGGCGGGAACTGTGTACAATTCTGGGGCATGAAGATGAGGACATTCTGTTTTTGCAGGGGATGATATGAACCAGTCGGAATCCGTGGCGGCGCGACGAATCGGGAAATCGAGCGTTTTGTTTCTTCTAGCCGGGTGGCTGCTTGTGACAACAGGGTGCAGTGTGCGGCCGGCGGGGAAACCGCTTCGCATTTACATTGTCACCGATCTGGAGGGGGCGAGCGGGGTGTACCAATTCGCGCAGACGCGCGAGGCGGGCCCGTTGAATGAGAAAGCGAAGGAGTACCTCATGGGTGACATTGCGGCCGTGGTCCGCGGGCTGCGGGCCGGCGGCGCGACCGACATCGTCGTGCTGGACGGCCACGGGTCGGGAGCGTTTGTCCCGCACCTGATGGAACGCGGCGCCAAATACATCATGGGCAAACCCCGGCCGGGCCCGCTGACGGAACTCGACGGCTCATTCGCCGGGCTGGTGCAACTGGGGGCCCACGCGATGAATGGGACATCCGACGGCGTGCTCTGCCACACGCAATCGTCGCGGACGGAAAATCGCTACTGGTACAACGGTGTGGAATCGGGCGAGCTGGCCCAGTGTGCCGCTGTCGCCGGGCACTATGGCGTCCCGACGATTATGGCGACGGGGGATGAGGCGGGCTGCCGGGAGGCCCGCAAATTCTTCGGGTCCGACTGCGTCACGGTGGCGGTCAAGCGGGGCATCTCACGCGAGGCGGCCGAGTTGTACGCGTTCGACGACACACACAGGGCGCTTTATGAGGGCGCCAGGCGTGCCGTAGCCGCCATCCCGCGCTGCCAGCCCTACAAACTCTCGCTTCCCATCCAGGCGAAGAAGGAGCACCTGGTCTTCGACAACCAGTCCGGCCCAGGGCGCAAGGTCACCAAGGAGGGTGTCATCGAAGACGACCTGAAGCTGCTGGATTTCTAACAGCCTCCTTCAATAGGGTTGTTATCACGCCGGGTGGCATCGTCAGGCGCAGCACGTTTGTAGTGTACCCGTAAGGGCATGGAAAGAAACGCCTTACGGCGTTACTACAAACGGGAATGTTCCTGATGGGATAAGCTCTCAGTTCGCATCATCGGAGCCGGGGGAGCCGCCGACATTGGCGCTGGGGCGCCAGACGGACTTTTGGCCGAGGGCGTTCGGGTCGGCAGTGGCGGGGTCCTTGAGAGTCAGGGAGAAGCCGTCGCCATCGGTGACGCCGTACCAGCGGTCCTCGAACTCAAAGCTGTGGATGATCTGCCCTGCGGCATCCTGGAGTTCGACGTGCTCACCGGCGTTGCTGAGGTTGCCGCGATAGGCGCCGGCGATGGGCAGGCCGGGACCGTAGCGAGCCTCAAAGGCCGCCGGGTCCTCGACGACGAGTACGTATGCGGCCGGAGCCAGCTCGACGCTCGGGAACGTGAACTCCACGGCGTCGGTGAACGCGACGAGATTGAGGTTGATCGTTTCGACGCCGATATTGGTCAGCTCGATGAACTCGGTGTTCGGGTCGAGGGGGTGATACATGATCTCGCTGATCCGCAGGCTCTGGGCGACGGGCCCGACGGCGAAGACCGCTTCCGCCAGGCCGCTCCACGGGCTGTATGTATTGCCGGGCGTCAGGACGCGGGCCTTGATCCGGCAGGTGGCGGTGACCGGGAAAGGTCCGGAGTACTCGTGAATGCCGCCTGTGTTGGCGTCGTCCACCGTGGCCGTGCTGCGACCGGCGATCAGCTCGGCGCTGAAGAGCAGGTCCGAGCTCGTCGTCGAGGCGTTCATGCCCTGAATGGCGAGCACGTTGGTCCCTTTTTTCAGCAGGGCCAATTGCGGGGAAAGATCGAAGTCCTCCCAGAGGACCGCGACCGAATCGTCGTGACTGCCGCCAGCGACGGAGTTCCAGGCGGGCGTGCCGGTGAACAGGGCCCGCTGGACCTCGACCCCGTTGAGCCAGGCGACGAAGCCGTCGTCGTAGCGCATCCGCAGGGTGAGAAAGTTGAATTCGGCGGGATCGGCACAAACGAACGGGATACGGACGCAGCAGGTTGCATTACGGCCGTACATCGCGGCGCCCAGGTCGATGCTGAAGAAACTTTGATATCCGCTGCTGCGCTCGAATCCGATGCCGCCGGCGCCACCGGTCCAGGCCGAGTCGTCGAACTCGGCGCCGCCCCGCCAGGCGTCACTGATCGGCCCGGTGGGCACGAAGGCACACTTCGGGGCGTTCTCGGCAACCAGCGTGGTGGACTCGCGGGTGCTCGTGACCGTGCCGGCGGGACGCGGGTCCGAGCCGTCGAGCGTGTAGAAGAGCACGCCGCGAGAAGAGGGATTGACCAGCGTCACGAGGGTGCCGGCGGGGACGTGGCCGCCGTCGGGCGCGATCCGGGGCGGCGTGACGAACTGGCTGTCGACCCACGTGCAGCGAGTCTCCAGCCACTGTTTGAGGTGATCGATCTCGCCCTGGAAGCCACCGAAGCGAGGGCCCTGGCCGGGCCATTTCTGGGTATTGCGCACTTGCGCCTCGCGAATCTCGTCGGCCATCGCATCGATTGTGGCGTTGAGGCTCGCCGTGCTGAACGAGCCCCGACGCAGCGCGAACCACCGGTCGATGTACCTCTGCCAGAAATTGGCGTCCTTGAAAAGACGATCCCACCAGACATAATTGAGGTAGTCGGTGCCGTCGCCGCTGCCGTGCCACGTTCGCGGGTTATCGTCACGGCCGTCGGTGGACTCCAGGGCACGGTCAAAGTCCCACAGCGGGCCCATGCCGAGCTTGCCCTCGCGGGTCTTGTACAGGTAGGCGCTCAGACGCAGCGCGTCGACGTTCATCGCCAGCATGTTCAGCAAGTTGTGGTCGACGAAGCAGTCCACGTCGATGTACTTGGCGTAGCCGGCCTGCGGGTCGGCGAAATCGGGACCGTAGAGGGCGGTTTCGAAGGCATCGAGGTATCCGCGAATCCACGCGGACTGCGCCGTCGTGATTTCCACCTCTTTCGGGTCCACATAGCAGAAGGTTCCGTCGCCGTAGGTGGGGTTGCCGCGTGCCGTGCGGAAGCCCCTGTCCCCAGGATCGGGCCGGTCGATCTTCAGCATGTACCCGCCGCGGATTTTCGGCTCGGCGCTGTCCCACGGCTGGAGTTTCTCCACATTGACGCGTTCCTCGCCCCGCTTGATCTTCTCCATGAGGATGTAGAGGCCGACGTAGTCGCTGGCCGCGACGGTGTCGTCATTGGCGTTGAGGTACATCTCGACGAAACGGGTGCGGACAGCGTACCGGCCGATCTGGTTGCTCAGGTCGAACACGAATGCGTTGTTGATCAGCACACGGTCAAAACTGAACGGCGCGTACAGAACCCAATCGGAGTCGGCGGGCAGGCCGAGGATGGAGACGACCCTGTCTTGGTCGGTCTCATCCCGCACTTCGAACGCGTATGAGGGCTTGGCTTGCCCGGCCGTGCTGGAGCCGCGCCGCCTCATCCCGGCCCGTCCGGCGAAATCCACCGGATCGGTGATTTTCGCACGCCCCTGCTCGCCCGTGTCGATGACGACGGAGGAAACCCGTGCAACGCCCCCGCCGACACCCTGACGGCTGCTATCGACAATCACGATCGGCAGGTTGGAGCTGAAGTTCAACACGTCGCCGGCCAAAGCCACGTACGTGCGGCTGATTACGGCGCTCGGGGCTTTGCCCGGCTCCCAGGCGCGCGCGAGCACTTCCTTCGTGCCGACGATTGGGATCGCCGTCGCGTACTTGAGGGACGCCAGGGTGGGGACCTGCCCATCCCACGCCCAGTGGATTTCCGCCGCCGGATTCGGCGAGGTCAGCTCCAAGAAGAAGATGCCGGTGAAGGTGCCCGCCTCGCGCGAGAAGACCGGCTCGGCGGAAATCTCGGCGTAGCCGGGACTATTGGCCCGGCCGGGGGTCGGCGGACTGAAGTACTGCTCCCGGTCGCCGTAGAGGCCGTAGGAGAGATCGGCTTGCTGCGGAGGATAACCGCCGGGGTCCTCGCCGCCCGTGTACGAGCCGTACTCCTGCACCACCTGCAAGTCGGGGGCGACCAGGGTCAGGTATTCCCCGTCGCCGTCCAGTGCGAAATTCGTATGGTAGTATCCCTTCTGGTCCCGGTAGGGCCAGTTCTCCGGATGATCGGCCTGCTCGATCCCGGATGCGAACACGACCAGAAAGCCACTCGCTGCAATCTGGACTGCGGGCATCTCCCATTTGGCTAGGTCGTCCGGATCGTCCGTCAGGTACCAGCCGCCGAGATTCACCGCCGTGGCCCCGCGATTCTGAATCTCGATCCAGTCCGGGTACACCGTTTTGCCTTCCACGGTGGTCGGCATCCAGGTTCCCTTGGCAGCCATGAGCTCGCTGATCACGAGGGAGCCGTCGCCGGATTGTGTATTCGGGTCGTCTGGATTACCTCCGGGAGGCGATACGCCGGCGAGAGTGCCCAGGAGTTCCACCTCGGCGATCTGCATGCTGTTTGCGTTAGCGGCGTCCCGAACGCTCGTAAACAGGAGCTGATAGTGCGAGTAGGCCTCTGTGTTCGGAAACGTGATCGGCGTCACATTCTTCGTGAATCGCGGCCAACTGGCCGCGCCGGCGAAATCCACGATCTGGCCGCGAGCGATCAGCGTGTAAGGCCCGTCGATGCCCGCATTGGAGCCGGACAGCTCGAAGGCCACCGGGTCCCGCTCCGGTGCGTCGTTGGCGGTCGTAAGGGTCAGCCCCGTAACGGTCGTGGCGCCGATGGTCGGGCTCACCTGGAATCCCGTCGGTTGGGTCGCGCCTTTGAAGTGCAGAAACTTTGTCCCGGTGCTGTCGTCGATCGCAAGGTTGGGAGATTCAGCGCCGGGCCAGTCCCCATCGTTTGGAACGCCCCGGACAAAGTCCGTCGGCCAGGTGACATCCACCTGCGGCACTTGCCCCACGAGCAGAATCGCCGTCAACAAGAATGATCCAGTCACTCTTCCTCCATTTTCTCTGAGGGGCCAGAGGCGGCACCACCCGCCACCAGGCCGGTTTGCGCACTCTGCATCCGGCACAAGACCCCACCCCATTCATCATAACTTTTCAGACCTCTCAGGTCAATGTGACTTGAGGCGCGATTACTCGAAGGGGCGGTCAAGGTTGAAGTCGGGCAGGTAGCGGTGGCGGCTGTCGAGCTCCTGGATCAAAGCGTTGTCCAGGCCCAGCTCGAGGGCGTAGTCGGTGATTTCGTCATACTCGCGGGCAGTCAGGGGCCGATCTATCTCAGGGTACCTGGCGGCCCGGTACTGAGGGGAATACTGCGACATGATGCTGACGTGGGTGGCCGGGGAGAGTTCCGCCAGCCAGGAGAGCACCATCGACGATGTCCTGAAGCTGCTGGATTTCTAGGGCACGCCAGCCCCGGAGGCCCTCTGGTCCGGGACAGCAATCAGGATCCGGCTGCCCATGCCCGGCCTGCTCCGGATCTTCATCTGACCGCCCAGCAGTCGGACGCGCTCGCGGATGCTGAGCAGTCCGAATCCGGCTGCCCCTTCGAGTTCCTGTGGGTCGAACCCCCGTCCCTGGTCCACGATCGACAGGTAGATGCTCTGTCCCATGCGTCGCACACGGACTCTGGCCTCGTGGACCCCCGCGTGCTTGACGACGTTGAACAGCAGCTCCTGAGCCACTTTGTACAGGAAGGCCTTCAACGGCTCGGAGGGTGAATCGACCCGGCCGTGAGCTTCCACGCGGACAGTCAAATCGTGTTTTCGCTGCATGTGCTGGGCCAGCCAGTTCAATATCTCTATCAACTCGACCTGGTATATCGCCGGGCTGAGCTCGTGGGACAGACTGCGGGACCTCTCGATCGCGTCCCTGAGCATCTGTCGGACCTGCCCGACGATTGCCTGGGACTCCTCGGCGCTGCAGGTCCCACTGCCCAGCAGATTCAGGTGGAACCTGGCCGCCGCCAGCATCTGCTGCACGTCCTCGTGGAGAATAGCGGCAATGCGTTTGCGCTCGCGGTCTTCGGCCTGCGACAGTTCCAGCGTGAGTTGCCGCAGCCGGTCCACCGTATGGCGCAACTCCTCCGTGCGCTGGGCGACCTGCAGCTCCAGTCGCTCATTCAAGCTGCGCAGCGCCTCCTCCGCCCGTTTACGCTCGGTGATGTCCTGGTTGACTCCATACAACCTGGTCGTCTTGCCTTGCGCATCCTTTTCGATCCGGAACCAGACGGTCACCCAACGCGCTTCGCCATCCGTGCGCAGGATGCGAGCCTCGGTCTGGAACTGGAAGTCGGGGTCTTCAACCGCCGTGGCCTTTTGAATGGTCTCTTGCACCAGATGGGCGTCGTCAGGATGCACGTACTGGCGCGCAAACTCTTCAGCGGTCATCTGATAGCCGCCCGCCGCCCGCGCGGTGGCGCCATGCAACGTATAGTACTGGTCGTTGAAGGTGAACATCCCGGTCGTGATGTCGAATTCCCAATGCGCCATGCGCGCGACCCGCAGGGCCTCCTCGTTTCTCTGGCTGAGCTGCCGCAGCGCTTCCTCCGCCTGCTTGCGCTCGGTAATGTCCTGGGCCACCCCCTCGACCGCGACCACCCGGCCCTCTGCGTCCAAGACCGGCACTTCCTGTACTTCCAGCCATCGGCTCGATCCATCTTTGTGCCAGATGTTGACTTCATAGGGCGGCTGAGGAATCCCCTGAAGAGTCAGCTCGGTATGCCGGTGTGCGGCCTGATTGGCAGGATGATCGGTGAAGTATTTGCCGTAATGAGACATGCCTTCATCCAGCGTATAACCGAGGACCTGGGTAACCGACTCACTCACGTAGGTGAGCATTCCCGTCGTGTCATGCCTGTAGACAAAATGAGATCCCTTGAGGTTCTCGACCAACCGCCGGTACCGCTGCTCGCTTTCCCGCAGCGCCGCCTCCGCCCGCTTGCGCGAGGTCACGTCGCGGTCGATGCCCGTATACCCCAGGAAGGACCCGTCTTCTACGAACACAGGCATGCCGCTGGTCTCGACGGTGACCAGGCTGCCGTCCTTCCGCACGAGCGTGTTCTCGAGCAGCTCCAGGGACTTCCTCTCGAGATAGATGGGTTGGAAAGCGTTCCAGACCCGCTCCGCTTCCGCGGGCGGCATGAAGTCAAAAGGCGTTTTTCCCACGATCTCCTCGGGCGCGTACCCCAGCAGTTCCAGCGAGCGAGGCCTCGAGTACGTGTACACGCAGTCCGCATCAACCTCCCAGGCCCAGTCGTTGATCTTCTCCACGAGCCCGCGGTATTTCTTGCGGCTCTCGGCCAGCGCCTCTTCCGCCCGCTTGCGCTCGGTGATGTCCTGGACCGTCCCATGCATCATGACAGGCCGCCCGTCGCCGCTCCGCAGGACCTGCGCCTGTGCGTGAATCACCCTCTCTCGGCCGTCCGGCAGTGTGATTCGATAGTCCAGATCATAGTCCCTGGTGCCGCTCAAGGCGTCGGCTAGAGCTTGATCGACGCGTTGCCGGTCTTCCGGAACGATCCTTGAAAGAAAGTCCTCGCGATGCTGCTGAAGCGGCCCGCGAGCGATGCCGAAAATCCGGAACGTCTCCTCCGACCAACTGGCCGTGTCCTCGCCAATGCTCCACTGCCAGGAGCCGAGGTGAGCCAGGCGCTGGGCGGCGACCAGCCCTGCCTCACTTTCCTGTAGCTCCCCCGTTCGGGCTGCCACCAGTTCCTCCAGATGCTCCGCGTACCGCCGGAGTTCGTCCTCCATCCGCTTGCGCTCCGTGATGTCTTTCAACGCCACCAACACGTATCGTTTCCCGTCGAGCTGTACCATCGCGGGGCTCAGATCGACGAAGAGAAGGCTCCCGTCCTTTCGCTGGAATCCGATATCATGACGGATCCCCTTCCTCCCTTTCACGAATTCCTCGATCTGCGCGTAGATAAAAGGAAGGTCGGCCGGGAGATGTAAGTCCGCGATGCTCAGATTCAGGAATTCTGCCTGGGTATAGCCCAGCATTTGCAGACACGATTTGTTGCACATCGCGAATCTTCTGGCTTCCAACTCAAAGAGGAAAATCCCGTCGCTCGTGCTGTCAAAAATAGTCCTGAACTTCTGTTCCGCCTCCCGCAGCGCTTCCTTGGCCTGTTTGTGCTCCGTGATGTCCCGTGCATAGATGTTGACATAGCCGTCGGCCACCGAGGGCGCCACCGCCAGCCAATAGGTGTGAGAATCAAAGGTAACTTCATGCTGGGCCACCGCCCCATCGGTCAGGGCGCCGGAAACGATCGTTCGTATGACCGGCGGCACTTTGTGCCCGATGCGGCAGCCCCATACGCGGCACAGCTCCTCCCCGGCGGGATTGCTGTACAACAGCACGTGCTCGGCCGACACGCGGAAGACGGGATCAGGGTTCTCCTGGGGAATGCGGGCCAGTTGCATCAACTCCTCGACCGACTGGTGCGCCGGCGCCGGGAGCCTATGCGGGTACAATCGTTCTTCTTTCCGGCGTGGCCGGCGTACGTCATCGCTCGTTCTGAGCTTCCGGCTCCTGGCCATAACACGATTCCCCGGACATCTGGCGAGACGGGGAATTCCTTTGCAGAATAAGAATCAAATCGCTCGAAAGCAAAATCTCATAATGCGGACAACCCCCATACGACCTCTCCTCTACAAAGCTCCTGGGGGATTACCTGAGGACCCGTCAGGAAATTCCTTACCCTCCTGCAACTCATCCAAGGCGCGGTTCACTGTGGGTCGAGCACGATACGCTGAGATTTTGTGATTGCGGAAGCCCCAGGAGGCCGCGATTACTCGAAGGGGCGGTCGAGGTTGAAGTCGGGCAGGTAGCGGTGGCGGCTGTCGAGCTCCTGAATGAGGGCGCTGTCAAGGCATAATTCCAGCGCGTAGTCGGTGACCTCGTCGTACTCGCGGGCGGTCAGAGGCCGGTTGATCTCGGGGTACTTGGCGGCCCGGTGCTGGGGGGAGTACTGCGACATGATGCTGACGTGGGTGGCCGGGGAGAGTTCCGCCAGCAAGGCCAGGCACTTGCGGCTGTCGTCCACGCACCCCGGCAGGACCAGATGGCGGACGAGCAGGCCGCGGCGGGCAATGCCGTCGTCATCCAGCTCCAGGTGGCCGACCTGCAGGAGCATCTCCCGGAGCACGCCGGGAATGATCTCGGCATAATCGCCGACGCCCGAATATCGCCAGGCCAGATCGTTGGAGAGGTATTTGATGTCCGGCA
>Ga0315296_10002731_pt1 | contig 14915 bp, 10 predicted proteins | sample YL17G14_18_MG_FD_203921 | JGI IMG/M metagenome (GOLD analysis project Ga0315296, IMG submission 203921) | Sediment microbial communities from Yellowstone Lake, YNP, Wyoming, USA - YL17G14_18 | ecosystem: Environmental > Aquatic > Freshwater > Lake > Sediment | place: USA: Wyoming | collected... | reverse complement strand
CATCCCACCCTCACCCCAGCCCTCTCCCTGGGAGGGAGAGGGAGTGGATGGTTATGATTTGACATTTCATTCTCCATGCGGTAGCATGCGTATGGTCGTGCTAGACGGGGAGCTGGCGGTGCCCTGTACCCGCAATCCGCCATAGCGGGGTCGAACGCCCTTTTGAGGGTCGAGTCGCTCGAGACTGCCGTGGTCAAGCGGCGTTGAAGGCCGGGTCCTGCGCGGCAGGAGCCTCCAAACTCCGTCAGGTCCGGGAGGAAGCAGCGGTAAGGAGTATCTCCTGGGCGCCGCAGGGGTGCCTGGTTGGAGTTGGCTGATTCCGGTAAGTCGGGTGACGCGATTCGAGGGGGGTGCACGACCGCTCGCCAAAGGAGGCGGCGGTAATGCCGTCGCCTCCCTTGACCAATACCGTATGGAGACAACAGCGACTCTTCTATTTGGCCCCCTCCACTTGCGCTGGCTACGGGGGCTTATAGGTTTTATCGTGCTGACGTTCATCGTCAGCGCGCTGGGGGCGGGCTACCAGATGACACTGACGCCGGTCACGCTGGTGGTGGATGGCCACGCGCAGCGACTGCGCACCCACCAGGACACCGTCGCCGCGCTACTGATGGACGCCGACCTCACGCTTTACCCCGAGGACGTCGTCACGCCTGCGCTGGACACGCCGCTGGCGGCGGGGTTGACCGTCGAGGTGCGGGAAGCCCACCCCGTGACGATCAGCGCCGACGGGCATACCGTCACGCTCCGCACCCACGCCACGTCGGTCGAGGCGGTATTGGCAGAGGCACGGGTGTCGCTCGGGCCGTACGACGAGGTCGAGGTCGAAGGAGAACTCCTGCCCGCCCACGGGTCGATCGAGCGCTCGCAGCCAGCCCTTGCAGCAGCCGATCCCGCACCCGCTCACATCACCGTCCGCCGTGCCGTCCCCTTCACGCTGCACGAGGATGGCCAGGCGACGACGCTGTACACCACCGCCCCCACCGTCGGAGAGGCGCTGCGGCGGGCCGGGCTGACGCTCTACCTGGCCGACGGCGTGCGGCCGGGGCTGGGCGAGCGCAGCCGTGCCGGGCTGCACGTCTATATTGACCGCTCCACGCCCGTGGCCGTGCAGGTGGACGGGCGGACGCTCCACACCCGCACGCACCGCGAGCGCGTGGACGAGGTGCTGGCCGACTTTGGGATCGTGCTGACCGGCGAGGACTATACCATCCCCGAACTCGAGGCCGCGCTGGAAGAGGACGCCACGGTCCGGGTCGTGCGCGTCAGCCAACGCTTCCTGATCGAACAAGAGCCCATTCCGTTCGAGTCCACCTGGCAGCCTGACGCGGACCTGGAGATTGACTCCCTGCCGCGCGTGCTCCAGGAAGGGGTGCCGGGCGTCTTCGAGCGGCGCATCCGCGTGCGCTACGAGGATGGCCAGGAGGTGGCGCGGGAGGTTGACAACGAGTACGTGGCAGTCCCGCCGACGACGAAGATCATGGGGTACGGGGTCAAGATCGTCATCCGCACGCTCGACACGCCGTCCGGGCCGGTCGAGTACTGGCGGGTGCTCCGCATGCTGGCGACCTCGTACTCCGCCTCGACGGCCGGCACGTCGAAATCCAGCCCCTGGTATGGACGCACGGCCACGGGGATGACGATGAAGCACGGCATCGTCGCCGTGGACCCGCGCGTGGTCAACCTGCGCACCCAGGTCTACGTGTCCGGCTACGGCGTCGGCATTGCGGGCGACACCGGCGGAGCGATCAAAGGGCGGCGCATTGACCTGGGGTACGACGACGACAACCTGGTGTTGTGGTACCGCTGGGTGGACGTGTATCTGCTGACGCCCGTGCCCGACCGGATCAACTACGTCCTCGACTGAAACCGGCCGATGGATGCGCGCAAGTTGCTGGAGCAATGGAATCTCCAGCCGAGCAAAGGGCTGGGCCAGAACTTTCTAGTAGAGCGGGCCGCGCTCGAAAAGATCGTCGCCGCCGCCGAACTGACCCCTGATGACGTCGTGCTCGAGATTGGGGCAGGGCTGGGAACGCTGACCGGGCGGCTGGCGCAGTGTGCCGGACACGTCGTCGCCGTCGAACTGGACCAGCGGCTGATCCCGGTGCTCGAGCACGTGCTGTCTGGCCTGGACAACGTGACGTTGGTGCAGGGCGACATCCTGGCGCTCGACCCTGCCACCATTCTCCAAGCGCAAATCGCAAATCGCAAATCGCAAATCGGCAAATCCGCAAATCGCAAATCGGCAAATCGGCAAATCCGCAAATCGCAAATCGGCAAATCGGCAAATCAGCAAATCTCCAACCTCCAACTTCCAGTCGCCAGTCCCCAGTCCCCTGCATCCTACCTCCTGCATCCTGCATCCTGCATCCACTACAAGGTGGTCGCCAACCTGCCCTACTATATCACCTCGGCTGTGCTGCGCCACCTGCTGGAGGCCAGCCTGAAACCACAGCGGATGGTGCTGACGGTGCAGCGGGAGGTGGCGGAGCGCATCGTCGCCAGGCCGGGGCAGATGAGCCTGCTGGCGGTGAGCGTGCAGTTTTACGGGCAGCCGAAACTGATGTTTCGGATCAGGCCGGGGAGTTTCTACCCATCGCCGGAGGTGGAGTCGGCGGTGGTGCGGATAGACCTGCACGCCGCGCCACCGGTGCCGGTGGAGGATACAGCGGCGTTCTTCCGCGTCGTGCGGGCGGGGTTTGCGCAGCGGCGCAAGCAACTGCGCAACACACTGGCGGCCGGGCTGAGGCGCTCACCGGAGGAGGTGGCGGCCAGGTTGAGGGAGGCGGGGGTTGACCCGCGCCAGCGTGCGGAGGCGCTCAGCCTGGAAGAATGGGCGAGGGTTGCCCAGGTACTGGCTAACATAACAGTTGAGACTCCCTCAACGTGCAGTCTCCATCCAGGCAGCGGCCAAAAGAACGACGGGGCTCATCTACAAAGATGACCAGCTTGTCCAATCCCCACCGTCGTTGCATACGGGTGTTGAAGGACAGTTCAAAAGTGAGCTCAGTCGCTATGGGTAGCTCTTGAAGATCAGTGGTAAGAACGAGTAGCTACAAGGTTGTACATTCACAATAACCATATTGGAGCCGCTATCCAATGACTCCATGTTGCCAGCCTTATCAGTTGCCCGTACTGCGAAGCCGGTTCTACACCGCTCTGGCAGTGTAAAGGGAAATACACCTGAGGACCCTGTTTGGGTGAGGGTAGGGGCCCATTGCCCATAGGGAGGAAGATGCCACAGAGTGGCCCCATCGACACCTGACTGGGTGTCCGTTGCCACCCACGTCACGCTAATCGTCTCTCCAACTGTAAATGCTCCGGTGATTGTGACGATTGTTTGAGGTGGCGTGACGTCTGGTACCTGCAGGCCGTCTGCCGGTCCTTCGGTCGTATCCGTGGGGACAGGAGAGGAAACGACATCGTAATAGGTGTCAATCAGATCCCCCCACGCAGTATCTCCCACAAATCTCAACTGGTCGCTAGAATACATCTCGCGCAGACGCAGGTTGCGAGAGATGACCAGGCCGGGTGTAATCGGTGAGGTCTCAGTGATAACGATTGGTAATTCGAGATCCTCACCCAGGGGCAAGAAGATGGATAGACCGTGTACGTCATCTAGGCCCCACACCCGATCGAGTGCTACCCATGGACTCCCACTGCGGTGCTCCTCGGCCACGATGGCCGCATCGAGCCTAGTCATTAGTGTCTGGGCCGCCACTCTCACATCAGCATCGGTGAACCGTTGCGACGCATGCAGGGCAAAATCGTATAGGTCTACAAAGCCATCGGTAGCTGGTTCGATGTAAAAGTCGCTGTCGTAGTCAAGTTTTTGGGTTTCGCTATAGACTGCGTGAAGTATTGCCGTCTGATCGGGGCTGGTGAGCGTCTGGCTAATGGCAGCAGTTAACCGGTCCACAGCACTTGTTACCGCCAGCAACGAGGTCAGATCCACCGCTGAGATGGTGAAGGGATGCTGGCGGGGTGGAGTAGCGTCTGCATAAGTCTGGACCAGAAGTTCTGCCATCTGACGGGGTGTGGCGGTGGGTTCAAGTCCCCAAATCGTCTGGATGTAGCGTCCTTGCGACCCAAGGGGTGCCCATCCGATGTTCTGGGACGAGACGAAGAACAACGCATAATCCTTGATCTGGTAGGCGACTTCCAGCATGCCCATCAGGCATACGTCGTAGAACACCACGTCCAGCCGGTCATTACCACCATCGGTGATGTCGGCCATCGCCTGGCGGATTTCGTCGCTGTCCAGGTAGTCATAGTCGCTGGTGAAATCCCAACTCAAGCCGCTACTACCCCCCAGCCAGCTATTTCGGTGGGGTAATCCGCCTGGAATTGAAGCTCCACCACTGGGTGCCCAGCCGCCGCCATGATCTACGATAGCCAACAGCGTGTGGCGGGCCGGGGAGTGGTCTCGCCCCCAAGTGACAAAGTCCACCAGCGTCTGGCCATCGCCCATATTGCGTTCGCCAGTGATGGTAACGGTTGTGCTGATTGGTGTGGCTTGGCCTCGCGTGATATCGTACAACACGGTGCCCGAGTAGGTGGTCGTGTAGCCATCCACGAGCGCCAACACGTTGGCCCGTGGGCTGGGGCCAGCGGCCACAATGTTGGTAATTGTATCGAACATGAATTCCTCAAGGTCGTTGTCGCCATTAAGGTAGAGGAGTAGCGTCCACGATAGGTGGGTGGGCTGGGAAAACTCGGAGGTGTCCCCATCGGTATTAGTGCTGGTGGCGGTGAGGTTGGGACCGGTAAACCCGCCCACTTTGCCATAGGAGAAGTTGCCCGTACCATCGGCTACGGTGTATCCCTCGTAGACCTGTCCCTCGTCCTCGTCGTTGGAGAAGAACTCAACGCGGGCATTGGGAACCGTCGTACCGGTCACAATCTCGGTGGGACCGATGGCGACGCCAATGATTTGTGGTGTGGGGACGCAGGCGCTTTCGATGCCAGCCAGGGTGTTGCTGTAGATTGAGTTTTGGGTGATCGTGTTCCCGCCACAGGTCTCTATGTAGACCCCATTTTTATCGTTGGAGGTGATGATGTTGCTCTCGATCTGGGTGTTATACGTCGCCACCCGGATCCCATTCCCTTCGTTAAAGGCAACGGTATTGCTGTGGATAAGGGTGCGCACAGCGCCGGATACGTTGAAAACGCCATCTCCCCCATTGGGCAACGGGTTACCACCCAGGGTCAACCCAATGAGATTGCCCAACACCTGGTTGTCGGTTGCATCACCATCTTCGTACTTGAGCAGGGCGATGCCATCTGTCTGGTTACCACTGATCAGGTTCCCTTCGCCAACACTCAATCCTCCGATCACGTTGTGATGCGCACCATTGGTGATGTCAACGCCGCCCCAAGGATGATTGCCCAGCGAGTAAGTACCCGTGGCGTCCGGCCCGATTATGTTACCCGAAGCGGTGTTGTGGTGCGCCCCATAGTTGATGACCAAACCATGGTTCCTGTTGCCGCTCAGGAGATTGCCCTGACCAGAGAGACGATTACCCCCCACCAGGTTGTTATGGGCGCCTTCGATCAGCTCCACGCCGTGCAGGCCGTTCGGCAGTGCTGCTGTCCCGCTGATGTTGGTCCCGATGTAATTGCCCTGTATTGTGTTGCTCATCGTGTCAGTGCCTTCGATACGCACCCCATCGAAGGAATTGCCACTGATCAGATTGCGGCCAGCCACGGTACCGTTGCCAACTGCATTATTGCTGGCCCCCAGGACAATGACCACCCCGTTCGTGCCCTGACCAATGATCCCAGTTCCCTGCCAATTGGGACCAATGATGTTGCCCAAAACCTGATTACCACTGGTACCCAGATCGCTGATGTAGATACCATTGTCTGCATTGCCACTGATCAGGTTGCCCGCACCGCTGATCGTGCCGCCGATACGGTTGTTCTGCGCCCCATTCTGGATAGCTACACCACAGAAACCATTGGATACCTGTCCCAACCCATCAGCCCGCACTCCCACATAGTTGCCGATGACCACGTTCTGATCGCTGCCAACCCCGCCGATCCATACACCGTTCTGCTCGTTGCCGCTGATCACGTTGCGATGGCCGCCGGTCGTGTCGCCAATGGTGTTGCCGCTCGCCCCTTGCCAGATCGCTACGCCGTTGAAGGCATTACCGCTACGCCACCAGCCCGATCCGTCAATGCCGACATAATTGCCCCACACCCGGTTGTTGCTTCCCCGGATTTCGATGCCGCTCCCACCGTTGAAGACGATGAGATTCCCCTGGCGGTTACCCCGATCACCGCCGATGGTGTTGCCGGTGGCCCCCACTGCGATGAAAATCCCGTTGCTGGAAAAGTTCTGAATGGTCAAGCCCTGGATGACACAGTTGTCGGCTTCGATGATAAGCCCATTGGTGCCCGCAGGTGCCTGTGAGCCATCCAGGATGACGCCTACATTGCTGGCATCTATGGTCACATTGTCCTTGTTTAACGTGGGCAAGACCGACTGGACAAAGATGGTAGCGGGGCTACCAGGAGGGAAAACAGACAAGCAAAAGATTATCTTGTCACCGGTAGCCGCGTCGAGCAGGGCCTGACGCAGTGTGCCGGGGCCGCTATCGGCCGTGCTGCAAACTACCAGATTGGCCGACCGCACAGGCAGGGGAGCAGGGTCCAAGAGCATCACCAGGAACACTACCAACAGTCCCCTGAACCAGACCGTTATTCTGAGCCGTAAGCGTTTCATCAGACTTGCTCCTATTGCTCCTACATCAACTGTCCGCCTTGTAGAATCTCGCTGTTCGTGCGTTGGCAGGGGATAGCGCGTGAGTTGCAAACATATCACGCCGGGGGCAAAAAAGCGGAGAACAAGGCCGTGGCGTTTGTTATCACACCCTTTCGTCGCTGGGAACAGTACCTCCTTCAGGATCAGTACCTTGCAGTTCTTTCAAGGCAACGCGAATAGCTTGCCAGGCATCCCGGAGATCAGCACTCTCAGTCTCACCCTCGTGCTCGTTCCAAGTCTCGGTGGATAGGCAGAAGGTCCTGTCTGCATCTATTCTGAGTCTGTCCCTTTCCGACAAATTCTGTGTTCGCTTTGCTTGCGCTAAGTAGACATCGTAGCTCATTGTAGCATAAGCCATTGCCACTCCTTCCCAATCCTCCAACTCCTCGGCGAGTCGGCGAGACTCCTCTGCATGCTCGAGCGCCCTCTTGAACTCACGAATACCTGCGAGGCACACGGCCAGGCTATTGGCACAGTCCACCGCGCCGGCATTGGCCCCAATCCTCTGCAGCGCTGAGAGTGCCTCTTCGTACTTAGATATTGCCTCCGTAGTGTTCCCTTCCCATTGCTCGTAGTATCGAGCCAAATGTAATTGGAACTGTGCGGCGAGGTGGCTAAAATAACTTCCATATCTCCTGGTATGTGTCTGTACCCTCGCCTTCCTGTGGCCGGAAACGAACGTTTCTTTGGCCTTGCGTGCATTCTCCTGCGCTTCCTCACCGTCCGGATGCTGGAGTGCCAGGTTCAAGTAGATTAGCCCCAGGTTGTTCTTCAGAATCAGTTCTTGCTCAACGGCTGCAAGTCGTTTCGCTTCACCAGGCTCCCTTTCTGCTTGAATCGCCCCCTGGTAATCGCACAGTAGTGGCTCAGCTTTTTTGAAGTAGCCGTGTGCTTGTTCGAATTGCCCACGGCGTGCCGATGGAATGCCCCGTCGGATCCAGAGCTTGACTTCCTCAAGTCTGCACCTGGCTCGGTCCTCCTCACACTTTGAGCCAATCAAGTCCAGGCCATATTCCGCGACTCCCTCTGCGTCGTCTAATCTGTCCATCCAACCCAGGAAGTCAGCGCGGATTACCCAGAGCCTGATCGCATTGAGCCAGTCCTCCAACCTGTCTGCATCAACATTCTTGATCAGTTCATATATTCGAGCAGCCTGACCCCGCCTGCGCAGTTCCAAGGAGTGCTCAGATATCAGGGCGACAGCCTGGTCGAAACATCCTGCTTTCAAATAAAGCGTACACGCTTCAGCATACTGGTTTCTCTGTTCAAAGTATGCTGCCATACGGCGTAAGTCGGCCCTGTCCTCGTCACGTTCAGGGCTATAGGGCATACGCACTTCCTCGCGCAATGTGTACACTGGTTCCAAGAAACCTTGTGTGCTCAGTCCATCCATCGCTTCCATAACGTAACCCCTATTCTCCGGTGACACCAGTTCAAGAAGCGCGCATTCATCTATGAATCCTAACATATCTTGTAAGATCTGTACTCCCCACACAATTCTAGAGACCTCGCTAGTACTCAGGGCTTCCCATGCCGCCCGCCGCAGCGCTTCGTGGGCATCTTTCATCGCGCGCTCTTTCAACTGTGCGTAGCAGTCCCCCCTAGCGAGTCTCTGCCTGGCAAGGAACGTCATCGCAAAGTAATTTCCCTTGCAGGCGTTTTTCCACTCAATCGCAAGTTCATCTACTTTCGAGTTGTCGGTGACCCAGTCGTGATTGGCGGCCTCTGCATGCGTTTTGATCCACATGGCAATATCGTCGGTACTCAGTTCACCTAACTCGATAGAATGCAAGGTAGAAATAGGATGTCGGCCGATGATAACTACACGCGTACCACTCCCCTGAAACCGATTCTGCATCCGTGAGAACAGGTGCTCAAACTCGGCGCGATAACGCTGCTCGACTTCATGGTAGTTATCGAAGCAGACCAACAGGTGATTCTTTTGTAACGTAGAGAGCAAGCAAGTCCCCTGGTCCTTAATGCTTGTCTGTGGACTTACCTCAAACGAAATCTGCAAGGCTTCCAAATGATCTGCGAGTTTACCATCAGAGGCAAGGATGGACTGCAGCGAATCCCTCTTGTCGAGAGAGAGCCAGAGTGTGCCGGTCTTAGGCGCACCTTGGTTGCACAATTCGTTGAAAGATATGCCCAATGTAGACAATGCAAGCCGATTCAGCCCATCAACGATTTTAGAACGCTCAGCCCTCAATGTCTCGGTATCACCATATAGCCGGGACAAAGCAAAGTTGTCGTGCAGCCGCTGTTGATAGACAAGGGCCTCCTGGTAACTAGGGTGCTCCTGCCCTATCCGTTCCAGCAACTGAAGTAGTCCGGTTTCATAATATATATCAGGCCGGTCAACACTTGTCTCACGGGAAAGCGCTTGTGACCGAGCCAGCCGTGCTACCTCCCAGGTTTTACCGCGTCCGGATGGTCCCCAGACAACCACAAGTGGGTGACGTTCCAATACGGATTGGATGGCCAGATGCCGGTTCCCCACCGACTGTTCCTCGATCCCTTTGCCGTGCGGAATCTGCGCTCCCGGATCGCTAAGCATCTCTACCAGCTTCTGTTCCACTGCTCACCTCGGCCAGAGATTTCTGCGCCATGGTCCGGTCCACTCCTGGGTATTCTCCAGGATGCCGAAATTCTATACCAAAGGGGGGCAGCCAGCCGCAAGAGACCAGGTCTTCCTGTAACGTGGTCTTCACCTACCCCACCAACTTTAAGGGCTGATCCAAGTCGTGTATCTTACGAAACTCAGAATGACCTCTTCACGCCTGCGCATAGATGCCCCCCCCCATATTTGGCGGCAGGATAGGCAATGCCGCCGATCACGTCGCGGGTCTCTTCATACTCCTGTCGCGAGATGGTAATCACCTGGACAGGCAACGGCACATCCTGAAACAGGCTTCTTGCCCATAGCAGCCGTTCTTCACGGCTCACAGGCCGTTCGGTGACGACCAACAGGTCGAGGTCACTGTCGGCTGTGGCCCGCCCTTCGGCATAGGAACCGAACAGGATCACCTGCTCCGGTGCAAGCGCATTCACGATGCGCCGGGTAACGTCGCGCAGCAGATCGTCTGTCACAAGTTGAGAGCCGCTTGGTGTGGCCGTCAGAGCGAAGTCGCTCATAGCTCTGTTTCCATCTCATCTAACACACCTATGATTTTCACCACCACCAGCAGTTAACACCTACCATACCTTGTAAACTTCACGTCGGTGCTTGATGAGATGGACAGTAAGTCGCCGTTCCTGCCGGTTAACAGCATAGAGGGCTCTATAGTTGCCAATTCGCAGCTTGAACAGCCCTTTCCACTCCCCAGTCAGTGGCTCCGGTGTTATCGCATCGAAATTCTTTGCCAACCAATGGAGCTTGTTGAAGATTCGTCGGGCTATGGGCCTATCAAGGCTGCCCAGGTCATCCCTGGCCTCAGACATCAACTCCAGGCTGTACACCTTACCACTCCAGACCCAGTTGGGCAGCGACTTCTTCGGCAGGAATCCCCCTGACTCCGCGACGTTCCGCCTCTAAGGACTGCCGGAGCCTGATCTTGATTTCTTCACGCAGTTCCAACCCCTCGTCCGGGTCGCCAAACATCTCTACCAGTTTCTGTTCCACTGCTTCCTGGACAATCTGTTTCAACTCTTCTGTTGTCAATTCAGCCACTCTCACGCTCATTGTTCATTCCTCCTGACGGAGTTGGGAGGTCGCTGTACAGTATACCACTTTATAAATTACCCGCCAACATCCGTGTACATCCGTCCAATCCGTGTCATCCGTGTCCCAAATGCCCCTATGGCCACACCGGCACGAACATCCCCCACTGCTCCGGCCGGGGGCGGATGAACTCCTCCAGCCAGGCCGCCACGCGCCGCATATTTGTCTGCAGGTCTTCCTGCGGGTCGCCGGTATAGGTCATTTCCAGCGGCGGAGAGAGGCGCGCCACGGTGCGGCCCTGCGCGTCCCGATAGGGGCCGGCGACGAGGATCGCCGCGTCGGTCTTGAGCGCCAGCCGGACATGGCCGGTCGGCAGAAGCGCCGGGCGGCCGAAGAACTCGACCGTCGTCTCCGCGCCGCCCACGGGCCGGTCCACGCCGGTCAGCACGGCCCCGCCCGCGCGCAACCGCTTGATCGCCTCGCGCAGCGCCGGGACGCTGATGGAGGTCAGGTGGATGCCGGCGCGGGTGCGCATCTGGTCCATCAGGTTAAAGCCTCCGGCGGGTGGGTCAGCCAGCCCCAGCACCTGCATCTCCAGCCCGTGGAGCGCCAGCGCTAGTATCCCTAAGTCAAAGTTGCCGGTGTGGGTACCGGCAATGATCAGCCCCTTGCCGCGCTGCCGGGCTGCCTCGACGTGGGGCCAGACGTCGGGCGGGAAGTACACGGCCGCGCGGAGCGCCTCCGGCCCCCGGCTCACCGCGTGCCAGAGTTCATAGTTGTTGCGCGCCGTGTTGCGAAAGGCCCGGCGCACCAGCCGGTGTAGCGTTTTCTCATCTGCCTGCGGCCCCACCACCTGGCGCAAGTTGGCGTGCGCGATCCAGTAGACGGACGGCCTGCGCCAGTTGATCAGCCCGGCGATGAGGCCCGCGATAGCGTGCCCGATGAACGGGGGTGAGTATTTGCTGAGGGACATCCCCAGGCCGGTGACGAACCGACTGCCGAGGAAGCGCTGGAGGGGCGTAAGTTGGGCGCGCAGTTCAGGATGGGGGTCTTGGGACATCAGTACATCTCCAATATCTCCGAGATTTTTGAACAGTCAGACTTTGGGAGTCTTACGGACGCCACGTGACTGGCGGAACGGCTGCTGGCAGCGCGTAAGGGCCAGCAGCGAATTCGTCCCAGTAGTCGTTCAGGGCCACCAGTCGCGCCGAGAAGATCGCGTGACCAGATGCGCCCAGTGCGCGGGCACTGGCAATGCGTTGGGAGATGGCGTCGAAGTCGGCGTACTGGGTGCTGATGCCGGGAAAGACGTGGCGACCACCGGCGTGGGCCAGAAAGTCCGACACTAACAGCGAGAACTGGGTTGGCGTGAAGACGTCCGGGCTGGCGAGAACGTCCGCCGGATAGATCATTGGCACGATGGCATCCAGGGTGCCACTGAGCGTCCAGCGCTGGGAATCCTGGTAGTAATCGCTATATCCCTCGCTATAGCCCCACCCCCAACGGTCCTGGTAGACCGGCCACACCGCTGCCGAAAGGCGCAACCCCGGCCGCAGGGGGAGCACCTCCGCATACACCCGGCTGACCAACAGCGTGACCTGCTGGCGCTGCCATTCGGCGCGGGTGAGCGTGGGGTCCTGGGCACGCGCGGCCTCGTACCCGGCGTTGCTGAAGGGATCGTGGGAGTACTGCCGGTTGGCATAGCGCACCAGGTCGAGGTGCACACCGTCCACGTCGTAGCGGGTCACCAGGTCAGCCGTGACGGAGATCACGCGCTCGACCACGTCAGTAAGCGCGGGTGTGGCCCACAGATACCCGTTGCTCAGCGTCATCGTCACGCCGGAACTGTCCACGTGACGCCAGTCGTCCCACGTGTAGCGATGCGAGAGCGTCCAGAACAGGTGCTCGGGCACAGTGTTCGTGGGCGGTGCGACCGTGCCGGCCCATACCGGATAGACGTTCACGTAGGCGTGCAACTCGAGGCCGTGAGCGTGGGCAGCCTCAATGGCAGTCTGGAGCGGGTCCCAGCCGGGGTCCTGGCCCAATGAGCCACCGCTCAATCGGGCGGCCCAGGGTTCCAGCCCAGGCGTGTAGAAGGCGTCGGCGGTACCGCGCACCTGGAAGAGCAGCACGTTGAACCCGGCCCCGGTGGCGTTTTCGACCAGCGTTTGCACGTCAGTGATCGAGCTGTAATCCCAGCGGGTCACCCATAGCGCACGGGCCTCGGCCAGGCGCTCGCTCCCGCTTCCCTGGACCAGTGGCAGGTAGACGCGCTGGTCGAGCGTGGGGGTGACAGCAGTTTGTAGTTGTGAGGGGGCCACAGGGAAGTGGGCCGGCGTGATAGGCGGAAGGATGGCGGTCGCTTCGTCGTAGCCATGCTGGACGTACCAGGCCTGGTTGAGCCCCACCTCTGCGGCAAAGGTCAATGGATCGGGCGGAGGCGGATGAGCAGCGAGGGGCTGGCTGAACAACAACAACAGGATCAGCAGCGCCGTCGCCAATAGCAGAGACAGGCTAAGGCGATGCAACGCTGTCACACTAACTTGCCTCCTCCAGGCGGAAGAGGGTCTCAGCGTGTTCCAGCAGCGTTTTGATCCGCTCTGAGGGCGTTTTCTTTGCCTCCAGGTACCTGGTCAGCAGGTCCTGGTCGGTCATCTCTTCCGGGGCTAGGCTGCCCAGCCGCACGCGCGCCTCCCGCTCGACCTCGCGGTTGATCGAGCCGACAAAGTAGGCCTCGGACAACAGCGCGCGCACGTCCCGGTCGCGCACCAGCGGTTCCTGGTCGGCCCGCAGTTGCAGGATCAACCGCACGACGGCATCGCGCAGGTCGTGAGCGGCGACTGCCTGTTGCAGCGCCATCAGCGGGTTGAGCGCTTCCCGCACGTCGGCGCGCACGGTGACGAAGGGACGGGCGTTGACCTCGACGAACTCCCACGTCGTCTCTCCCCGCGCCAGTTCGACCCAGCAGAAGCCCTTGGGTTGCCCCTCCTCGCCAAAGTCAATCCGCTCCAGGCTGCCGGCGTAGACGACAGGCGGGTACGCTCCGCCGTTGAGGCTCTGGTGCAGGTGGACGTGCCCCAGCGCCACGTAGTCCCAGGCCGGGTCGGCAATAGCCGATTTGAGGACGACGGCGTCCCGCCCGATCATCACGCTCCGCTCGGAGCCAAAGGTCGCCTCGGAGACGCTCAGGTGCGCGGCCAGCACCGCCGGCACGTCCGGCTCCAGTTGGGCGGCCAGCGCCTGGATGTTGGCGGTGACGATGCGCTGGAGTTCCTCGTCCAATTGCCGGATGGAGAGGCCGCGGTACTCGTCGTGCGCCAGGAGGCGCTGGCGGACCGGGTAGGGGACGGTGGCGACCTGCAGCGGGCCACGGCGCGTCTCGATGCGGTGCACCTGCTCCTCCCGCCCCACGACGACGTTGGGCACGTCGAGCGTGTGGAAAATGTCCACGCTCGAGGCGCGCTGGACCATCGTCGGCAGGTCGTGGTTGCCGACCAGGAGCACGACCTGCACCCCCGCGTCGGCCAATTGCTTGATCCGGCGGGCGAAGGCGCGCTGGTAGGTGGCGTTGGGGCTGTGGACCTTGAAGACGTCGCCGGCAAAGATCACCAGGTCCACCTCGTGCTCCAGGCCGTAGTCAATCAGTTCGTCGAAGCGGGCCAGGAAGTCGAGCACGCGCCCGTTGACGCCGGTGGCCGGGTCGAGCCGGCCATAGTTCTCCATGCCGACGTGCAGGTCGGCGAAATGAAGGAGGCGGATCTTGGTCATCTATGTCTCACTTTCCACCCACAGTGTAACACAAAAAACTCCCCGGCGCAACGGCAGCCGGGGGAGTAGAGTTTTTCCCCTTCTGAGCCTCACCAGGCAGTAAGTCATCCGGCTGATGCTACTCCATATACCACGCCAGGTTGACGAACAGGTGACGGCCAGCCTCCGTCATTGCCGCCGGAGGACCATCGAAACCCCACAGGACGAAGCGATCCGTCTGCTGCGCGATGGGGTAATGAGTCTGGTCGTCGACCTCCCGCCCGATCAGCGTCACGTCCACCGGTGGCTCGAGAATCTGGACCGCGGCGTGCGCCGTGGTCGTGTAGACGGCGAGGGTGCGCGTCCGGCCCAGGTAGATGGGATAGGGATCGTTCCACACCGGGTGGGCCGTGTCTACCGCGAAGACACTGGCCTTACTGCCGTGCCAGCCGTGGGGGTAACCGATGAGCAGCCCAATCTGCCCGAAGAAAGCGTAGCCCCCTTCGCCCAGTCCGATCACCGGCTTCCCGGTCTCCAGGATCAGCGCGCGTGCGGTAGAGTTACCCCACTTGTCGTCAGACCCTGTCTCTGGGCCGATGACGAACAGCCCGTACGGCGTTAGCCTGGGGAACGAAGTGATGTCGCCCACGTGGAGCAGGTCCACGGCGAACCCACCGTCCTCCAGCAGCTTCTCGTAGCCGTAGGCCGTGGCAACCCCCTCAGGATTGCCCGCGTCGT
>Ga0315296_10002730_pt1 | contig 14915 bp, 12 predicted proteins | sample YL17G14_18_MG_FD_203921 | JGI IMG/M metagenome (GOLD analysis project Ga0315296, IMG submission 203921) | Sediment microbial communities from Yellowstone Lake, YNP, Wyoming, USA - YL17G14_18 | ecosystem: Environmental > Aquatic > Freshwater > Lake > Sediment | place: USA: Wyoming | collected... | reverse complement strand
ATGGAGAGCCGGCTCGATAAACGGTCGGGAAATTCGCCTGCACTCCGGGCGGACCGCCCTTCGGATAGGCGGTCATCGGCACGGCAAAAGTGTTAGTGCTATCTGGCGCATCGCCCAGGTCGTGCTCCGCTTTTGCCTCTTCGCCGCCCGTAATGACGAACGCAAGGTCAAGTGTTTCTCCTTTATACCTGTGCCCGCTTGGGTAGCTCAGCGGTTTCCAATGCGGGGCCCCCGAGACAGCCACGACAGCATCATCATTCCAGCGAAGGTCGCGACTGGTCGTCTTCCAGCCGAAGAAATAGGGCGCTGTGCCTGACGGCGGTGGAAAGAGCCGGACATGAAGCCAGTAGACTTTGCCTTCCTCCTGGATGAAGGGATTTTCTTCGATGCAGAAGTTGTACTGATAGGCCTGCTTATGGTCGGCTTGCTGATAGATCCCTATAGCCGGGTCGTACCAGTCCTCCGGTCCCTCGTGGACTTTACGGAACGTGTATTCGCCGGGCGCGAATAGTCGAGTCCACAGGCGCTGCCCAGGCATACTCCACCCCGGCGTGCCGGGGCTGGCAGGGACATCCGAGTAGATAGTAACGATGAAAACCAGGTTACCCGGCCCACCTGTCGGCAGGACATCCTTCTCGAACGAGCCCCAGAAGTGGATGTCTTTGATCGGGCCGGTCGCGGTGCACTTAAAGTCATCCGCCAGACCCGCCTGCACGTCCACATCTACGCCCTTGTCACTCAGGTCGGGAAGCTGTGGCCAGTGCATCTTGTGCGGGTCGCCCGCGTTCCAGTCACATTCCGGTTGTGCCTCAGCGGTTGTCAGCACAAACGCCATGTCCCACGACCTATCGGGCGTTGGCCAGTAGATAGGCTTACCATCCTGGAACGTGTCGCCAACAGAGGGATTTGTCGGCTTGAAGATCATCACCGCATCGTCCGGCGCGGCGGATGCCGGGTCACGCCGCCTAGTCTTCCAGCCCCACGGATGTAGGAGCTCGGCGGGCTTGGCGTAATCGGCTGCGATGCTGATCCAGTAAATATGCGTAGAAGGGTCTTGCCAGAACCACTCTGCCTCGGGCAGGTCGTATTCAAAGTAGAAGGTTGCCTCCCATGGCGGAGCCATGTCATGCGGATCGACGTCCCAGCCTACAAACTTATAGGTGTAGTTTTTGCAGTAGGTCTGCCAGATTACCTTACCGGGATGACTGAATCCCGTCGTGCCGGGAACAGCAGGCACATCCGTCCACATGGCAATGTGGAAACCGTCCGGCATCTGCGGCGGTGCTTTCTCAGACGCCCAGCCCTTGAAAGAACCCCACCAGTGAATATCGGTAATTGGCCGGTCATCGCTGCACAGCCAGTCGTCGGCGACGATCTGCTTGTCTGCGTAGACCGAAAGCTCGTCCCAGCCGAAGAAACAGCCGGGAAGCATGTTGCACAGAGCTACCTCGGGTCTCTGAGCCCACTTAATTCCGGGCTCAATGAGTTTCTCACCGGTAATTACGAACGCCAGGTCCAGCGACTTTTGCGTCTGTGGGTCGCGCAGCTCTACCCAGCGGCCGCCGGTATCGGAGACCGCATCGTCCTCGAAGTGGTCAACCGATGTCTTCCAGCCGATGTGCGTGCCAACCGGGTCACGGATGGTGATGGAAAGCACGAGCCAGTAGATTTGCCCAGCTTGCTGGATAAACGGGTAGGGGATGTTACAAATGTTGCACTGGTAGATATTCTTATGGTCGTTTGGTTTGCCCTGGCCTCCCATTATGAATCCCTGGTTGCCGGTTGCCCAGTGACGCAGATTCAGCTCGTCCGGACCGAAGACTCCTTCCCACAGAAGTTTGCCCGGTATGCTATAGCTGGTGGCGCTACCTGCAGCGGGAATGTTGGAATAAATGCTGGCGTGGATACGGTCGATTATTCCTACCTTATCCCCTTGCCAGGAATACCAGAAGTGTATATCGGTCACGGGGCCGGTCTCTGAGCACTTCCAGTCGTCGGCCAACAGATTCGCTGCGGTCACATCCACATCCCAGCCCCGCAAGTCTGGCAGTTGCGGAAAGTGCATCTTGTGCGGGTCGCCTGTGTTCCAGTCACATTCACCCGCTGGCAGGCAGTTCACGGTGCTGCAATCAGTGCCCTCGCCCTGCGCCGTACCGCCTCGATTTGCACAATCATCTTTGGTTGTATAGATACACGTGCCATCCGGCAGACAACAGGCCTCACATAGCTCTGGAGTGCCTGGAGTGCCTATTGTCAATCTCAGGGGACTCAAGGAACCGCGGTCATTCCCGGGCGCGTCCACAAGCAGGATTTCCACGAGACTCTGATATGTATCGCACGGCGCAGGCGGTTTGTGCGTAATCACGGCGGTCAGCCGGTTCGCCAGCTGCCCGTACAACGTCAGTCCCGCATCTGGCAGCTCTACCTCGAAGAACACGTCGAAGAAACTGTCGGCTGTGCCGGTTGGCGTAAATGGAGGTAGGTCCAGTATGCCCGGCGTGTACATGGCCCTCTCTTCGATCTGCCCCACCGACGGCTTGGTAGGATGTAACCCCACCCTGACTCGACCGAACAGCGGGCTTGTCCCAACCAGGTTCAACTCCACGAGCTCGGTCTCCACTTCATCCCGCCCGTCGCCGTCGTCATCGTCTGCCTGGCCAACGGTGGCACCCTCGAAATACACGTGGACCTTCGCTGGGCCACTCACTTGCAGATGCGCCAAACCGATGCCGGGGATGTCCAGATCGACCTTGCCCGACAGATTAAAGGCGTCGATTTCCACTGTCGGCTGCGGGCATTTTACGGTCTTGCAATTTGTGCCCGGTCCCTGTGGCGTTCCACCTTTAGCCCTGCAATCGTTTGCGGTTGTATCCGTACACGTGCCGTCAGGCAGACAGCAGGCTTCCAGTGGTTGTGGGCAGAGAACGGTGTTGCAATTTGTGCCCGGTCCCTGCGGCGTACCACCTTTGGCTCTGCAATCGTTTGCGGTTGTATCGATACAAGTGCCGTCCGGCAAGCAGCAGGCCTGCAGCGGCTGTGGGCAGAGAACAGTGTTGCAATTCGTGCCGGGCCCTTGCGGCGTACCTCCACGCTGTCGACAGGTTGCTGGGTCCGTGTCTACGCAAGTGCCGTCCGGCAAGCAGCAGGCCTGCAGCGGCTGTGGGCAGAGAACGGTGTTGCAATTCGTGCCGGGCCCTTGCGGCGTGCCGCCTCTTTGTAGGCAAGTCTGTGTATCCACATCTATGCACGTACCATCGGGCATGCAGCAGGCCTCGGTTGGCTGAGGCTGTCCGGTGCACCGACATTCATAATCAAAACTGTTGTTGCCGTTGTCGGTTTTGACCAGATCGCATTGTTGGCCGGCTGGACAACCACCGATACAGGCAACGGAAGCGGGCGGCTGGACAACCAGGTGACATAGATTGGCGCTAAGACATGCGCATGACAGTACCGTATATCTGGGTGGAGTGATCTTGCGGTCCACCCGAATCTTCGTGGGCACGCACTGATCGCTGGTGTTCGGACAGACAGCCTTCTCGCACTCTTGTTCGTCCCGTGTGGGCTTGCAATCAGGCTGTTGCTGCTGCAGAAGCAGGATATCGCCCGCCGTTCTGGTCATACCTTCGTGTTTGATTCGCCCGTCAGTGATTACGAAGTTCTGGCCCTGCACATCGACCGACAGCCATTGCGGATTGTACTGGCGGATCTCGTAGGTGTCCGCCACCGGGATGGCTTTTGCACCGGCTGGAAGATAGCCCTGGAAGGCTACGTGACGCTGGATGTATGTGCCTTCCGGTGCAGCGCCGGGCAGCGGCGGTGTGTCCCTGCCCAGTGCCGACCATTGCGGGGTCGACCAGCCATAGGTGATTATTATGCGACATGGAAGCGTCTGGTCCAGCGGCTCGACCGACAGATACAGGGCAATCACCGTTTTACGCCCGGCATCAGATGCGCCGTTGTCAAACCACTGGCTGTGCCAGCCGCTGCCGTAGAAATACCATTGACCGCCGTTGTAACCGCTGCCGGCGCCGCTGAGAAGCTCGTTGCGAGCTCCAACTGCCACGACAAACTCATCTTCTTTTGCCTGGGCTGAAACACCTGCCAGCGCAAAGGCTGCAAGTAGTACCAGCACCCGAAATGACCTCAGTTTTAGCGTTCTCATAGCCAACACTCCCGCGAAACGTTTCTTGCGAATTAAAAATGCTGATTGTTTACCGTCTTTCTGCAGCGAGGGCCGCAGGTAAGCTTTCGGCTACGTGTTCTGAGTGGGAGCTACGCCGGGGCGTATGTTTCTCCCGATAGCCAAAAGGTCCAGAGGACAAGGCACAGTTATAACTCCTCGTTGAGTCCGTAGATAAAGCTCAATATAGAGTATATCGCTCAGCGGACAAAGTCAAGCTAAAACTTATCGGACGTATTTTCTTTATAGGTTTGTTTTGGGTCGTAGACCTTTTCTGCGATTAGTTCCAAATTCTTGCTGCTTCCTTTTTTAAGTGCCCGGTAAAAACAGGATTGATAGCCTACGTGACATTGGCCGGCGTCGACGTGTACCCTGAGCACGAGGCAGTCCTGATCGCAATCGACTAATATCTGTTCGACTTTCTGGACGTGGCCACTTTCCCGGCCTTTCTTCCACAATTCTTTTCTTGATCTGCTGTAGTATGTGGCGTAGCCGGTCTCAATGGTCAGATCCAGTGCCTGGCGATTCATATAAGCAACCATCAGGATTTGGCCGGTCTGCGCATCCTGGGCTATAGCCGGCATCAGGCCGTTGTCATCAAATCTTGGAACGAACTCTAAACCTGCTTCGATGTTTTGCTTTGTAGCCACCTGTTGGGTCTCCTAACCACAGATTTCACAGATTACACAAATTTGCTCCTGAGCTCTTCTTCGACGGTATTATCTTGCCGGCAGCAGTTTTACCGGTTATTATCTGCCAGAACAAGTTTTTTCAAGACGGATTGTCTGAATGCTCAACACCAAAGCTGATAGAAGCAAACTTGCATTTCTGCTTGGTCGCATCGCGGTGGTCGCAGGAGGCATCATTTGGGCTATACTGTGGGTTTCCAGAGGTCAAAGATGGGAGAACTTAACAAAAATTTTTCTGCGGCTGAATCTGTGGGTTTTTGCAGCTACCCTGGGTATTTTCATTGCAGCCCAGGTAATCATAGCATTACGCTGGTGGCTGCTGCTGCGATCACAATCTGCCTTCATGGGCTTTTGGACACTCGTCAAACTGCATTTTTTGGGGCTTTTTTACAATAATTTTATGCCGGGCTCCGTGGGGGGCGATTTGCTTCGGGCCTGGTACGTTACCAAGCACACTGACAAAAGGTTCAAAGCCGCCCTGAGTGTGTTTGTCGACAGAGTGATTGGGTTGCTTGGCACACTGATCATCGCGGTGTTTTTCTACTTGCTTGTGTTGCATGGTCAAGGCGGCGGATCAAGTTTCAGCAACAAGGATATTACACCCTTGCCCCTTTTTGTGCATAAGCGTTTTTTCCCCTGGGCAGTTGCGGGCGTGGCGGCAGTTTTCTTTGGCCTGCTACTGTACAGGCCCGGGCGAGGGATACTGGCAAAGGCCTGGTCATATTTTACAGTACAAGGTCTGCCGGTATTTAAGAAGCTAAAGGATGCGATCATTGTTTACTGCAGTAGCCCCATAGTAATTCTTGTGGTATTTGGGCTGACGGTTGTTTTGCAAATGGTCACAATAACCGGCTTCTGGTTTCTTGGCGTCAGTCTGGGGATCACTGCCAGCATCAAGTATTATTATATCTGTTTCACACTGGCCTGGGTATTGGGGGTCCTGCCGATAAGTATTGGTGGTGCGGTGGTGGTTGAAGGTCTGCTTGTTGTGCTTTTTACTCGCTTTGCCAACGTCAGCACGGAGCAGGCACTGGCACTGGCCCTTTGCCAGCGCTCTGTTTGGATGCTGGCTTCTTTGCCGGGAGCAGTGATACATCTACTTGGTGCGCATTTGCCCAGAGACTTTTTTATTGACTATAAGCAAGCCGGGGATTAACCTATTTGATTAGGCAGAAGAAACCGGCGGTGAAAGCGCCGGCGAAATACGCCAAAGGCGTACGCTACGCGGTATTTAGCCCCGTGTTTTACACGGGGTCCTGCTACAGTCGCCGGTAGGGCAACCAGAGTTGGCCCGCCAATAGTGGGTCAACGGCGAAGGGTTGTTGTCAAGAATATGGGCGTTACCAGACGCTTAAAAAGCTATTTTTTGCGTGGATTGGCCGTACTATTACCGACCATTCTGACGATTTGGATATTCGGCTGGGCGTACACGTTCATCCAGGAAAACGTCACTGTTTACATAAATCGCGGCTTGGTATGGCTTCTCGTCCGCGTCCAGGGCGAAGGAGGGATTCCCGAGAGCAGGCTCGCTGAGATTCTGGTGGAGGGAGCTGCCGGGTCCATAATAGGGTTTTTCGTAGGACTGGTGGTGGTTTGTCTGGTCGGAGCGCTGTTGGCCAGTGTGGTAGGAAAAGCCATCTGGCTAATGTTCGAGAGTTTCATCATGAATATGCCGGTGCTTAAGCGGATTTATCCTTACGTAAAGCAGATAACCGATTTTGTCCTCACCCCTGAAGAGCAGGAAAAGCTGTTCTCACGAGTTGTCGCCGTCGAGTACCCGCGAAAGGGCATGTGGTCCATTGGCTTTGTTACCGGGTCGCGGCGCATAAAAGTAGCGGAGAACGTTGAAAAAGAATTCCTTATTATTATGATACCTACTGCGCCGACTCCGGTTACCGGCTACGTAATAATGGTCGTCAAAGAGCAGACCGTTGCTTTGGATATGACCGTAGAAGAGGCGTTTCGATTCATCGTCAGTGCTGGGGTCGTAGCGCCTGAAAGCCGCCGATGGTCGCCTTTGCAGGAGTCCTTCGCCGGCAGTATAGGGTAGTGCAAGGGCAAGTTTTACGTCAAAGTAGTTAAGGAGAATCGCGTTGCTTTTTACAATCACTGGCAAGCATGTTCACGTAACGGATGCTATCAAAGAATACGCCCAAGACAAGACTGCCAAGCTGCCCAGGTACTATGACAGTATCAACCAGGTCGAGGTGGTTATCGACGGCAGTAAAAAGGGTAGTGTTGAGGTGGAAATAATCGCCAGGGCCGAGCACGGCAAAGTTTTTGTCGTTATGCAAGCCGGCGCGGACCCTTATCGGTGCATTGACTTGGCTGTCCATAGGCTTCAAAACCAGGTTAAAAGAAAAAAGACCAGAGAACGAAACAAAAAACACGCGGACGGCACGGAATTGGGGTGAGTTTTCCGCCGATTTTGTTCGTTGTCCGGTTGAGCCCCGAAAATAAATGAAGACAACCACAGATTGCACAGATTAAGAGAAACTAAGAAGTAAGGGTTAAAAAGCCGGTAAAATCTGTGTAATCTATGGAAGGAAATACATGAACAACGCCACAGATTGGGACGGATTAACGAAAACTAAGAAGTGAAAATTAAAAAGCCGGCGAAATCTGTGTAATCGGTGGAAGGATTTAGGGCGGATGCAATGAAGTTTGCAGATTTTGTTTGTTTTGAGGCAATAATTCCTGAGCTTAAAGCCACAGACCGTGAGGGCGTGATTGCTGAGCTTGTCTGGGCGCTGGACAAAGCCAAGCGGCTGAAAAGAGGCAGCCGCGATGAGATTGTAAACGCGGTGATCAAAAGGGAGAACGAAGCGAGTACCGGAATGGGCAAAGGCGTCGCCTTGCCTCACGTCAAGCACTCGGCAGTTAAGGATGTCGTGGCTGCGGTCGGGAAAAGTAGTGTGGGCATTGATTTCTCTGCTCTCGACAAACAGCCGGTTTACTCCGTAATACTCTTGGTCAGCCCTGTTGACAATCCCGACAGACATTTACAGGCGATGGAGAGCATCTTCCGGCAGCTGCAGCAGGAGAAATTTCGCAAGTTTCTAAGACAGGCTGGTACCGCTGCGCAGATAGAAGATTTGCTTAAGGAGGTGGATGAAAATCCATCGTTGTGGATTTAGACACGGGCGGGCTTGGCAGCCCGCACACGGCTCGTTATCGCCTTTGATTTAAGAATAAAGCCATGTAAATCCGTGTTAATCCGTGTCTGATAACGCCGACCGGAGAAGGCGCCTTGGAGAAGATAGTTTGCGAAACGACGGTCCAGATAAGAAACGCGGACGGCCTTCATATGCGTCCCGCTATGCAATTTGTAGATATTGCGAATCAATTTGACTGCGATATCACCGTCAGCAATGATGAGAATAACGTTGATGGCAAGAGCATCATGCAGATCAGCATGCTCGCTGCAAGTTGCGGGACCAGACTGAAAATCAAGGCTCAAGGTCGAGATGCCGAAAAAGCCGTCAAGGTTTTGAAAGAGCTTGTCGAAGAGAAGCATTTTGATGAGCCAACGCCGAGCGAGCAAAAAAACGCTCGAATTTGAAAAAAGTATGCGATGGAAATCAAAAAGGGAATAGCTGTCTCGCCTGGCATCTCTATCGCCAAGTCGCTGATCATTGACTCCGAAGATTATCGCATCCCCCGTCGTTCAATAGAGCCCGCGCAGCGCATGGCGGAGATCCAGCGGGTCAGGACCGCTTTTCAAGATGCCGCCCGCCGGTTGGGGCAGCTTGAATCAGCACAGGAGCGGACCGATGGCGGCAAAATAAAGGATATTTTTGCTGTACATTTACGTTTCTTGCGAGATAAAAGCCTGCGCAATAAAATCAGGGGCGTAATTACCACCGATCTGGTGACGGCCGAGTACGCCGTCTCAACGGTGCTGCGCGAGATTGCGTCGCATTTTACCAACGCAAAAGACTCCTATATCAGCGAGCGAGCGGCGGATATTTACGACATCGAAAGACGTTTGCTCAAGCAGCTTCTCGGTCGAAGGCGCGAGGATGTTGAGCATTTAAGCCAAGAGGTGACGATCGTTGCTCGAGAGCTGAGTCCCACTCAGACTGCCGGCTTCGACAAAAAATACGTCAAAGGGATTGCCACCGATGCAGGCGGAAGGACCAGTCACACTGCAATTGTTGCCCGGTCTTTAGGCATCCCCGCTGTTATGGCGCTGGAGGACCTGACCGAAATCGTCCGCGGCGGCGATACCATCATTGTCGACGGCAATCGTGGTATTGTTATTGTCAATCCGGATGAGGAAACGATCCGGCAGTGTGAAAGATACGGCCGCGAGCTTGCAGAGCTTGAGCATAAGCTTGATGCGATAAAAGAAAAGCCTGCCGAGACCCGCGACGGCGTAAAAATCACCCTGTTGGGCAATATCGAGTTTCCGAGTGAGGCCGAGATAGTTCTGCAGAAAGGTGGAGAGGGCATAGGTTTATACCGGACCGAGTTTTTGTACCTCAACCGGCCCACCGAGCCTACGGAACAGGAGCATTACGAAGCCTACGCTAAAACCGCGCAGGTTCTTATGCAGCGGCCGGTTGTAATAAGGACGGTCGACCTCGGGGCGGATAAGTATACTCAAAGTAAGCGCTTCGCGCCCGAGCCGAACCCATTCTTGGGCCTAAGATCCATCAGGTTCTGCCTGCAGAACCTTACAATGTTCAAAACGCAGCTTCGCGCAATCCTGCGGGCATCGGTGCTCGGCAGGGTTAAGGTAATGTTTCCGCTGATCACAAATCTGCAGGAGATGATGCAGGCCAAGATGATTTTGCGCGATGTTATGGACGACCTTGATGAAGAGTCCATAGCGTATAATAGAGATATTGAGGTGGGCATAATGATTGAAACGCCCTCCGCGGCGCTGATGGCTTCTGCGCTGGCAAGAGGCGCTGATTTCTTTAGTATCGGAACAAACGACCTTACGCAATATACTCTTGCCGTCGACAGAGGCAATGAGCTGGTTTCGACGTTGTACTCGGCAGCCGACCCGGCGGTGCTCTATCTTATCAAGGCGGTCATCCAGGATGCGCACAAAGCGCAGATTGATGTCGCGGTTTGCGGAGAAATGGCTTCGGAGCCGGAGCATATTATGCTGCTTCTGGGTATGGGCGTCAGAACGTTGTCGCTCACTTCGCCCATGATACCGGAGATAAAGCAGATTATTCGCTCGGTTACCATCGAAGACTGCAACAATGTCGCAAGAAAGGTGCTGGGCATGAGTTCTGAGCGGCAGGTTTCAAATTACTTACGTGACGCCGCCCGGAAGATTCTGCCCGAAGCATTTTAATTAGTGGTTAGTGAGTGATGATTGGTGAATTGACTAAGAGCGTCTAACAGAATGAGACAATGTCATTCTGAGCGGAACGAAGTGAAGCGAAGAATCTGGCCTGCATAAGAAATCTTCCATTCGTAACCCAGATCCTTCGCTTCGCTCAGGATGACAATATACGCACATATTCATTTTGTTACGGGCTCTAAATAATATTTGGCCCCGCAATTTATTGCGGGGTTTAGAGCCGCGACCGTAATGGAGCGGTAACTGCTTTTGGTCGTGATTGATTTTTAACCACAGATTTCACAGATTAACGCGGATTTTTTTTGCCACAGAGAAAGACTGTTATCACTGGGCAACTTTTCGCCGACTCTGATCAGGGAGCAGGAATCTATATTTAGTCCTGCGTTTTACGCAGGGTTTCTCCGCTGTAATCGACCACAGATTTCACGGATTAGTACGGATTTGCTTTTATATTTAGCCCGCCAATTCATTGGCGGATTATTCGTTGCCTAAAACCAAAGAATCAAAAGCCGATGGATATACCAGAGAACGGCCGGCGCTGCGATTGCCCAGCAGCAAATAAAAAGAACTATCGCTGTTTTCCAGCGGACTTTCGCTAACCGTGCCTCTTTCAATTGAGTCCTTTGAATATCTCTGAGCAGATTCACGATCTCATCATTGTGGTCCATTTGGTCTTTCCTTAAAAATAGCTGGCGGCTCCTGCTTTATTAACCTGGCGGATGGAAAATCGTCTCATCCCGAATGGCGGCAAACGCCTCTTCCATAGACAGGTCGCTGAAGACTTCCTGCCACTTGCCGGTGTGGCGCATGTACGCCAGATTGAAACGCCCGGCACCCGCGTACGCCAGTCGAGTAAAGCTGTCTTCAAAAAACGGCGACAATGCTCTGGGACCTGGACAGGCGTATTTTGTGCGAAAGTAGAGGCAATTTTTTTGCCACTTTGTGTAGATATTGACGATGTAGTTGAACCTCGCCTTCTTGGGCGGCGGCCTAAGGTATCGTGGCTTAAAGAGGGTCTCGACGATTTCGTCCGCCTTGGCTGTAACTTTCTTCTTCACCGAATCCGGCACGCCCGAAGCAGGGCCGGGCCGGTACACCCATTGTCGTCGTGTTATTGCCATATTCACATTCTCCAGGATTACGAACAGCCCTTAATCCGCATGGGCTAACTCTTCCTACATAGCGAAGAGCTACTTCACAGAGTAGCAACCCAATCCTACCTTACTGTCATGTCTAACGCAATAGCACCTGGGATGTGAGAAATTCTAAAAACCAAACTTGGGTGCGTGTTTCTTACTTGTAGACCCAGTCGCGCAATTCTTGGCTCACTTCTTGGGCGTCGTAAACTCCCTCAGACACAACAGGCTTATCTTGCATGATTTGTATGACGTACTCGATCTTGCACGGCACCAGGTAGTTTTTTCGCCGTTGGACGACAAAGTAATTCATATTGTTTTGCATCGTGATCTCCGCGCAACGATAAAGTAAGTAACCCTTCGCTTCTGCGTCGGATGTGTAAAAATTATAGGCAAAGGACACTCGGTAGGTGTCTTCGGCAGTCTTTTCGCTCTTGTAGCCACCGAAGAAGCCAGAAGGTTCGTATCGGGTCGCGAGGGAATCCTTCTGAATATGGGATATTACCGATACGGGAGTCTCGGCACATCCCGAGCACAAAAAGCCCACGAACACGGAACCCACTGCCAAAATGAGAATTCCCGAGAAAAGCCTTCTAATCATTTTATGTCCTCCTTTTTGGTTATTAGGGACGGTTATTAGTGATAGTCACCGTTTTCTACGCATGTCCCCAGCGGCCGATGGCTGTCCCCTATTATTCCAAAGATTGCCCAGCATTGCAACAGACTTGACTGGCGTGGACAATAGGCTACAGTTGTGCTGGCTATGTCAAGAAACAGCACATTGGCAGCCACGCTGCTGACCATTGTAGGGGGCTGGGGCATTGTTGCCACCACCGTCGTTGTGTTTTTAGTTTACCGCAACGAGACCGATCCCGATAAAAGGGCCATTCTCACTATGGGGGTCAGTCTGATCTTTATCTGGTGCGTGCTCGGCGGGATTGCCATGCGTCTGGCGCGAGATCGCCTGGTTAGGCTCGTCCGGAAACTCAACATCGACTGGCGGGTCCGCTTTGTCCTGTTATGCATTGCCATGGCCATGCTGGAAGAGGCGGTCACAACATCGCTGACCAACGCCGCACCGCTGTTCGGCGCCGTCACCGATGCAGCCAGGATCACGGCTTCTAAAAACTACCTGGAGGTCGTTCTCTTTCACAGTGTCATTGCCTTTGTTCCGATGTTCATCTGCTGGGGCTGGCTATTGCACCGGTACGCCTTTACGCCGGCAGAAGTCGTGCTGCTGTTTGGCCTGAATGGCACGCTCGCCGAGACCCTGTCGTTCGGGCCGCAGAATCTGCTGCAGGTCGGGATGTGGGTGTATGTCTACGGCCTGATGGTATATCTGCCCGCTCATACCGCCCCGACGGATCGCAACGCAAGGCCTGTGCATCTGCGGCATTGGATATTGGCTACATTTCTTCCTTTGGTGTTTGTCATTCCGCTGGCCGTATTCGTTGTGGTAAGAATACTACTATTCATCTGGCATGGTGTCAGCAAAGCCTTCAGGCTGCGTCATTCGGGCACGGCGATAAATGCGCCCGAGCATCGAAACTCCAGTTCGCGGGCTACCAGCGACTGCCAGTAGAGACATCCACCGTTTTCTGTACACTGTCCCTATCCATTGGTAGGTGGCTGATCTATTATTACAAAAGTTTTACTTTCCAAGGTTGAAAGCCTCTAACTCCCTTCGGAATCTGGCTGCAAAGCTATCTACGGATGTTATCCCGTGGAGTATGTGGATTGTGGTTCCAAATGGTTTGTTCAGGAAGTCTTTATCTTCTCCGACGAAGGCGCCATTTCTCGTGGGCCTGTATCTGGGCAAGTAGCGTTCGAACCGTAGAGGTCGGACTCGTCGTAGGGCGACATAAATGCTATGGAGATCGATGCGCTTTGCTTCTTCCATGTGTTCCCGAACAGGTGTTGGGAACTGCATGAGCGGATTCAAGAAAGAATTCTTGCTGATAGATTCGAGGCAAAGAAGGTGAATGTGTTGTGAGACCCCGTTCCAAAAGCGGAACGCACTGAAACGGTTTACGGCCTTTATTCGGTTGTCGATTTCTTCTGTCCGATATCCCCGAACTTTGAGTAGTCGGCGTGCCTTATCCGTCAAAGATGTGATTCTATTGTGCTGTGACATTTGAGCAAATTGGGCTTCCGCTTTGATCTCTTTCTCGCTTTTGGCTGGCTCCTTTGGGAGTCTTCGAACGACTTGGCGAATCCGTCTGGTTAGTCGTTTGCGCAACGCATCTGATGGTCTTGTCCACAGGATTATGTTCTTCATTTGTAGGTCGAAGTGCACTCGGAGGTTCCCATATATATCGTCCTGACGGGCTTTGATGTGGTCGCTTCTGGCGAGGTAGATAACTGGCTTGCCACTGCTAAAAGCATAGCCAGCCTCGTAATAGACAGATGGACGGGCATACGTCAGGTCTGCAATACAGAAGTCAGCGCTGTCAAGAACCTGGAAGATCTTGTCGTCAATGTCCTCGTTGTGCTCAACGCGGTCGACTCTGATAGGTGTGATTCTCAGAGTGCACAAGGCAGCCCGTATGGCTTTGTCGTAGATTTCGTCTACGTCTTTATGATCTAATGCGCTAGCAACGAAACACTTGAGTCTCATGTGAAATCCCACTAAGTCTCTCTTGGCCAATTGTTCTTTATACGGTTTCCTTACTCCTTGAAGATCACCGGGGCCGCGTTCGCGGCGTTCGTGTTCAGCCGGTTTATCCTGCGTAGCCTTGCCTGCCTTTGCGAAGCACCCCAGCGAAGCAAGGTGCGAGGCAAGGATAGTTCAATTTTCGTAGCTCGTCATTCGTATATCGTATTTCGTCCGGGCGTGCCGGACTTATTCAAGGTCCAATTCCTTTTTTACTTGGTCAAATGAAGTAGTATCTGCATAGGCTTCTTTTGCTTTTGCCTCACGAAGAGCCTTTAAGCATTCATAATCATCAAGCTCTTCCTGAATTTTTACGAACTCCTCGTAAGGTATTACAACAAATTCCTTTTCGCCATTTTTCTTTAATATATTAGCATGAAATTTCATCATTTCGCTATCACCTCATCTGTAAACTTCTTTTCGATGCATTATTCTGTAAATGATTATTTCGTCTTTTTCTGTTTCAAAAAGAACTCTATAATCTCCCACTCGAAGACGATATTCTGGTGTAAAATTGGTTAATTTTTTAACATCGCCTTGCAGGTTATTTGATAATAATTCGATTTTTGAGAATATCAGTTTTAATCTTTTTTTGTCTATTGGCTTACAGTCCTTTATAGCTCTTGGCTTGAATTTTATTTTATACTCCATCATGCGAATTATACCATATTTTCACATAAATTTTCATTTATTTGCATCTGAACGGTATGCCTCACCCGCGCCGCGTGTGCGCCTCTGAGTGCATCTGCGGGTTCGGTCTGCTTGTTCACAAGTCACTGCTTGTATATACGGACATAGTCCACCTCAAATTTTGCAGGGAAATTGGTGTTTGAGGGGTCCCCGCCGGATGATCCGCCGACGGCGAGATTCAGGATGATGTAGTGCGGCTGACGGAATGGATTGGCTTGCCGCGAAGCGGGGGCACTTCCCTGCT
>Ga0315296_10002729_pt1 | contig 14917 bp, 12 predicted proteins | sample YL17G14_18_MG_FD_203921 | JGI IMG/M metagenome (GOLD analysis project Ga0315296, IMG submission 203921) | Sediment microbial communities from Yellowstone Lake, YNP, Wyoming, USA - YL17G14_18 | ecosystem: Environmental > Aquatic > Freshwater > Lake > Sediment | place: USA: Wyoming | collected... | reverse complement strand
CGCGGATCCAATGCTGGTGATGGATAGAGAACTTTTCCCCACCATCAAATCTGTTGGAGAGAAATTCGAGAAGGGAGAGTTCTTCCTGACCGATCTGATGTCCGCCGCGGACGCCATGAGGGCCGCGTCACGCGTTCTCGCTGGAAGCATAAAGGGAGGGAGCAAAGGAAAGATGACGACTACGAGAATGGGCAACGTCGTGATCGGCACCGTTTCAGGCGACATTCACGATATTGGGAAGAACATAGTCGCTCTGCTCCTAGAAGTGAACGGTTTTGAAACTCACGACCTTGGTAAGGATGTGGAATCGATGAAGTTCATCGAAAGAGCCGGAGAAGTGCAGGCGAACATCATGGCCCTATCGGCATTGATGACTACAACAAAACCTTCACAGAAGGAGATCATGGACCTGCTCAAGGAAATGGACTTGCGCAAGAAGTTCCTAGTCATGATTGGAGGCGCACCTACAACAAGCGAATGGGCCGAACAGATCGGCGCAGACGGATGGGCGGAAACAGCGGAACAGGGAGTCAAGCTAGCTCAGAAACTCATCAAAGAAAGGTGATTCAATGACCCCGCCCTGGCGAATAAACGAGGTACTTGACCGAGCAGAGACCGGACCGATCTGTTTGGAAAGAGACTTCGACCTGAAAGTTCTAGTTCCGAAGCTCAAAGACGTGATCAGACAGTATGAGATCAAGTTCGATCCGGAGAACCTTGTGCCATCTGACGACTCACTCGCAGATGATCTCTGGGAGGCCGCACTAGACTTCTACCTAGAAGTTGGAACACTCTGCACGAGCACGCACAGAAGAATGCTGTTTGATGAAAACGAAATACGAGAAGCGATGAAGAACTTTCCTGGAAGATACATGCTGGGATATGGAAAAGACTCCAGGGAAATGTGCCACAGGAAGATAGAGGACTCAAGACGACCGTTCTGTCTGTTCAGTCCTGACATCACCTGCGATGAAGAGCTCTTCATTCCAATGTCGATGGCTTACTTGCAGGAGCCGCTCGCAGATGGCGTATGCGCCCCAATCTTGGAAGAAGTTGAGGGAAGAAGCATCAAAGCGGGCGCACCGTACGAGACGAAGGGTGCGATCGCTCATGCTATGATGTTCCGAGAGGCGGCAAGAAGAGTTGGGAGGCCCGGTATCTTCCTGCAGGGCGTGGGAACGGCGCAATCAGACGCCGCTCAGATCGCGGCCAGCAACCCCATGTGGGGAGAGAGACTAACGGACGGCAGATTCGTAGCTTCGATATCAGAGTTGAAAGTCGACTATTCTTTGCTGAACAAGATGGTTCATTTTCACCAGTACGGCTCTTTCGTCGGCGCATTGACGGGGCCTATGCTTGGCGGATACTGTGGCGGTCCCGAGGGCACCGCTGTCGTCGGAATGGCTTACCACATTCAGGGGTTGATGGTCAACCAAGCTCACTATCTCAACTATTTTCCAATCCACATCAAGCACATGCACAACACGACAGGCGAGCTTCTCTGGGGGATAAGCCTCGTCTACCAAGCGTTGGCTAGGAATACTCCTCTGATTTCCCTCTCAAACGGATTCGCAGCCGCCGGTCCTTGCACCCCAATGGTTCTCTATGAAGCCGCAGCCCACGGCTTGACAAGTGTTGTCTCGGGTGCAAATCTCTGGGAGACTGCTGTTGCACGAAACAAGTACAAGAACCGAGCCACACCCATGGAGGCTAAGATGGCGTGCGAAGTCGGATGCGGAGCGGCAGAATCAGGCATCAAGAGGGCGGAAGCAAACGAACTCGTCAAGAAGATCACTGCAAAATACGAGAAGCAAATCACTGAGGCGCCGCTGGGAAAGACCTTTCAGGAGTGCTACGATGTGAAGAGGATATTTCCGACTGGGGAGTACACTGAACTATATCGGGCTGTGAAGCGAGAACTCCTAGACCTAGGCGTTCAATTCGCATATTGAGACTTCAACCCGGGTTCTTAGTACCACTTGCTGGGAAGAGGCGTTCGGAGCTGCAGATGGCTCTACTTAGAAAACTCTCCAAAGAGATTTCTATGCGCGGCTGTTTCCATAGTTGCAGGCAGGCTGAGGAAGGATGAAGAGGGACCCTCGTGAGGAAGTGTTGCTCAGGGAGCTCCTGAAGATCGAGAAGCATGAAGATAGAATGATAACAGCCATGGTCAAGGTGTCGGCCTCGAATGAGAGACTGAACGAGCGCCTCACTAACCTGACATGGATTATGCTGGCCTTGACCTGGATAACGTTCGTCATCTCAATACCGAACACCCTAGCGACCGTATTTGGGATCCCTAGAGTAAGTCAAATCCTGAGCCTGGAAGCAATGATGGCAGTCCTGATTGTCTCGACAGTTGGTGCACTACTTCTGGTGATCGTCCCTGGCTCAAGACTCTCGATTCCCGATCTGAGAAGAAGACTCCTTGGAGAGAGCAAAGACTAGTAGAGCAGCCAAATACGTCTTGGAAGTATTCGTGCAGTGGGTTGAGCTGGTTGGGCTTCGGAAAAGCGGTGGGATATCTTGCTTCTGCTGCACTGATGTTCCTAGGTATCATGTTCCTATTGGCGTCTGTCTACGCGAGTTCACGACTTCTTGTGGGGGCCATCTTGATCGTGGCCGGGCTTGGAGTCGCTTTTCTCACTTGGAGAGCGGGAGTGAGTCAAGCTTCAGTCAAGTATGAACTTCAGATGCCCGGTGGTCTCAAGGTTGACTCGATAAAGTGCCCCAACTGCGGTGCTGGACTAGATCCCTCCAAAATGCAGCTGAAGCAGGGCGCTCCGACCATCAAATGCTCTTACTGCGGCAACGAGTTCGAGGTTGCAGAGGAGCCTAAATGGTGAAAAGACGCAGAGCACTCGCTGTCCTTCCGGTTCTCCTAGTCTTGACGCTTTTCGCGACAACCATTTGCGTGCAGATTGGTTTTGCGCAAGAGATCCAGTATCACTTAGAGAAGCAATGGGTGAAGATCTGGGTCAACACGGACGGAACCATCGATCTGCAGTACACCATACGGATTGTCTGCGATCACGGCCGCATCAGGTATGTGACGTTCGATCAGCCAGTCGGGGACTTCAAGCTTGGTGAGGCAATTGATGGTGCCGGCCACGCGCTCACGTTCGAGGACGCGACCGAAGGGTCGGACTACAAGGTGAGAGTGTACCTATACGAGCCAATAACCGATGGCCAAAGTGCCGAGTTCACAGCCACCACGAATGTTGGCCAAATGATCTGGGAGGATGAAACGAACCCCGGCAACGTCGGATTGCAGTTTATCCCAACTTCATGGAGTGTTGGGATCAGCGACCTCAGAGTCCTAGTGGTGCTTCCGGCAGGAGTCTCGCAGGACCAGATCAAAGTCACGCCGGACTGGGATAATGCCTTTACAGACCCGAACGAAGGTGGAAGACTGGTCATCTATTGGGAGAGAAAGGATGTTGCTCCCAGCACGAAGTTCCAGGTCGGCGTCTCATTTCCCGAGACTGCCGTGGAGCATTACGAAACGACAAAGCGGACAGACATCATCTCGGGGAACACTGGGATCATATCAAGTCTTCTAGTTGTTGCCGTCATTGCGATGATAGTTGTCGCAGTGAAGAGACTTCGACGCAACTACCTTGCCCCGAAGATGCAAATGGAGACCCTAGGTATCAGACGCGGTTTCACCGCGGTTGAGGCAGCGTACCTGCTTGAACTCCCACCTGCCAAACTCATTGTCATGATGCTCTACAGTCTGCTCCTGAAGCACGCCGTATGGGTGAACTCGACCCAACCAAGCCTGAAACTGCAGATCTCTGAAGGATTCAAGGACCCAACACGAGCGACCCAAACCCCGCTCAGATACTACGAGAAAGACTTCCTGCGCGCTATCCAGTCGGACGGAAGATTAGATGAGAAGACGCTTGCAGAGGCATTCATGCAAGTTAGGACTGCCGTTGAGAATGCAATGGCGGGATACTGTAGAGCAGACACGATGGCCTTCTACAGGAAGACCGTTGATGAAGCCTGGGGCCAGGTAGAGAAAGCCGGAGCAGCCGATGTGGCGTCGAAGATATTTGATGAGAAACTTCTTTGGCTCATGTTTGATGACAATTTCAAGGTAAGAAGTGAGAACGCCTTCAAGGGATTCGATTTCCAGCCTATGCCGTTCTGGTGGTGGTACTGGTATGGATATTCGCAGTACAACCCGAACCCGGTCTATGACCCTGTCAAGGATGTGGGACACCCGCCCCCGACGATTCCAGGAGCGGAGTTTGCGAACAACATCGCGACTTCCATTGAGATGACGGCGAACAATTTCGTGATGAATCTGGAGAAGTTCGCGAATTCAATCCTGCCTGCTCCACCAGCGAAGCAGTTCTCAAGACAGCCGGTCCATCATGAGGCGAATTGCGCTTGCGCATGTGTGTCGTGCGCCTGTGTCTGTGCATGTGTCTCATGTGCGTGCGCATGTGCTAGCGGAGGCGGAGTCGGATGAAGACCAAGGACTCGTCAAGAATCCGGCTGCGAACTTGGCTGAGAAGGACCTCGATTCCCTCTGGACTTTATTACTATCGCGGGCGCGACGAATTCAAACAGATGGCACTTCAGCTACGTGTCGAAGCTGACGGAAAGGGCGTCTTGGCGATAAACGCGAAGACCGTCTTGTACCTAAACGAGACCGCGACAACGCATGTTTACCATTTCATGCATGGGATGACGACCGAAAAAGCTGTCCAACGGATCCGGAGCATCTACCGTGTAAGTGAAGAGACTGCGAGAAGGGATCATGAGAGGCTGATATATGCGATCAGCACGCTCGCACAAACGCAAGAAGTCTGCCCAATATCTTACCTAGGCGTTGAGAAGGTTGAGCCCTTCAGCCAGGAGCTCTCGGCCCCAATCAGAATGGATTTGGCACTGACGTTCCGATGCCAGAACGATTGCCCGCACTGCTACGCCGGAGGACCACACGAGACTGAGGAGATGACCACCGAGAACTGGAAACGCGTTCTGGACAAGATGAAGGAGCTCGGTATCTTCATAGCCACATTCACCGGCGGCGAGCCTACGCTTCGCGAAGATCTACCTGAAATCATCACGCATGCACAGAAGATCGGGATCGTTACAGGCCTCGTGACCAACGGACGCAGACTCAAAGACAAGAACTTCGTTTCTACCCTGGAGAGAGCGGGTCTCGACTTTGCTCAAGTCACGCTCGAGTCGAGCAACCAGGAGATCCATGACGAGATGACAGGATCCAAGGGGAGCTGGCAAGAGACGATTCAGGGAATCAGAAACCTGATTCCGACAACGATCTACACAACAACCAACACGACACTCACCAGGCTCAATGCGGCGGGTTTTCTGGAGACACTGGACCTTGTGCACAGTTTGGGCGTGAAAGCGTTCGGATGCAACGGTCTCATACACTCAGGCAAAGGTCCCTTATTTGCCGAAGACAACGCCTTGAAGCCGGACGAGCTGAAGAGCGTCCTCCAGAAGGTGCAGGAGAAGGCGTCTCATCTGGGCATGAGTTTTCTCTGGTACACGCCCACTCGATACTGCGAACTCAACCCGGTCAATCTGGGGCTGGGGGTGAAGAGCTGCACCGCGAGCGGTATGAACATGTGCGTAGGACCGTCAGGGGACGTGTACCCATGCCAGAGCTACTTCCAAAGTCTCGGCAAGTTCCTCGAAACGGACTGGAAGACGATCTGGAACCATCCGCTCTCAAGACGACTCAGAGGCCGCAAGTATGCGCCTGAGGACTGCGAGGACTGTCCCGAGCTTTCAGTTTGCGGAGCTGGCTGCCCTCTCGAACTGCAAGATTCAACATGATTCTAGTCATCAAATCCTGCTCACTTTCTGTCTTACCGCGTAGTAGTATGCTGCGCCGAAGGCGAGGCATATCACGCCTATTGTCAACGCTGATGGACTAACGAAAGCCATCAGCAAAACACACGTCCCCAGACCGATCACGGACAGGAATCTCGGGTACAACCGTGCACCAGGCTTCAATCTGATAGCTGACGCGTTCGCTGATCCGTAGTAGAAGAGCTGAGCGAAGGTGCTGACGGCAACAACCGCGCTCAAATCGACTAGCAATGCGAGCATGGCCATGATGCCGCCCACCATCAGAATGGAGAAATGTGGGGTGTTGTGTTTTGGGTGCAACTTGCTCAAGACTGAAGGCAAGTCCTTCCTCCTAGCCATGGCGTAAGCCACACGAGACACACCCAGAATTGATGTCAACAAGACGCTCGCGGTTGCGATCATCCCGCCAAACGAGATGACGTACACGAGAACGGGACTTCCGACTATCTTGATCGCGTCGACAAGGGGTGAGTTCGATCTTCCGAGATTGCCTGCACCAACTAGGCCGACCGCTACCGCCCCGACCAGAAGATAGATGAAACTCGATATCGCCAGTGAGAGTATCATCGCACGCGGAACAACACGCTTAGCGTCCTTGACCTCTTCCGCTACAACTGCGACCCTTGCGAATCCTCCGTAAGCGAAAAAGATGAAGAACGTACCATAGAGCACGCCCACCTCAGACGGAATAAATGGAGTGAAGTTACCAGACTGAATATGAAAAAGACCCGAACTGACAAAGACCATCAATATCACGATTTTTGCCGAAACGAGGATGTTGTTTAACGCAGTCGACTGTCGAACACCGACATAGTTGAGAGCGGTGAACGCCATACAGATCGCTACTGCAATCAACTTCGGCTGAACGCCCAGAAAGAGAGAGGAGAAGTAGTATGCGAAGCCGAGCGAGACTGCCGCTCCGGCAAAAGTGTTGGAGACTGCCCACATCCAGCCGGTCAGGAAACCTGCAGATGGCGAGACAAGCCTGTGCGCGTATTCGTACACGCTCCCTTCTACAGGCAACCAAGAGGTCAGTTCCGCAAGGCTCAGTGCGGTTAGCGCTGCAATGGCCGCCGCAATCAATATCGAAACTATGAGAGCGGGGCCTGCCAAGCCGGCGACTATGCCGGTCACAACAAATATTCCGCCCCCGATGATGGCGCCTATGCCTATCGCGGTCGCGTCGAAAAGACCTAGAATCGGCTGGAGCCTAGTTTCGGAGCGCTTCAAGTGCAATTGAGCCTCCGTCGGTCACAGATGCCTGAAGCTCACAGGAAGCAGAGAACCGGCATGTTCAATGGTGGAGATTTGTCGAAATCCATTTCACAAACACTGTCGCTGCGAACAATACGATACCCGACAGGACGACCAACGGTCCGGATGGTTGGGCGAAAGAATCAGCCAGCAGAACCCCTGAGAACGAGCAGATTATGCCGAAGATCGAGCTCAGCAGAGCGTATCTGAAGAGGTTTGAACTGACGTTCTTCGCGGTTGCTGCTGGCACTATCACTAGAAAGCCCACCAAGAGACTTCCGGCAATCTTGATTCCTATTGCGACCACCAGTGACACAAGCAGAAGATACACAAGGTTCGTCCTAGCTACGTTAATGCCGCTTGAAATGGCGAGTTCTTCGGAGATCATGCCTAGGACTAGTTTCTTGTAGACCGCCCTTGTCACTAGGACGGCAAAGGTGCCCACGATTACTGCCACAGCAGCATCCATTAGGGTGACCTTGGTGATGTCACCGAACAACGCCTCAAGCAGATCCGGTTGTGGAATAATCAGTATACCAACTGCCAAAGCCAGTGTGAACATGGCGCCGACAATTGTTTCAAGGGAAAGCTTCGTGATTCTTTCGATGTGCCATACGATTATTGCGCACGCGAACAGGAACACGAAGGCTCCTATGAACGGACTGAAGTTGAACAAAATACCCAGAGCCAGACCGGGGAGCGCGACATGCGATAGCGCGTCGCCGACAAGAGCCATCCTCTTCAACACCATAAGTGATCCAAGATAGCCAGCCGATAGGCCAACGAAGACCGCGATCGTCAGACTGAAGATCGAGACATCTATCATTGAGTTCGCTTCCTCTCTTTGCGTGGCTTCAATGCAGTACCAGGACCATAGATCGCGTGAAGAACAGATGGTTTAGTGATCTCTTCTGATTCTGCATAGCAGAGGACTTTCTTGTTCAAGGCTAACATGTGTTCTGAGTAGTCTCTGATCACGTGCACATCGTGAGATATCAGAATCACCGTGATCCCGTGCTCGTGCTCGAGTGCGTTCAGCATCTCGTAGACAGCCTCTTCGCTATCCAGGTCGACACCAGTAGTTGGCTCGTCGAACAGTAGAACGTTCGGCTCGTCGATGACGGCCCAAGCGATCAACACTCTTTGAAGTTGACCGCCCGATAGGATCCCCAGTGCTCTATCTAGTATAGTCTTGTCCAATCCGACGGCTAGAAGACACTTCTCAATGTCTGAAGCATTCTTGAATGAGAGAAACTCCCTAACCGAGATCGGTATGTCAGTCGCGGAGAGCTTCTGGGGCACGTACCCTATCTTCACTCCTTGAGCCCATTTCACTTCGCCAGTGTGTGGCACAAGGCCCAGTAATGCTCTGAACAGCATGGTCTTGCCCGCGCCGTTTGGTCCGACGATTGCAAGAGTCGTACCTCGCTTCACTTTGAAGCTGACATCTTCCAGAATCGTCCGGTCTTGGACTTTGACACTCAGATTGGAGACTTCCAGAATATAGTCCTCGGGGCTTCGCATACTCCACCGACCCATCTCGGACCGGGGTCGCGATTCTTCAATATTGAGGTTGCTGAGGTTCACGGACCTGCCTTGTTGCGATCGCACATGACGACGATTTCGAGCTACGAGCCAATTGCGGTCGGTTCAGGTTGGCCTGCTTCCTTTTCGTCGAATCCTGCAAGATCGAGGTTGAGATCAAGAACGCGGCTGAGAGTCTCGAGTACTTTCCTCGCTGCTTGATGATCTGGATACTCGGGATCTTCGATGCTTGGCTGGCTTCTGCCGAATAGGCATACTCCCTTGATGCCTCTGAGCTTCGCCAAACCAAGAACCAGGCCTGAGAAGCCCATGAACGGCCCCTCATACCCCGTTCCGATGCCTTGCTTCTTGAGTTCTTCTACGAGTTCAAGGTCGGTTGCGGCACAGCAGACCTCACCCTCGCCTACGCCGTATCCTGCCAGCACGAACAGTCGCTTGACGCCGTGCTTCTCGAGAATGTCCAAGACTTGCTCGGCAACCTCATGCTGGCCCTGGAAGTTCGCATGATATCCCCTAGTCAGCAGAAGCCGGGGAGAGTCGGAGAGATAGAACTCAATTCTGGGAAGCGTTACTCTTCTCTTCTCAACCAAGACGCCAGGCGCACCGGGATGGTCCGGATGTGCGGCGTACGACGGCTGCGTCTCGTAGATTATCGGGAAGTATGCAGAGTATAACTCATCAATCAGTCGCGGTTGGAGCTTTCGAATCAGATAATCGATTGCGATTATTCCGACGGACCTCATGCCACGTGACGCGACGACTCCAACAAGCTCGGTCATTCCAGACTCCTCCAAGCGCACGTCATCGTAGGTACCGTCAGGTGTACATTTGCTCCTTGGGTGCACGTGACGCCGCAGCTTTGCGAACTTCATCGATTGTCCGTTGTTCGATCTCTTCCATTCGTCGAGTGAACTCTTCGCTCAGCTTTGCCTCCTCGTCCAGCGGTTTCATGTCTATCTCGATGCCCAGGATCTTCGTCAAAACCTCTAGTAGTGCTTTCGTGGCCTTCGCGTCAACCACAAACCGTCCCGTCGGCGTCGTGTAGGCGGGAGTCTCGCTGAGCAGACATACGCTTGGAATACTCTCGAGCGTGCCAAGGCCGAATAGCAGTCCGTTCGTGCCAGTTATGCTGCCGGTATCCATTGGAACTACGCCGTATTGTTTCAATTCCTCAAGCAGTCTTGGATCGCTGGCAGCCCCGTGGACTATGGGTTTCTCCACGGCCTTTTCAACAACGTAGGCGGCGGTCGCGAATAACTTCACAACGCCCAACCTCTTCGCACGGGCTACAGTCTCGTTGGCGATTTCGTACTGGCCTTCTGAGGAAACAGCCTGCGTATTTCCCGTGAAGACTATGAGATCATTCTCCGACTTGGTATGCTTGCAGTAGTAGAACTCATTCCTCAAGAGCTCGACTGTTCCGTCTTTCTTTATGAGAACATGTGGGGGAAACGCGTCCGAATATAGTTCCTCGAACAACTCTCCTCCCAGCTGTTTGACCAAGTAGTCCGCTGATAGTTTCGCGACTCCCGCGGCGCCAGGCAGTCCCGTAACCATGCAAGGACGTTCGGGTTTGATCTCCATTCTCACCTTTGATCTCATGTGTGATACTCACCGCATTGGCGTTATTTCATCGGTCGAGAGTTCATAGCGCATCTTGCCGGAGACTGTATCCTCACATAACATGTACAAATACATTCGCAGCGCGCCATGACTGTTCGCTTTGGAGATCTGCCATACTGGACTTGGAATCCGATACTTTAGTAACGACACGTCGACACCTAGACGGTTACTCGCCGGCACCGAGTGGATGAGCTTGGGTGGCAAAGTCAGTCTAACCCGACAACTGAATACTTTCGATGTTACGAATCTCGTAGTTGGATCGATCATTGGCGCTGATATATATGTGGCAGCAGCACTTGGCGCGAGACTCGTCGGCCCAGCCTCGCTCGTGCTTTGGATAATCGCGGGCGTGATGGCGATTGTGATCGCCCTCTCCTTCTCCTATTGCGCCACCATATTGCCTAGAGTTGGTGGACCCTACGCCTACACAAAGGATGTGGGCGGCCCCTTCGCAGGGTTCCTTGTTGGTTGGGCGCTTCTGCTCGCCGAGTGGTTCTCCCTCGCCGTCTTCCCCGTAGCCTTCACTCAGTACTTCCTATCATTCATCCCAAACTTGGATCCGTTTTCTCAGATCCTGTTGAAAGGACTGTTTATCGCAATCATACTCGTGACGAACATAGTGGGAGTAAAATCGGCAGGCAAATTCAACGATATCCTGACCATCGGGAAACTTGCTCCGCTACTCCTTCTGATGGTCTCAGGACTGTTGTTTATGGGACTACGTCCTGAGGTTGCGTTTCCCAACTTCGAGCCTTTTGTTAAGGGTGATCTGCGAAACGCTGGACAAGCGTTAGTGTTGATCTTCTGGGCCTACGCCGGTTTCGAACTTTCCACGCTTCCCGCTGATGAGATACAGAACCCGAGAAGAACCATTCCAAGAGCTATCGCGGTGGGTTTGACGATTGTTGCTTGTTTCTATCTCATCACAAACTTCGTAATAGTCGGTGTGGTCGATCAAGGGACGTTGGCGTCTTCACCAGCTCCGCTGACTGTGGCGGCCGCGAACGTGTTCAGTCTATCGCCGGGGTTGGCGCAGATTGGAAGCCTGATCGTGGGTGTGGGAGCGTTGGTCTCGATAATGGGGGCGGATGAGTCAGGAACAATAGGGACATCTCGACTGGCTTTTGCGATGTCGCTCGACGGTTTACTTCCTCAGCTCTTCAGCAAGTTGCACAAGTCCTTTCACACACCGTACATTGGGCTGGCGCTGTTATGCTCAACAGCCTTCATCGCAAGCGTGTTCGGCACGCTACCGGCGTTGATCAACAGCTCCGTCTTCCTCCTGTCGCTCACGTATCTCTCGACTTGCATCTCCACGATCGTACTGGAGAGGAAACACCATCAGAAGACAAAACGAATGACCGCAGGACTATTCATTCCCGTGTTGGGTATCGTCTTCTCATTCTTGTTGATGACGCAGGTGGATGGACAGGAGATCTTGATCTCACTAATCCTCCTTGGTGTTGGTGTTCCGCTGTATGTGTTCTTCTCACCCAAGAAAGAGCTACATGAATTGAAGGAGGCCTTCTTGGCAAGAGACGCGATTCTGGAGAGAGCGTACAGCCAAGGGGAAAGATTCCTTGCACATGGACTGCGCCATCTCAAATGGATGATCTATCGAGCCAAGCATATCGAGAAAGCTTGGAGTGTGCGGCAACAAAGCTAGATCGTGGTACTTGCCGGCCCCCGCGGGCAAGCTCGTGACCAAGCATGTCGTGAGAGGCTTACGGCCTTTCACAGGTGCCTCGCGCCCGGACGCGGGTGTGGCATACCCCAGTTTGGGGCTCCCTTACAGTGGTCCGGGACCGCGCAAAAAGGTCTCGTGCCATAGCGCAGATGAATCGAGCATGGGTTCCCAAATACAGGTCAGTAGCGTTCAGCGAATTCTACAGTTTCCTGATGTATCTCTCTACTTCCCAAGGGGTGACTTGGGTCCTGTACAGGTCCCATTCTCGATGTTTCTCGCGTAGGTAGTTCTCATACAGAGGCTCGCCGAGAGCCTCCTTGACCAGCTCGCTGCGCTCCATCTCTTTCAACGCTTCTGAGAGGGATTCCGGCAGTGACACGATGCCGCGTTCTCTTCGTTCTTCGTATGTCAGCTTGTAGACGTTCAGCTCCGTCGGAGCAGGTGGCTCTTTCTTCTTCAGTATGCCATCGAGGCCGCTGAGACACAGTACGGCGAACTGCAGGTACGGGTTTCCGGCAGGGTCAGGACATCGAATCTCAACACGTGCGGCATGTTTTCTCCTGCCAAAGTTCGGGACGCGAATGAGCGGGGATCTGTTCCTGAATGCCCATGCGACGTACACGGGCGCTTCAAAGCCTGGGACAAGTCGCTTGTAGGAGTTAGGCCAAGATGCGAGCACTCCGCACATTTCTCGACCATGTGCCAGTTGTCCGCCTATGAAGTGGAGGGCCGTCTTCGAAAGACACCCTGTGCTTTCGTTGTTGTCATAGAACAGGTTTTCAGAACCATCTGTCGTCCACATGCTCTCGTGAACATGCATGCCTGAACCGTTCACATTCGGAAAAGGCTTGGGCATGTAGGTGGCGACATAGCCATTTCGAGCCGCAACCGCTTTCGTGACCATCTTCATGGTTGCGGCACGGTCTGCGGTTGTGAGCGCTTCATCGTACTTGAAATCTATCTCATTCTGTCCGAGTGCTGCTTCGTGATGAGCGATTTCGATACCGATTCCAAACGCTTCCGCAGTGTCCGCGATCTCTCTTCGGAGATCCTCTGTGAGGTCGCCCGGGTGCAGATCAAAGTACCCGCCGAGGTCGATTGGCGTAGGCGTGAGACCACCCTGCTCCCTCACGAGAAAGAACTCCAGCTCTGGTGCACATTTGAATACGAATCCAGCTTGGTTGCATTTTTCCACGGCTCTTTCAAGGGCTAGGCGAGGGTCCCCTTCGAACCGTCTGTTCTCAGGCGTGTAGATATCGCATATGAATCGGCATGTGGACTTCTCTTTGGGACGCCACGGAATAATCGTGAAGGTGCTTGGATCCGGATACGCTACAAGGTCCGATTCCTCTATCGGTTGATATCCAGTAATAGATGAACCATCAAAAGGTTGGCCGTCCTCAAAGATCGATTCGATCTCATTCGTACGCACAGAAAGGCTCTTCAGAATTCCGTTAATGTCAATGAGCTGAAGCCGCGCGAATCTAATTCCATCCTCGCGTATGGTTCCTGCAACTTTGGCTACTTGTTCTCGCCATTTCGAATTCTTGAAGTCCCTCAATGGCAACGCGCCCTAATCGGATGATTCTGAATCCGTTTCTCGTTCAGACTATAAGCCTTAGGTGCGTTTTTGATCGATTGAATCTCGAACCGGGTTCAAATGCAACAATGACTCGATGCGGAACGCCTTCTCTTCCATCCAGCTATGCCAGGCCGCATTCTCCTTTTGGTGGAACATCGTTTTCCGGGAACAACGCTGTTTCGGCAAGAATCTAGCGGGACCGGTTAGGTGAAATTTCACGTCTTGAACCAACAAGATCCTTGTGGACAGAAGCTACGCTTGAAATCCGCAAAACATCCGCAGATAGGCGAAAGGGATGGCGGCCCCGGTGGGACCCGCAACAATTTTGCCCCTATTGATGGTTCCAAAATTGCGGGAGGTTCGAATCTCGGGGGGTTCGAACCTGTGCGCACCCGTTTCCACAGCTATGCTTGACGAAGAACATGATGGTCTACTCAACTAACCCTCGGAGGACGAGCCGTACGCTTCTTCGAGAGCACGTGAAACTGTCGGAGTAATCTTTGCGTCTTCTATCAAGAAGGCATCATGGCCGTAGGTCGAATCGATCACCTTGTGTATTCCATGCTTTCCGCAACGGCGCAACGCGGACAAGATCTCCTCAGACTTCCATGGCGGGTATAGCCAATCCGATGTGAAGGATAAGAGCAGGAATCTCGACCGGGCTCTTCTGATGGCGTTATCGAGAGTCCCGTACTCCTTCGACAGATCGAAGTAGTCGATTGCTCTAGTTATGTAAAGATATGAGTTGGCATCGAATCTCCTCGTGAAAGCTTCACCCTTGTTCTTCAAGTAGCTCTCGACTTGGAACTCTGGATTGATGCTGAAGCCATAGCCATCTCCGTTCTCAAGCTTCCTTCCAAACTTCGACGTAAACGTCGCATCACTTAGGTATGTGACGTGGCCTATGATCAGCAGGAGGGTCGTGGTGCGACATGGATGCAGGCTGACTATCCGCTTGACTACTCGTTCATGGAGACGTTTACGTATTCGAATGCAAATGAAGTAGATTCAGCCGTCGACAAAGCTGTTGAATGCGCACGAAAGAAGATCGACCAGCGGAAAGAGTCCTTCAATGCCCTTTATCGTTGGAGAGGCTACAGGTAGCATTGCAAGTCTGGCGCATGCATTTGGTTCTCTGGCACCTTCACTTACGCCAGACTTCGTGTGTGTGATTCTTGGTGCGAGCACCCGAATTTGAACAGTCATGGGAGGTTGGATTTGTGCGTGTGTGGCTTTATGAAAGATGTTCTATAGTGTGTCTTGGCTGGTTTAGTCCGTCGAGACCCTGGTCTAAGCGACCGAGTGTGTGACTGGACTGAATCCTGAGCTGCTAAAGAACTGGGCTCCGGCGCCCGGATGAGTGAGTG
>Ga0315296_10002728_pt1 | contig 14919 bp, 20 predicted proteins | sample YL17G14_18_MG_FD_203921 | JGI IMG/M metagenome (GOLD analysis project Ga0315296, IMG submission 203921) | Sediment microbial communities from Yellowstone Lake, YNP, Wyoming, USA - YL17G14_18 | ecosystem: Environmental > Aquatic > Freshwater > Lake > Sediment | place: USA: Wyoming | collected... | reverse complement strand
CCACACAATCGGCGACTACCACGACGACACCGATGGCGTGTTCAAGGCGGTCTACCACCGGACGGATGGCTGGCGCGGCTACTACGAGGTCGAGTCCGATACCTACCGGAAGATGCACGAGGATTGTGCACTCTGGGGCAGCGCGGACGCAACGGAACTGAAGGCGTTCGACGACAAGCTCCGCAAGTTCTGCGACGACAAGAAGATCAGGTACGCCAGGGTGTTCACGCGAACCTCGAATGTGTGCAGCATGGGGTACGACTTCTTCGTGCACAAGGACGACCTGAAGGAGTTCGAGAAGGCGACCGTGGCGATCAAGGTTGCCGAGCTTCGCCTGGAGCACCGCGATCCCGAGGTGTTCCAGACCACTGCGCTGACTGGCAAAGACCCCGAGGAGTTCGACCAGAACGACAAGACCCTGGTCGAAGCCTACAACCAGCTTGCGGCTGGCGTGTCCGTCGATGAGGTGATGGGATTCGTCAAGGCAGAAATCGAGCGCCAGTAGGCGCTCACCTTTCCCCTTTTTCGGGTGATACAGATGGACATGGTAAGCCGGATGATGGCATACGAAGAAGGAGAGATGGATGATGGCCAGGTATTGGAACTCTTCTCCGAGCTTGTGAAGAGCGGCCAAGCTTGGCAGCTACAGGGCTCCTATGGTCGGCAAGCTGCCCGTCTCATAGGGGCAGGCTATCTGGGTAAGGATGGCACGATCCTGATGAAGCCGGAGCTGGAGAAGCCAAAGGAACCTCAGAAGCCAGCACCAGACGCCCTGACAGAGAAAGAGCGAGGTGCGTTCGACTATCTGGCGGCGGCGATAAAGCAGGGTGCCACTGCACTCGTCAGAATGAAGGTGGACGGCAAGGACAGAGCCGTGCTGGCCGTCTGCAAGGTGACACCAGACCCCGCTACGGGCAAGGACAGCTACGAGTTCTTCAATGTGGCCATGCTCCTGGGCGACGACATGAAGGTGAAGCTCCCTGAAGGTGCAGTAGACTTCAACAAGCCGTCCAAGCAAGGCAGGAAGCGCAAGAAGTCCAGCTAGTGCTCCGACATCTCTCTTCTTTTCTCTTTTCTCGGGTGATACTGTGGTTAAAGACAAAGAAGTGGAGATCAATCTCCAGGGAAAGAGGCGGCGCATCGACATCAACTGGTTTCTCGATAAGGGCTACTGCAAAGCGTTCGCCAAGGAGGCGATCATATACATCGATGAGACCAACGGCGAATACAACCCCGTCGTAATGACAGATATGGCTCGCCAGCACATCCAAGGCACGGGGTGCAGGCAGTGCCTGTTCGCCAACGAGTACATCGAGGGCGTGATCCGGTTCCTCAGCAAACACTACCCCAAGACCGACAAACTGAAACGCTGGATGCAGGGCGAACCAGTGGAGAACGAGGTCGATGCACGGCGGTATGCCACCGAGTACTTGCAGCCTCTGATCGCCAAGTATCCGGACGCCTGGAAGAAAACCGCCGCGCACCTCAAGCGACGTGGCCTCATCAAGTAGCATATCGGGGCAAGTGCCCCACATTCGGGTGATAGAAATGGTTCTTACCGAAGCAGAGCAGAAGGAGCTTGCGGTCACGAAGGCAGAGAAGGCAAGGCTTGAGAAGAGGGTCGAAAGAGCCGAGCAGGAACTGGGACGACAAAAGAGCCAACATGATCAAGCGATCAAGGCGACAGAGGCGGAGTTCAACGCCGCTAAGCAGGCGGCTGTAGATGCCATGAATAACCAATGGACGGTCGCCCAGGCCATCGCCGTGAGGTATGGTGTAAAGGCGAAGGGCGGAGCAATACACGATGGTGGCCGGTACAGTCCGACCTTCGACTACCATGCGGATGTGCACCCAGACATCATCCGCGAACTGGAGGATACCTTCAAGATGAACTGGCTGGATTTCTACAGAGCAACATACGTCCATCGTGTCAATCGACACCGCGATAGGCAGTACAGCATCGTTGACCTCTTGGCTGAAGCAATCTCAGATGTCGTGAGCGCCAGTCCTGAGTTCAAGGCTGCAGTCGAGGAAGACAACCGCGCCGCGAAAGCGAAGGAGTCGGCCATGAAAACATACTGGACCACCAAAGAACCAGTCGATAAGGCAGATAGGACCGCACGAGAGCTGCGCGATCAGTTGACCAACACCAACGCCGTAATAGCTAGCATGGAGGCACGCGCAACAGCCCCGTTTGAACCCCCGAAAACCGAAACGAACCTCAAGTATGCCCAGCAAGTTCTGAAGGAGTTCGCAGAGGGCAAGCGCAAGCTGGAACTGCGGCCAATCGAAGGCGCGTAGGTGGGGATTTCTCTCTTCCCCTTTTTCGGGTGATACTTTGGATGTAGAGATAGCAAAGCCAGAGGGATACAAGAACATCCCTCCAGCCAAGGGGAACGCGATCCTTCGCAAGATGGTCGAGAAGCTCGGGCCTCCGGCACGAGTAGAGCGATTTGCTCGTGGTATTATGGGCACCCGAATCGATATCTGGGACTGCGGTTGCCAGCGGATTTACAGGGCTGGTGTGGGCCAGTCCGCACCGAGGTCGGACGAGATCGAGAGCATGAAGGCGTGCAAGAAGCACGAGGGATCATTCGGCGGCTGAGCCGCCACCTTTCGGGTGATATGGATGATAAACGACATATTCTACGCGCAGAAGATGGAGTGGTCCAAGGACAAGGAAACTCTCTCAAACTTCTACCCATCTCGCGGACAGGTATTGATGTGCACTAACGACAAAACGAAAATCGTTAAGGTTCGTGTTCGTCCTGTTAAGCCAGGCGAGAAGTCCATATACTGGGGGTGGCACGAGTTCAAGTGCACTGAGAAGTACTTGGAGCACGAAGAAAGCTATTCAATGATTTGGCCAGACTTCAGGGCGTTGGCAATGTGCTTTACCTATGGTATCAAGGCCGAGGAAGAGGCCGGTAAGGGCGAGCGGATCAACTTGGTTGTCGAGGTCTTGGAATGACACCGACGACTACCTTTCGGGTGATACACATGGGCGATAACCAAACAGACGAGAAGGCGAAGAAAAGCGAAGGAATCGAGAGCAGGGTGTTCGACCGTGGCCTGCCAGTGAACACGCTGGCGATGGCTGAGCGCCTGAAGGAGCTACTGAAGGAGAACGACACGAACTGCCTGGAACACGCCAAGAGCGACCCGCGCATCCGGCAACTGCTCTGGCTCATCAACCAGCAGTTCTACGGGTCGCTCGCAACGGTAGACCTCGGCAAAGAGTGGGACGAGATGTACGCAGCCAGCCCGCAGGCTGAGAAGGACCGCCTGGAGTGCGAGAAGGGGCGGAAGCTCACCGAGACCATACGACAGAAGTATCCCGAGACCGCGAACTTCCAGATCGGCGACAAGGAGCACTTCCTGAAGGCCGCTGAATGTGCCGAGAAGCTCGGTGGCGAGCCGCTGGAGACCTTCAAGCGTGCCCTGACGAGCCTGTACCGCTGGACTGTGAACGACCAGAGCGAGACCAAGGGACGCGTACGGTTGACCCCTGACTTCGTGCCGCACAGCTTCGGGTTCGTCATCAGCAACCTCAAGGGCGAGTTCGTGCTGAACGGAGGCGTCATCTGCCACGGCCTCAAGGGCGTCGAGACCTTCAGCGTCGAACTGGTGGACAAGTCAGACATCCACTGGAGCGTTCATACTTAGGCGCGAAAGCGCCATCTTTTCTCGGGTGATACAGATGAAGATACCAACGACCAAGGAGCTTCAAAAGGACTACGACCATCCTTGCATGAAGCGGATTCATTTCGAGGTGCTGGACGTGATACGAGGCTGGATTCCAGTCAGCCCCAAGGGGCTGCACGTCTACGCCAAGCAAGATATCCGCGCCACCATCATGAAGGCTCCGACAATCGACGGCAAGAAGATGGTCGTCTGGAAGCCGTACCAACCAAGGGAGAAGATTTCCCCGATCCGTGGCTGGGTTGAGGCCGACAAACTTGAGGGCCGCCAGCAGTGAGGCGCGGTCCCTCGTATTCTTTCGGGTGATACCAATGTCTAAGAAGGAGATCGTAAAAGCAGAGGATTGTGTCACTGGCGTCCATTGCGGGCATGACATCGAAGAGATGTGGGACCAGAACGATATCGACCTGGATTGGGAAGATTACGTGGAACAGGCCAAAGAGGCTCTCAAGAAGAAGAACTGGTCCTGGTTCAAGGAGAACTGCGATGATGAGCCGGAGGTTGACACCGAGGAAGAGGCTCAGGAGATAATCGATAACCTGGGTGACTACAACATATGCTTCGATGGCGGTGATACGAGACTCTACGGCTCTTGGAAGAAGAACGCCGAGGGGGAGTACGAGCCTGACAAGACTGGCGATGCCGACTATGCAGCTATCTTCAATGTCAACCACAACACTATCCAGGTGGTGTGGTCGAAGCACGTGATAAGCTGCAGACGGTGCTCGCCGTGCTATCCAGGCCAGGGCAACGTGGACAGCCCGCCAGGTGGTGGGTATGCAGAACTCTGGGCGTTCTGCCTGCCGCCAGACTTGATGCTCGATGAGTGGGTCAAGAAGAACAAGAAGCGCATCGTAGAGCTTAAGGCTTAAGTCCTCATTTCCTTTCCCCTTTTTCGGGTGAACCGCATGGTAAAACCAAAGGATGCCAAACGTGGTGCCAGGTCCGGTGCGAAGCCAGCGAACGAGACCGTCAAGGACGAGGTTCAGATACTCAGAGTCAAGTCAGTCGCTGACCTCAAGAAGCTCATCGAGGAGACTCCAGTGCTGCTACTTGAGCTATCGGGCGAACACTGCTGCTGGTGCAGAAAGCTGGAAGAGAGCCTCAAGACCGTGCTACCGCAGTTGCCGGATATCAAGTTCGTGCAGATCATCACCGACATGGGCGACGAGCTGGGGAAGTGGCGAGAAGATCAGGGCTGCATGGGCATCCCGCAGATATGGCTCTACAAGAAGGGCAAGAAGGTCGATGAGATCGTCGGCTACAAGGACAGCGCCACGCTGCTCAAGACCTTCAAACAGTGGCTCAAATAGATCGTCGCCGCCTCGCCGCTCCTTCCCCTTTTTCTTTCGGGTGATATACATGACAGACCCAGCTATCGAGCTACAACTGGCGGCGCTATCGAAGAGCAAGGACGCAGAGGTTAGAAGGGTCGTGGCATCCCATCCGAATGCCACCAACGAGATATTGGGCTACCTCGCAAAAGACCCTAAGCTGAGCGTCAGGATCGAGGTGTTCAAGAACCCCGCGACCCCTGCGTGCGTATTGACAGAAGCCGTGGGCAGGGGGCTGACGGTGGTCGAGGAGGTAATGTGGATTGCCAGGCATCGGAACACACCAGAGTACACCCTGACAGAGCTTGCCACAGCCCTCTCTGACGATGTGAGGTTTTGGGTGGCCCGCAATCCGAACACGCCTGAAGAGGCACTCCACAAGCTGTCGCAGGATAAGAATGAATGGATCGCCGATGCCGCCAACGCGAACCCACGCGCAAATCCAGAGACTTTCCATATCGCTGACATGAGGCGTCTCGCAAGCCCAGGGTAAGCCCGACTCTCCCTTCCCGTTTCTTTCGGGTGATTACCATGCCAAACAAGAGCACGGACGAGCCGAAGTTCTGCCGAATGAACAGAGACCTGAAGAAAGGCGACATTATCAGGACGAAGGTCAGGGTCAAGACCAATCAGCACTATGGCAAGTATGCCTATGCGGTCTGTTCTGGCGATGGCTTCGGATGCAGCCTGGATGGAATGGGCAACGCCATCTTCGTAGACCACCAGGGCTACGACGTGAACGAGGTCATCGCCAAGAAGGACGCACCGACTGGCCCTGAGACGCACCGTCGCTGGGAAAGGTTCTGGGGGATCGACATCCTCGTCCAGTAGATATGGTCCACTCTTTCTCTTCCCCAATTCTTTCGGGTGATACCAATGGCAACAAAGAAAGTGAACTACAGCAAGCTGATGGAACAGGTCAAACAGGGGCTGAACTGCGACTCGGTGCAGGCTACGAGCATCGACTTCGACTTCAGCGAGGGCGCGGGCGAAGGTTGGGACTACCTCCAGGTCGATGAGTGCCAGGGGTGCGGTGAGGGGGTCGTCAGCAACCAGAACCCAGAGTGCCACGTAGTCGAAGGGGACTATGAGGATACCAAGGTCTGCGGGAAAGAGGCGGACAATCCAGAGGGGCCGATGATGAACAGCCTCTGGGGCTTCTGCGGCGATGGTCCTGACTTCAACGAAGAGAACGCAGCCAAGATCAAGCATCTCCCGCTGTGCCTCGTCCAGTTCAAGGACGCAACCTATCTGGCACTGACCGGAGGCGGCATGGACCTGTCCTGGGAGATCGCCGAGGCATACATCTGTCTGGGCTACAGACCGCCCGCGAAGCTGCGGCTTCCCTCGATGGCTGGGGATCGGCTCGACGCCAAGCACCGCACGATAATCGCGGCCATGCGTGAGTCATACAAGATCGCCAAGGACTGGGTCGTGAGCAACGAGCGCGACCTCGACAACACGGTCAAGTATATGCGGAAGAGGGGGCGCGAGTACAAGGCCAGGCAGAAGTAGGAACGGGATCGGGGCAAGTAGCCCCACTTTTACGGGTGATACCAATGGCGAACAAGCTGTTGAAACTAACGAGGAACGGCAAGACCTACGTGGTCGAGTTCAGGTCGAGCATATCGCGTGCGCGGAATACGTATGGCTACAACGTCGTAACCGCATCCGTGGATGGTGTGAAGGTTGGCGGGGCCAACGGCGGCGGCTACGACCTACAGGGCGCAGCACTATCAGGCTGGCTCGAAACGCAGGTCAAGAAAACCGACGAGTTCTCCGGCCTGACCTGGCACGACCCCAACTACAAGACACCCAAGAAGGTCGTGGACCGCGAGAAAGCTGGCAAGAGCTTTGGACTGGAACGCTACCAGGCGTTCTACGCAGCCTCGTCCTCGAAGCGGACCAAGAGACACACCATGCCTCGAATTGAAGGGGCCACGGGTCTGAGCCATCTCTTGAACGCACTCGGCTTTGAAACACAGTGGCTGAATTAGCCACTTCCTTTTTTCGGGTGATACAATGGCGAAAACACCAACAGCAACAGGAAACAACAGCAAATGGCTCACCTTGAGGGACGAGTTGAGGAAGTTCTTCAAGGAGAAGGACGAGGAGATCGACGGCCTACTGGTGGCGCTGCTGTCCAGGCAGCATGTGCTGCTCATCGGTCCGAAAGGCACGGCGAAGTCGTTGCTCATACGGACGCTGAAGAAGGTGATCAAGGGCGCGAAGTACTTCGAGCGGCTCCTGACGAAGTTCACGGTGCCAGACGAATTGTTCGGGCCGGTCAAGCTGAGTGCGCTCAAGAACGACAAGTTCGAGCGTGCCATCGAAGGCAAGCTCCCGACAGTGCACCTGGCGTTCATCGACGAAATCTGGAAGGCCAACAGCAGCATTCTGAACGCCTTGCTGACGCTGATCAACGAGCGTCTCTTCCACAACGACGGCACGGTGGTGCAGTGCCCGCTCGAAACGATGCTTGCTGCATCGAACGAACTGCCACAGGACGAGAGCCTGTCAGCCCTCTACGACAGGTTCCTCTTGAGGTTCAAGACCCGCTACATCGAGGAGCGCAGCAACTTCGCGGCGATGGTCGTGAGCAAGACCCCGAACATAAGCGTCATACTGACCTTCGACGAAGTACACCAGGCCCAGCAAGCGGCGGCTGCAGTGGACATAATGCAGAGCATCATCGATGCCGTCTGCGAGATACGCGAACGTCTCAAGAAGGAGGGCGTCATCCCGTCCGACAGGCGCTTCAAGGAAGCGGTCTCGACCATCCAGGCGCACGCCTGGCTCAACGGCAGGTCTGTCGCCACCGAAGACGACCTCGGAGTGCTCCGGCATGTCCTCTGGGACGAGCCAACACATATCGGCACCGTCGAGCGCGTGATCCTTGAGGTCTCGAACCCGCTGCAGCGCAAGGCCGACGAACTGTTCGACGCCATCCAGAGCGCAATGAAGAACGTGGACGAGCAGCAGAAGCCTGGCGAGAAGACGCTTGCCGCAGGCGAGGCGCTGGCCAAGATCAAGGATGCGAAAGTCAAGGTCGAGGAGATTCGTGCCAAGATGGTGGCCGAGAAGCGCGATACTCGCAAGGTAGATGAACAAATGAAGACCACCGACGACATCGTCCAGAGGCGCATTCTGAAGGAAGTGCTCGGACTGACCAGATGAGCACGCACCTTCTCCCTTTCCCATTTCTTTGTGTCGGGTGATACAATGGATTCCATACTAGACGCCAAGAGTGAGAACACGATCAAGCACGACCAGTTCGACGCCGGTGCTTACACCGATATGAGCGAGAATGCCGAGAAGCTGCAGGAAGCGGTCGATCAGTCGAAGCCGAAGCTTGCGACGGTCGAACGGCTCGCCCAGGACATGTTCTACTCGCTCTACAAGTACCTCGTGCAGCCGCTGCCGGACGACGAGATCGCAGACACGCACCAGTTCAACAAGACCCTGATGCAGAAGGCCATCGAGACCCAGGAGTACGACCGGCTCAGGTGCGTCACGAAGCTGCAGCCGCTGGAGAGCGCCATCGCCACCATCTCGTTCATCGAGAGGCTCCTGCAGGAACTGCCGCAGGACGAACTGAACAAGGTCAACCAGGCGATGCAGGAAGTCCAGGATACACAGAAGCGCATCGACAAGATGATGAACCAGATCAGCGGCCTACAGTCTGCGGCAGATGCTGCAAAGGGCACTCCGCAGGCCAAGCAGCTTCAGCAGCAGGCGCAGAATCTCCAGAAGCAGCTACAGCAGGACCAGAACAAGAACCAGCAAACGACGCAGGCAATGAAGCAGAACATCTCGAACATGAGCCAGGAAATCCGGCGTGCCGTGCGGGCCGCCGAGAACCACGCTGAGGGCGAGGTCAAGAACTTCACGGAGTTCGTCACTGGCTGGGGCCTCGAATCCGGCCAGTTCCAGAAGCTCGCCTACAAGGACAAGATCGAACTCGCCAAGAAGCTCATGAACAGCAACCGCCTGAAGCAACTGTCACAGCTTGTCGGGCGGTTCAAGAGGCTCGCGCTCGCCAAGCGGCAGGAACGAATCAGGAAGGAGCCTAGTGAGATCGTCGATGTCACGCAGAGCGATGACTTGAGCCGCGTGCTGCCGAGCGAGATGCTGCTGCTGGCCCAGCCGGAGACCGAAATCCTGTTCGCGCAGAAGCTCATCACCAAGCAGTTACTGACATGGGAGATGGACTCGAAGGACAAGATGGCAAGAGGCCCGATAATCGTCTGCATCGACAACTCCGGCTCCATGTCCGGTGTCCGCGAGATATGGTCGAAGGCTGTGGCCATTGCACTGCTGGAACTCGCAACGAAGGACAAGAGGAAACTCGCGGTCATCCACTTTGGTAGTGCGAGCGACCCGTTGAAGGTCATCGAGGTTGACCCGCAGGACGAGCCGGTGGTGCGGCTGAAGAAGGTCATAGAAATCGCCGAGTATTTCCTGAATGGAGGTACAGACTTCGTTACCCCACTGACCAAGGCTACCGAGATAATCAAGCTCCAGAACTACAAGCAGGCCGACATCGTCTTCGTCACCGATGGCGAGGCGGATGTGCCAGACGAGTTCAAAGCCGAGTTCGCCAAGACTAAGAAGCAGCTTCAGTTCAAGGTCATCAGTGTCTGCATCGGTGGCGGTGATGAGTCGCTCAGGAAGTTCAGCGAGGCTGTGTTCCAGATGGAGGACTTAGTGAAGCAGGGCCAGGATGTCGCCAGCAGGGTGTTCGAATTAATATGAGCCAGATGATGGCTCGACTTTTTCGGGTGGGGGAGGTGGTGAAAACCCTTGAGTAGAGGGATGCTTCCATCGCCTCCCCAAAAGGCATATATCAGTCAAGGTATATCTGACTATTGAGTAGAGGGGTGCAGAGTGGTTAGTGCAGCGGCTGCGAACCACAGGTGGTCTGTGGCTGAGCTAGAGCTTCTCAAGGTGGTGTGGCATGACGCACATCCTCTGGAGCTTCCGAAACTATTCCCCAGTCGAACCCATAGTGCCTTGTGGAATCGCGCATACAGAATGGGCCTAAGACGAAGAAGGTGGGGTAACTATCTCAGACTAGGCACTATGCCGTTGCCCGCCTCCGCCTCCAGACTATCCAGGGATAAGGCATACATACTTGGTGTTCTCATTGGTGATGGTAGTCTATTTCACAGAGAACTGTCTCTGACTACAATTGATCTTGACTTTGCACAGTCATTCAGGAATTGCGTCTCCAGATGCTATGGGGTTAAAGCCCGTATTTTCACAGAGACTAGGGAAAGGTACAGACAAGGCTATGCGTACCGAGTGCGAATCAAGAGGTTGAAAGTGGCTGAAGACCTGAGAAGATACTTCCCAGATGGTGGGTGCGAAACATTCACCTGGTCAATTCCACCGGATGTTCAAACCGCCAGCAATACTATCAAGGGGGCGTTCTTAGGGGGATATTTCGATAGTGAAGGGAGCCCCAGTCGCTCACAGCTTACCGCTTCGAGCGTTAATCTGCCTGGACTACGACAGATTATGACCCTTCTTGGGGGGTTGGGTATAAAGTCAACTGCCTACCACCATGACGATAAGCGAAGAGCTTCTGGTACGGGGCGGCTTTTCATATTGGACATATCCAGGACCACTGACTTGAGAGGGTTCAAGAAGCTTGTTGGATTCACAATCAAGCGCAAGCGAGATGCTCTCCGACGACTCTGTAGTAGAGCGCCACGTCTGTATGGACCAGATGTCATCAAAGAAGTAAGAGAACACTACAAGATAAGTGGAAGCTCACTGAAAACCGCAAAGGCTTTTGGACTAAATGGGCGAATGATTCGTTCATGGGTACACGATTTGGTGGGGGTTTTCTCGAATTATAGGAATAGGCTGGACATCAAGCCTGCGGGTGCGTAGTTCATCTTCGTGTCGGGTGATACCACATGCCAGGATTGAAACAAGCGATAGTGGGAGCAAGGGAACTCACGGTGTCTGCGGACGACAAAGCCAGACCGCTAGGGCGAGTGTTCTGGAGCACGGTCGGTGGCCTCTATGTGCCGATGAAGGTTCTCCAGAAGATGTTCAAAGATGTTGGGATCGACAAAGACCTGCTACCGGAGGAGCCTCGTGCTATTGACGCCTTCAAGATCGCAACAAAGCGCCAGGAAGACAAGGACTACATCGTCGAGACGTACAAGGACGACATCGTCCAGCCGTCCAAGGCCAAAGGCCCGAAGGGCGTGCTAGTCGTGGTCAAATGCTCGCGCATCCTCGTGGACCGCGTTACGAAGGATGAGAAGAACCTGCCGATCATTGGCAAATGGGTCTACGACCCGACGACCCAGGAAGTCAGCGATGTCGTCGTGAACCGGAGCAAGGAACAGGTGTTCTCTGCGAAGACCAAGCAAGTGCACGCAGACTTCGAGATGCTCAAGAGCGGATACAACGAGAAGGACATACGTGAGATGATGCACAAGGCATTTCGAGCCTGCCACGTCACAAGCCTACGCCCAGCCGGTAGCGTGTACTTCGTGCTCGAAGAGCACGCGAATATCGTCGAAGCATTCGGCAAACTCGCGGAACGACTCAAGGACCACAAGACGAACGGTGGCGAGGTCGAATTGACATACCTGCCAGTCGTGAACACGGCTGCAATGCGAGAACTGGTGTATGTCAAGTTCGAGGCCGAGGTAAAGGGGACCATCGACGGCATGCTCGTCAGAACCACGGAGTTCCTGAAGGACAAGAAGAACTCGATGTCTCCAAGCCAGTGGCAGCGCCTCTTCGACGAGTACACTTACATGATGGAGGCGATGGTCGAATACGAGGGGGCACTGACCAAACAGATGGCAACCACTGCAACCGAACTCGACGTGCTCAAGGCGCAACTGTCTGAGGTCGCTCAGCGCATTCGCTCCGACGACTAGATTTATCTTCTTACCGCCTTTTTCGGGTGAGACTCATGAGCCGATGGAGCCGCAGGTCGCAGGAAGAGCGGGAACGCATAGCCAGTGAACAGCAGGCGCTGGTGGAACAGGGAAAGAAACCAGCCTGGGAGAAGGACGGGAAGAAGAGTGACGAACACGCTCTTGAGATATACAAGAAGAGCCGAATACCAATCTTGTGCCCGAAGTGTTTCGACTGGGTCGCGCCGCCTCGTCTCGAAGTGTGTGTGATCACAAGCCCACTGCCCAAGGACGGAGAGTTGAAGGCTGTGAAGGGCGTGTGCCCGAACTGCGGAACGACCGTCAGGAGAGTATTTCCCCTTGGACTCGGTTCTGATGCAGTAGTGTTCTTCCTAGTGTTCAAGGTGATGAAGGATCAAGGGCTGATTACGGGTCAGATGTAGCCCGAGGTCTTCAAGCCCATCTGGGCATCTTTCTTTCTTTTCCCCTTATTCGGGTGATCCCAAATGGAAGAAGAATACAAAGGCTGGAGAATCTGGTACGATGAGAAGCGCCGCAGCTTTATGGCAGAGCACCTGACTGACAAGGATGCGCCACCCAGGGCGAGTGGCGACCTCACCATACTGAAGTCGATGCTCGACAACTACGGCAAGCAAAGACAGAAGTTCGCAAAGGTCGCCTGCATCGAGATCGATGGTTTCCCCTTCAGACATGCCAACATCACGAGCGTGGTGAGGTCCACGGGCTACTACCAGGGTGCAAACCTGACTGACAGAAAAGAGGATGTCGAGGTTCGAATCACCATCACCGAGGGGGGCCAATGGCACGGACAGAAAGATACGAAGCTACTGCACGAACTTATCCCAGATACGCCAGGCAACCGCGACAAGGTGAAGGAGATCGAGCGACTGCAGTCTGAGGCCAAGGGCATTCAAGCCAGCTTCGAGAGGTTCGACCTGAAGGAGTTCCAGAAGCGCCTGCAAGATTGAGAGCCATCCTTTCCTTTCCGCCTTTTTCGGGTGAGACCAATGGGTAGCCGTGACATCCTCTCCGCCCTAAAGAGCGGAGTATTAGCCCACCCCCTTGGAACCCCTCGTTCCTATAAGATGACGCCAGGGAAGCTAGCGAAGGCAGACTGGTTGAACACCGTTGAATGGATGGAGAAGCACCTTGGGAAAGGAGAGACTCTGACCTCGGTGCCGATCATATCAACAGACCCGAAGGAACCATCCTTCACACGAGAATGCCGCTGGCCTTGCGGCTGCAAGACCCTGGAGCAGTACCGTGATACGATCAAGAACTCCATCGCTGGCGAGGGTGTCTACGAAGAATGGCGCAAGGCCATCCTCTGCAAGAAGCACCGCAAGCGACCTCGCTCGTGAGCACGGCCCCGCTCCCCTTTCCTTTTCCTTTCGGGTGATTCTATTCAGGAGTCTTTCGTCGCCTTCTCCGAGCAGCTACGGCCCGCTCGAACTCCCGTTCAGCTTCTTCCTGCTCTCTTCGCCGCGCTTCCCGTTCTCGCTCAAGTTCCCGAAGGAACTTTACCTTCGGAACCTTCGGCGGCGGCAGGAACTCTGGTAGCAAGCCTCGCACACGATTGATTGCGTCCCGCCACTTGTCAGGGTGTTGAGACCTCAGATATTCGGCAGCCCCCTTGTTCCTCAAGAGCTTCTCAAGGACGCTGACACGCCTATCTTCAGAGAGCGTGACGATGCATGGCATGCAGACATCAACCAGATCAGACCTGCCCGCAATGGCTCGCCTGACCCTATCCACAGGGTCTTCAGTCAGCTCCTCAATGCAGGGTCTGCAGCGACTCAGCCCCTTATGCTGTGCGATGGCAAATCTCACTCCTTTGTCTTCATCGAAGGCGAAGTTCTGGAAGCAGTTGGGACAGGTTTTCTCCAAGTCCTCACGGTATGCGATTCCAGTCCGAACACCCGCGTTCTCATCCACAGCTAGTTGTGTCACGCAGTTCGGGCAGTGCTCAAGCAGGTCCGAGCGGCTCGCTATACTCCCCCTAATCTCTGGGTCTTCATCGCTTGCGAGAATAGAGTAGCATTCATGACATTCTTCACCGAGTCGCGGCCTTCTAGCTAGCGTCGTTCGAATCTCGGTATGTGGGTCTCTGGCAGCCGCTTCGAGAACCCCTTCCCCGAATCGTGGCCACTCTGTAACCAGGCGATGACGCCGGAGTGGGGGTGCAGACTCCCACTCACCGAGCGTGACCACTCGCGGCTCAAGTTCGGGGTCAGGCATCACAGCCCTTATTCACTGCCGTACTCTTAACACTTCGGGTGATATCAATGGAACCGACAATCGCTAAGATTGAGTGCTGGACTACACCAGCACGGGCATACCCCGAGAAGAGGGTCGGCAAGGCCGAGGTCCGAAGGGTCACATACAAGGCCGGATTCTACCGCTGCTATGGGGTCAACAAGTACGACCTCTTCCAACTGCCTCATGATGCGTACATCACGACGCTGCGAATCTGGGGCAAGGCGCACTCCAAGACGTGGATGGTCGATGACCCACCGCACTGGTGGGCGATGGAGAACCTGGCCAAGAACAGCAGTGGCAATGTGCTCGTGGCCGGACTCGGATTGGGCCTCGTGCTGCACGCTCTCGCTGCCAATGACAAGGTCAAGCGTATCGTCGTCGTGGAGCGCGAACCCGATGTCATCAAGCTCATCGAGCCATTTCTGCCCAAGGACTCCAGGCGCGAGATCGTGCTAGGTGACTTCCACGATTTCATCAACCCAGAGATGACGGAGTGCTTCGACTGGAACCACATCATCGTGGACCTTTGGGTCACGCACAGTCTGAAGGATGGCTACCGCGTGCTGGAGAAGGAAGTCAAGCCGATGGCCCGCCAGCTATCCAAGAAGTGGCCGAACGCTTCGCTGGTGTTCCACGGCTTTCCAATGCACATGTGGGTGCAGGCTACGATAGAATCGAGTTTGCCTCGGGTAGTCCAGCAACTGAGTGGTCGAATT
>Ga0315296_10002727_pt1 | contig 14919 bp, 29 predicted proteins | sample YL17G14_18_MG_FD_203921 | JGI IMG/M metagenome (GOLD analysis project Ga0315296, IMG submission 203921) | Sediment microbial communities from Yellowstone Lake, YNP, Wyoming, USA - YL17G14_18 | ecosystem: Environmental > Aquatic > Freshwater > Lake > Sediment | place: USA: Wyoming | collected... | reverse complement strand
ATAGGCTCGGGGGGGGTGCTCAACAGTCAGCAATCGCGGTCTGCGGTCGGGGACGGTGGCACGTCCCCGGCGTCTCCTCCTCTCTCGTCTCCCGGTCGGCGCGAGCCCGGCCGGGAGGTTCACGTTGTGGCTTCCGAGCCACTGGAAATAAGCCCTGCCTACGCACGTAGGGAGGTGTAGTAATGGCCGAACGTAAGTGCAGCGCATGCGACCACTGGTCCCCCAGAACTTCCTGCTGCTGCCACCCTGCCCGGGACAAGAAGTTGTTCGTCCCAGAGCAGTGCCCACACTACCGGGAGCGCGGCTCGGCCCTGTCAGAGCCAGGCTTCCCGGAAATCCCTACCTGCCGACTTGCAGGCAGACCCACCAGAAAGCCGCGTTACCGGCCGGCCCTGATGAACTACCAGCCACGCTATCGGCGGGGCGACTGAAACCATCATACCACAAGGAGGTCTCGGATGATGCAGATTCTGACCGCAGCGGGAGCCGGTTTCGTCGCCGGGCTGGTACTGGCAGTGGGGCACTACGCCATCCACCGCATCCGCCGCGGCCGGCCGGCCCATCCCATCGCCAACTACGTCTACGGCACGCTGACGCTCTTCGGCGCCTTCTCGGGGTGGGCTGCGCTGGTGCGCCCCACCTGGCCGCTGGCCATCGCCGGCTACGCCGCCATCATGTGCGTGGCCGGCGCGTTTGACGCCGGCTGCTACGTGCTGGACGCGCTGGCGGACCGGAAGCCCGAGCAGATGGAGAAGGCAGACCAGGCCGAGCTGGAAGTGCGCAGGCAGAGAGCATGAAGCGTACTGACGCGGACGCAATCATGGACGTGATGAGCCACAACGTCAAGATCGAAGTCGCCGCCCAGGTGATTGCGGCCCGCAGTTCGGACAGGCAGGTACTCGAAGAAGTGAAATTGATTCTGAGCGAGGTTGACCGGAGCCGCGCCACCCTCTCGGGGTGGTGGAGGAAGGCCCGGCGCAGAACGAAGGAGGAGTGAGATGTCTGGATACTGGACGCCCCGAAGGAACCGCACCATGCTGGGGATCCGCGGCGTGGACGACCAGGAGACGCTGATCCCCACCCTTCCCACCATTGGCCGGCTGCACAAAGGCGGGCCGATGCGCGAGGTCAAGAAGAGCGGCCGCACCTACAGGATCATGGGCGAGGACCTCGACCACTTCCGCTTCACCTCGGAGCGGGAGGAGGTCGCCAAGGCCTTCCTGGAGGCCTACGGCGAGCAGCCGAAGGTGATCACCTGCTACCTGCCCTACCCCACCGCCGATGAGAACTTCCAGACCTGCTGCGAGGAGTGGGTGGCCGGCGGCCTGGTGCACCGCTGCGACGGCAAGATGATGACCATCTGGCGCGACGAGCACGGCGCTATGCACGTCGCACCTCCCGCCCAACCCATCCCCTGCCCCTACGACACCGGCGACAAGCAGCGCACCGACAAGCAGCCCGGCTGCCGCTGGGTCGGCCGGCTCTACGTCATCGTCCCCGAGCTGATCGGGGCCGGCTTCGGCGGCCTGGTCAGCCTGGTCGTCTCCTCCAAGAACGACATCCTGCGGATCAAGGCCTCCCTGCGGGCCATCGAGGAGGAGCGGCGCGGAGAGGGGTCCGACTGGCCGCTCCGCTACATGCTGGTGACGGTTCGCCGGGTCCCCGAGCGCATCTCGACCCCCGGCGACGACGGTGGCCGGGTGAGGCGATCCACGCACCTGGTCGTCGTGGAGCCGGTGACCTCCTGGCTGCAGGCGCAACTACAGGCGGCCCGCGAGGAGTACGAGCCTGCGGCGCTGCCGGCCCCGCACCAGGAGCCCGATTGGGAGGACGCAACGACGAACGGCCGCACGGTGGGGGAGGTCGAGCGGGAGAAGAAGGAGGCCGCCGAGCGTAGGCAAACCACGGCCGCGCAGGTCGTCGAGGGCCAGGTGGCCGAAGTCACCGAGGCCGAGGCGGAGGAGATACTCAAGGAAGCCGAACAGAGCGCGCCCGGGTTCGCCGCGGAGACCTGCCTGACAGCAGACCCGCCTGCCGAAGCATCGGCGCAGGCAGGTAGGCAGGTGGATCGGAATCCCCTGGATGAGGCCGATATGGCCAGCGAAGACGCTGCTTTCCAGGAGGACGCCCACGCCTGGTTGGAGGCGTTGAAGGAGCGCGCCGCCGACGCTGGCGCCACCGACAGCCCGCCCGCATCGCAGAAACAGAAGGCCTACGCCGCCATGTTGCTACGCCAATGCTGGCCGCACATGTCGGATGGCACCGCGGTTGACGCCGTGCGGCGGCAATTCACGTCGATGGCGCTCCCAAAGGCCGGCCGGCTATCCGCCGCGAACACAGCCGAAGCATCCGCCCTGATCGAGGCGCTCAAAGAGGCGGATGGCCCGGATTTCGATCCAGTCGCCGCCGCCTATGTGCGGCTGCTGGTCCAGGAAGCCACCGTGCCTGCCGGCAGGCAGGAGGCCAGCGCCGGCCAGGGACCGCTCTTCCCCGCCGAGGAGGTGCTCGATGCGTGAGCTGGCCCAACTGTACGACGAACTGGTCGCTGCCCATTGCGCCATGGAGGCTGCGGACGCAGGCAGCCAGAAATGCAGCAGACGTGGCGATGAAGACAACCGCAGAGGGCCTCGCCTGGAGGGAGGCGTCGGTGGCCCTGAGCGCAGCCAGCGCCGCCGAACACAACGCCCGGGCCGAGCTCACCGGCGCTGCGCTGGCAGAGTACGTGGAGGAGCGCGAGAAGCACCCCCACCCGCAGGTGAGCATCCGCGTCAACCTGAAGCCGGCCTACCAGTACGACAAGGCCCTGGACTGGGCCTTGTCCGACAGGGGGACGGCTGTGGGCGACTTCATCAGTCCAGTTCGGCTAGACACGAAGAAGTTAGAGAACTACGCCCGGGCTGTGCGTGAGGTCGCCCCGCTGGAGTTCGTGAAGTGGGAGGAGGTCCCCAGCGTGGTGATCTCCCTGGATGAGGGGGACTGATCCTCTCCCACCCGGGCCGTCGGGAGTGCGGCCCGGTGGGGAGCGGGGTAGCACCCGCAGACGGAGGAGTACCTGATGGACCGCAACGAGGAGCTCCGTGACCTGGCGCAACGCATCGAGGAGATCGTGGCCCGGGCCGACCTCTTCCTGGACACCGAGACCACCGACCGCGACGGGAGCGAGGTCGTCGAGATCGGCATCGTGGATCGCAATGGCAACGCGCTGCTCTCGGCTCTGGTGCGCCCGAAAGGAATCATCACCCCCGAGGCGACGGCCGTGCATGGGATCACCCAAGCGGACGTGGCCTGCGCCGCGACCTGGCTGGATCTCTGGCCGGCGGTGCGGGCGATCCTCCAGGGACGGAACGTCGCCTGCTACAATGCGGCCTTCGATTTCGGCGCCCTGCGGAACAGTTGCAAAGCCTATCCCTCCCTGAGATGGCACAATGTCGAGCTGCCGGGGGTTGCGGCAAGCTGGCACGACGTCATGGAGCCCTTTGCCATCTGGTACGGCGAATGGGACAACTACCATGACAACTATCACTGGCAGAAGCTTTCCACCGCCGTCCGGTGCGCCCACCTCGCCGAGGCAGCCAACTCTCACCGCGCCATCGAAGACGCCGAAGCCTGCCGACAGGTGTTGCTCTGGCTGCACGAGACGCTGCAGAGGAGGCCAGAGTGATCTTCCAGTGTGGCAAGCCACAGACGCCCTTCCGCTGCCGCAGCAAGATCGGCGGCATCGAAGTGATAGTGGTAGACGTTGTGCGGCTGTCGCTTGGAGGAAGGATCGTCTACCGCTACGTCGTTGAGCTCGCGGACGGTTCGCGCCGCTCCTATCGGGAGGATGTTTTCTGGCAGCAGTTCGAGAGGATGGAGGAGATTGACCCGTACCTTCCCGATCCGTTCAACGAGGAGCAGCAAGAGGACGATGGGGAAGACGAGGAAGACGAAGAAGACGAGGACCGGGAGCGGGAGGGATACTTCGAGGAGGAGTAGCATGAGCGGTGGCCTGGGAACCGGCGGCGGCTTGACCAAGGCGACGGCGGGAGCGCTGCGAGCGATCCAGGCAGCCCTGGGCCGGCCCTGCCTCCTACACCCCGACCGAGCAGCGGTGGCAGTGGTGAGCCCCGCCCTGAGCCGTCCCCAACCCGTCTGTGGGGAATGTGCAGTGTTTGCCCGGGAGCATGGTTACAGCGTGCTCACGGCAGCAGACCTGGCCCTGCCAAGAGAGGAGCAGCCCCAGTGAACAGGACGCGCATCGAGTGGTGCGACTACACCTGGAACCCGGTCACCGGCTGCCTCACTGGCTGCCGGTACTGTTACAGCCGCCGGATGACGGCGCGCTTCCATGGGGATTTCACCCCGACGTTCCATGCCGACCGCCTGGACCAGCCCTTGCACCAGGGCCGGGGCGCCCGCATCTTCGTCTGCTCGATGGCCGACCTGTTCGGCCCCTGGGTGCCGCGCCTCTGGATCGAGCGCATCCTGCAGACGGTGAGGATAGTGCCGGAGTCCACCTTCATCTTCCTGACTAAGTGGCCCGACCGATTTCAGGCGGCAGAGGTCGTTTTCCCGCCCAACTGCCAGGTGGGAGTCACGCTGACCTGTGGGCCGGGAGAACGGACGGCGCTCAGACTCCACCAACTCAGAGATGCAACAGGGGGCGGGATCCGCTTCGCCTCGTTCGAGCCGCTCCTGGGGCCACTCCTACCCCAAACCGCCGGCCTGTTTTGGCTTCACCTCCAATGGCTGATCATCGGCGCTCTCACTGGCCCCGGCGCGAAGGAGCAAGCCCCCCAGCCAGAGTGGATACAAGGCATTCTGGATGCGACCGACCAATACGGGATCCCGGTTTTTATGAAAGACAACCTCCGGCCATACTGGGCTGGAGAATGGAGGCGAGAATGGCCGAGAACGGACTGACCTGGGAGGAGGCGATCTCCATCTTCCTCTCCGCCGACGAGAACGAAAGCAGCTCCACCTGGCTCAAGGCGGAGATGGCGATGGTCGTCGAGGACCGCTTCGGCGGGCAGGACCGCCGGGCCCGCTCCCGGGCCCTGCACAACTTCGCCTCGGAGGTCCGCTACTCCACGTCGACCCTCCGCCACTATGCCCGGACGGCGCGCTTCTTCCCTGCGGGTGCGGGTACGCGCGTACCCGATCTCTCCTTCACGATGCACCGGGTCGCCGCCAACCACGCCCCTGACCGCGAGACGGCCCAGATGGCGCTCGGGAAGGCGGCCGAAGCGGAGTGGAGCACGCGCGAACTGCAGGACTTCCTGGTGCAGAATTTCGGCCTGAAACTGGACGGCGTCCTGGAGACAGCCGCCGACGACCGCATCCTCCTGGACAACCAGGACCTGGTGCAGCTGTTGCGCCGGTTCGACGGACTGCGGGTGAGGCTCCAACTCAAGGTAGTGGCGGAGGAGGACGTATAGCATGCGCGGTGGACTCGGGACCGGCGGCGGCCTGACCAGGGCGACGGCCGGAGCGTGGCGAACGATCCGGGCGGCTCTCTCCCGGCCATGTGTCCTACACCCCGACCGGGCAGCGGTGGCCGTGGTGAGCCCCGCCCTGAGCCGTCCCCGGCCAGCCTGCGGGGAGTGTGCGGAGTATGCCCGGGAGCATGGTTATAGTGTGTTCACACCTCAGGATGGTCGACGATGAAACCCGTGACCCAGACGCAGTTCTCTTTTGTGATTGGCCCGGAGGCAGGCAACTGCTTCGCGGCCTGCATCGCCAGCATTCTGGAGCTAGAGCTGGAGGCCGTTCCGAACTTCGTCGAGGCGGACGACTGGCGGTCAGCGTGCATCGAGTGGCTGCGCCGGCGAGGTCTGGGCTATGTGGCTCTCGACCTGAACAAACACGCCAAGCTATACATCGGAAATGCCCTGGCCGGCCTGTACTGCATTCTGGATGGACCGTCTCCGCGCTCCCCCGGGCACTATCACAGCGTTGTGGGGCGGATAGGGGAGCACGCGGGAGAAGTCGGGATTGAGCTGGTCCACGACCCACATCCCGACCGAGAGTACTTCGGAAGCCAGGAACCAACGGCTGCCGGGTTCCTGGTCCACTTCCCGACAGAATGGGGGCTGCGATGATTTTCCTTCCCGAACATTGCGAGCTGATCCTGGCGGGCCTGAAGACCCAGACGCGAAGGTTGGTCAAGTCATACGAACAGCTGGAAGCGGCCCAGATGATAGTTGCGCCGTACCATCGCATCCGATTCATTGTGGGGCAAACCTATGCCATCCAACCTGGCCGTGGCAAGCGCTCCATCGGTCGCATCCGAATCATGGCCATCCGGCAGGAGCGGCTGCAGGACATTACGGCAGGCGCTTGCGTGCGGGAAGGCGTACCCCGGATGAGCATGGCGAATTACGAGCGCGATGCCGCATACTATTGGAGCAGTTTCGCCGCCACCTGGGACCAGATCAACCGCAAGGGCACCCGGTGGGCGGACGATCCCGAGGTCTGGGTGCTGACGTTCGAGGTGGTGAAGTGACCTCCTGTTCCCTCTGCGGCTCTACCGAGGACCTGGAGCAGCACCACGTCACCGCCGTGGCCGATGGCGGCGCCGGCGATGGCGAGACGGTGACCATGTGCCGGCGATGCCATCATCGCCTGCACTGGGAGCGGGGCGACTACGCGCGGTGGAAGAAGCGGGACGTGGCCACGTTGAGGGAGGCGTTCGGCGAGGCAGAGGCCTCCGCGCTCCTGGCCAGGTGGGGCAGCCGCGGAGGGCAGGCCATCGTCGAGCACCGCGGCCGGGAGTACATGAGCGAGATCGGGCGGCGCGGCGGGCAGGCGATCGCGGCCCGGCCCGGGCGGATGCGCGAACTGGGATACCTGCGGCACGGGATGAGGGTGCCCGTGGACGCACAGGACGCGACATTGGAGGCGTGGTGATGGATCTCCTCTCCCTGCCCTACTGGCTCCGCACCCTCAACGAGAACTGGCCTCGGCGCATTTCGGAGCTGCGATCGATGGCCTACGAGGACTACCTGCTGACACTGGAATGGGCAGAGACCCGAGACCTGGCCATCCGCCTGGCCGGGGGCAGATGCCAGCGGTGCGGGGAACCAGCCAGCGAAGTCCACCACCTGACCTACGAGCGCCTGGGCTGCGAGCGATTGCGCGACCTGATGCCCATCTGCGAGCGGTGCCACCAGAACATTCATGAGGAGAACACTCTATGGCCCGAGGCCGGATGCTCAACCGTTCTATCTCAACCAGCCTGAAGTTCGACCTGCTCTCAGACGACACCTGCCGGCTGCTGGCAACCTGGATCGTCGCCCACCTGGATAAGAACGGCGTGTTCTACAGCGATCCCGGGATTGTGAGGAGCCTGGTCTTCCCCAGGAGGGGAGATGTTCCGGTGGCAAAAGTCGAGGGTTATCTCCAGGAGATGGAACGGGTTGGAATCATGTTCCACTTTGAAGCAGCTGGTGATCTCTGGCAGTGTTGGCCAGGCTTTGCCCACAATCAGCCCGGCCTGCACCGCGAGCGAGAACATACGGCGTTTCCCGCCCCGCCGCCAAATGGCGGAATAAATCCGCCAAATGGCGGAAAAATGTCGGCAGATTGCCGCACAATGCCGGCAGAGTGCGGGAATGAATCCGCCAAAATACCCGCAGAAGAACAACATGAAGTTGAACGGGAAGGAGAACAACAACAACTACAGGAGCCGGTTGTCATCGTCGTAGAAGAAACCGGGAAAAGAGACAATGATGGTGCCGAAGTCTTTCAGGCCTACGAGGCCAATATCGGCGTTATCACCGAGGCGGTATCGCGACAGATCGATGCCGCTCTCGCCGACACGCCAGCAGGGTGGATCGTCGACGCCATCCAGGAGGCCGCTCTGCACAATCATCGTTCCTGGAGCTACGTCGCCGGCATCCTGCGCAACTGGAATGAGAACGGCCGCGGCTCCAGCCCGGGTCCGCCGGCCCGGGCCAGTCCGCCCGGCGCCAGCGGGCCGCGGATGTCGGCGGAAGAGAAAGCACGTTACCTGGAACGAACGAGGGCGGGAAATGGTGAAAGCGCAGACAGTCCCACACAATCTGGAGGCAGAGAAGTCGGTACTGGGGGCGGTATTGATCCACCGTGACGCCATCGTCGCCATCGCCCCCTGGCTCGAAGCCGACGATTTCTACCAGCCGGCCCATCGAGCGATCTATGCTGCCATGCTGGCCTGCTACACCCGCCAGGAGCCGTGCGACCTGGTCACGGTGGCGGCCGAACTGGAGCAGCGCGGTCGGCTGGACGATGTCCGCGGGATGGCCTACCTGAGCGCCCTGATGGATGGCGTCCCCACCGCCGTCCACGTCGAGTACTACGCGCGCATTGTCAGAGCGACGCACGAACGGCGGCAACTGATCCAGGCGGCAGGCCACATCGCACGGCTCGGGTACGATAGTGACGGGGAAGACCCGGTTGCCCTGCGCGCCCGCGCCGTACAGTCGTTGATCGCCCTCTCCGATGGTCGCATGTTCCATGCGATCGATGGCCAAAAGGCCGCTTCCGATCTCCTGGACGAACTCGGTCGCATAGGCCGCGGCGATTATCAGATGCCTCGGTTCGGCTTGCGCGATCTGGATGAGCTGATCATGCTCCGTCCGGGATCGATGACCATCATCGCCGGCCGGACCAGCGAGGGAAAGACCGCGCTGGGCCTGACGGTAGCCCGCCGCAACGCCCGGGCCGGAATGCGGGTCCTCTACGCCACGACCGAGACCCGCCCAGTGGATCTCTGCCGTCGCCTGGTTTCTGGCCTGACCGGGATTCCGTTTGCGGCGATGTGGGGCGAGGTCAACCCCGAGCGGATGCACGCCATCGCTGAGGCGACGGCCCAGATCACGGAATGGCCAGGCAGTGTCGACTTCCTCTACGGCAAGCTGGATGGCTCGCAGATCCGCCTCGAGGCGATGGCCAGGCGGGGAGCGGGAATGCTCGACCTGCTGGTCGTCGACTACATCCAGCAGGTGCGCAACGCTGGCAAGACGATGTACGAGGTCGTGACGCGCACCTCGGGCGACCTGCAGGCGTTGGCTACCGAGCTGGAGATCCCGGTCGTGGTCGTCTCGCAGCTCTCGCGGAAGGCGGTCGGCAAGGCCCAGCCGACCATGGACGATCTCAAAGAATCGGGGGCCCAGGAGCAGGACGCGGACGCGGTTCTGCTCCTGCAGCGGGACCAAGACCTGGGTGGCCAGGTGATGAGGCCGGTGCTATGGTGGCTGGACAAGAACCGGAACGGCCCTCTGGGCAAGGGCTCGCTCCTCCTGGATGCGGTGAAGTTCCTTTTTACGGAGTTGTGACCATGCACTTCGCAGACGAGCGCAATCCTCAGGTCGCTGCATTGCAGGCAGCGCTCTCCAATGCCAATATCCGCCTCCAGGAGATGGAGAGCCTTCTCCTCATCGTCGAGGATGGCTACGAGCGGCACAGTTGGGCGCGCATCGCCGAGACCGTGACCGAGTACCGGGCGATGAGGCCCCAGATCGTGCCGGCAGCAGGGGTGGCCGAGGAGGCCGTCTGATGTCGGATGAATTCTACCAGCACTTCTGGAAGCCGGTCCCGGCGCTGTCGCTTTCTGAGGCGCTGGCGATATTCGTCAGGCAGTACGGCTACGAACCACGGCTGGTGATAGTACATCCCGGCACGCCGGTGAGCAGGGAGGTGCGGGTCATCGAACGCCGCGAGGTCCCAGCGGGGACGTTCTACTGCGCGCTGGAGGAGGTACAACTGTGAACATTCAGGAGCTGGGCGTCTCGTTGTTCCTGGTGGCCATTCTCATCGCCGGCGCCGTGATCCTCGCGCCGGCCAGCATGCGGGCGCGCGAGGCTGGCCTGCCCGCCGTGCCGGACCTCCCTAATCCCGCCGTCGTCGGTCAGATACAGGACGCGGCAGATGTGGCGGGGACCGCAGGCCAGGTGATGGTCAATGCCATCGATGTGCGGGGCGCTGCCCGCCACGCACTCGACAAGCACGGCCAGGAGGTAGTATCGATTTTCGAGGCGTTGCAGGCAGGGACCTGTTCGACGCGGGTGTTCGTGGAGAACCCGGAGAACCGTTGCCTGCAGGGCCTTCGGAACGACGGCCGCTTCACGGACGGCCAGAAAGGGTACGCCGTCTGCAACCTCAACGGCAAACTGGGCCTGGTTCCCATCCGCTATGACGCGATCAATGGGATCTGGCACGCCATGACCGCGTTCTATACGGACCAGGGCTACCTGGACGAGGCTCTCCAGCGGGACAATTGCCACGACGAACTGGACCTCGCCCGCCTGGGCGTGTACGTCTCATTCTGGGAACTTTTGAAGGAGGTGGGCCGTGACACAAACGACTGAATTCCCATGGAACCAGCCCCGGCCGCACCCAGACCCGGCCGTTGAAGCGGCGCTACAGGGGATCGAAGCCGAGATCAACGAGCGCCTGCCTGCCAGCAGGCATGGCGTACCCGAGCCGGCGAAGGCGCCACCGCCTTGTGCGGGGTCGCTGTACCGCGGGTTCGCCCTGCCGTGCGACGAGCCGGTCCAGTTCGTCGGTGTGTACGTGCTGCGGTGGGGCCGGGAGGAGCAGCCCAGCGTGGGCTTCGTAGAGGCGGATGAGGTGGAGCGCCGCCTGGCCGCGCTGGAGGAGGTCGCCCGCCTGGCCCACCGCTACCTCTCCAGCCAACTGAGCCGGGACCAGGCTGCCCTGCGGGTAGCGCTGAAGCGGCTGGAGGAGGAGGACCATGTTTGACGCCTATCGTGAGCCGACCATCAACGGCCTGTTCCGCTTCGGCTGTGCGCTGGGCGGTGGCCTGCTGGCGCTCCTGGCGTTGATGGCGTTCATCGCCATCGTGCGCGGCGTGTTCGGATGGTGAGGAGGCAAACCGTGAAAACTCTGTTGTGCCTGGTGGCAACTGTCGCCCTGATCTGGGGCATCATCTGGATATTCAACCATCTGCCGGATCCATGGCTGTTCGTCCTGCTCCTATTCATCGCCGTCGCCATCGTGATGAGTATCTGGCGATAACACCCGAGGAGGTATCCCGTGGAAACGTTCCTGGCGATCCTGTTGATCATCGTCGTCGTGCTCGCCGTCGTTACTGGCATTCAGCTCGTCCGGTATGCCAGCAGTGGCGAGTGCGGCTCCATCCTGCACCTGGTCGGCGGGTGCGAGGCGTCGATCCCGCACTGGCCTACCCCTGTAGTTGTACCTGGCGGGGGACTATGACCGACCTGGTGCTCAGCCTGTTTCCTGGCATTGGCCTGATGGACATGGCTTTTGAGCAGGTCGGCTTTTGTGTCGTTCGCGGCCCGGACCTGCTCTGGGGTGGAGACGTCCGCGAGTTCCACCCACCACAGGGGCGCTTCGACGGGGTGATCGGTGGACCGCCGTGCCAGATGTTCTCTACCGCTTCCCGGTTGCGGCCGGGGATTGTCAGGGAGAATCTGATACCGGAGTTCGAGCGATGCGTTGGTGAGGCTGGCCCAGCCTGGTTCCTGATGGAGAACGTACGCGGGGCCCCGATCCCGGCGGTGGATGGCTACCAGGTACATTCCATCCTGCTGAACAATCGCTGGCTGGGAGAGGAGCAAAACCGCGTGCGGCGCTTCAGTTTCGGCACGCGGGATGGCAGGAAACTGGTGATCCCGGCTGACGCGCTGGTGCTGCTGGAAAATTCGCGCTACGAATACTGCGTAACCGCGCACGACCACACTGGGGGCAACTGGGAAGGCAGCGCAAGAGGAAAGGGTCGTTCGGTCCGGGAGATGATCCATCTCCAGGGGCTGCCAGACGACTGGGATATACCGCCGTTCACCAGGCGGGCGCTTGGGATCGCGGTTGGCAACGGCGTACCATTGCCAATGGGATTGGCAGTGGCTAGGGCAGTAGCGATGGCAATAGGAGGTAATCGTTGACCGACCTGGTGCACGACCTGATCGAGATCGTCTACCTGCAGGCTGAGTTGCAGCGGCGGATGGCCTCCGTGCAGCTGCGCCTGAGCGATGGAGGCATCTACCATGACGCTGAAAATCTCCCTGCTCTTCCTGCTCCTGGACCTGCTATTCGGATCCCCGTCCTGCGGGAAGGCAGTCCACTACAGCCCGACGTGGGGGACCTGGACCTGCCCGAGGGAGCAGAAGTGCGGGATCGCGGCGAGGAACGGCGTGACGGTGCCGAAGGGCGTGTGGCCGGTAGCCACGCCGCTCTGCCGGGACCTGGGGAGGAGGGGGTATCTGTCGATCAGCAACGCGCATCCAGAGGAGATCGTGGTCGCCGACTGCGCGGATCCGGCCGACCTCGAGGTGATCAGGAGCAGGGGGATCGTAGTCGAGGTGCCGTACCTGGTGGCCGAGCGCCACGGGTTCGTGGGGGACGGGTGGGCGAGAGCCAGCCTGTGGCTCCTGCCTGCGCCGGCAAGCAGGCACCGCGGCGGTTGCACCGCAAAAATTGGGGCGAAGGTGTTGCGGTGAAAGAGAAACCGGCGCTCCCACTGGCCGTGGTCAAGAGCTATGTCGGCGATGGAACGTGCGCGAAGTGTGGGTCCAGGGGCAGACACCTCTACAACCACGTCGATGCCGGCGCCGTTTGCTACCCGTGTTACTAGGCGGCAGGGCGGGCTATTTCCGACCGCCTTTGTGCGCGTCCGGGGTGCGGTCGCTATCTGCCCACCACGGCCCGCAAGAGCCGGCGTTTCTGCGGAACTCCGGAGTGCGAGCGGGCCCGGAGAGCAACGTGGGCGCGGGACTCGTATCGGCGGAAGAAGGCACAGAATGCCGACAGCAGGGAAGCAACGGGATGACACAGACCATGACTATTGAATCCCAACGGGAGTTGCGGTATAATGCCCCATGTCCGCCCGACCTGGCCGCGGTGCTGGCCGACCTGATTCGCAAGGAGCTGGAGCGATGCGCGCCGCCATCTACCTCCGAGTCAGTACCGAAGACCAAGCCAGCCCTGATCGGTACTCCATCCCCGCCCAGCGCAAGGCCTGTACCGATCTCGCCGCCGCCAGGGGATGGCCCATTGTAGGCGAGTACGCAGATGAGGGGGCAAGCGCATTTGAGGACGGCCTGGAGCACAGGCCGTCTTTTCATATGCTCCTGGGGGACGCGGAGGCCGGGCGGTTCGACGTCGTGATCGTCTATTCTCTCGATCGCTTTTCCCGCCGGCTGGTGGGCGCGGCGGAGTACCTGCGCATCCTGGAGCGCGCCGAGGTGGAGCTGGTCAGCGCCACTGAGTTCATGGACGACAGCCCGGCCGGGACGTTCACCCGCCACCTGCTGCTGGCGCAAGGGGAATACTTCTCGCGTTTCCTCTCCCGGCGAATCCGCGATGCGCTGGCCCTCAAAGCGAGTCGAGGTCGCTGGGTGGGGCGGCTGCCGTACGGCTACCGGAAAGAAGGGATCGACCTGGTGAGCGACGACCGGGAGGCGGCAGGGTATCGCCTCGCCGTCCGGGCCGCGTTGGAGGGTGCGGAAGGATATCGGGAGATCGCCCGCGTCCTGAACGCGGCTGGATACCGCACGGGCAAGGGCAACATGTGGTCGGGGATGGCCGTCCAGAACGTGTTGCGCTCGCCGGCCTATCTGGGGATGGTCGTGTTGCGCACGGCAGAAGGCCCGGCCAGCCGCATCGCCCTACCGGGTCTTCACCCGGCCCTGATCGAGCGCGAGGGGTGGGAGCGGCTGCAGGAGCGCTTGCGCGCCTTCGCCTGCGGCCACGGCTCGACGCGGGCGAAGGACCCCTATCCGCTGAGCGGCGTTTTCCGCTGCGGGCGCTGCGGCTCGGGCCTGGTCGGCATGTACAGCCTCCAGCGCGGCGGGCGCCGGCCCCGCTACTACTTGTGCGGCAAAAGGAACACATTGGGCGCCGCCGGCTGCGATTTGCCGCTTCTCCGGGAGGAAGCCTGCAACGAAGCGGTCCTGTCCCTGCTGGACAGGCTCTACCTTCCGGCCAACTGGCGAGAGGAGGTCCATGCGCGTCTGCAGCAGCCTCGTCCGGCCGGACCGACGCTGGAAGCAATCGCCGCAGAAGAGAAACGATTGACGCATCTATACCAGGAAGGATACGTCGACTTCCCCGAGTTCAAGAACCGTTGGGACAAACTGCAGGGGAGACGCGACCAGGTGACACCGCCCGCGCCGCTGGATGTGCTACAGGCGGCAGAGTTGCTGGAGCAGCGGTTGGGAGGGCGCTGGCGGGCCACCGGGGACAACGCCGACCGTCGGCGGTTGGTCCGCGCCCTGCTTGTCTCCATCGTGGTGGATTCGGCGGATAGCCAGCACCCTACGGTCAAGGAGGTGGAATGGAAACGCGAGATAGCGGTCTTGCTGGATTGGTTCGGGGAAGCGTGAGTGTAGTTAGGGTGTCATCAGCCAAATACCTACCGTTTGGTAAGCCTGCCTACCCGCTGTCAGGCAAGCGGCATAGAGGCCGATTCATTCTCTCGCCACCACCTGCAAATGCACTGCCGGGCGACTGGACTTGACGCGACGATGTGGTATAATGAGAGCGATGGGCATGAGGCCCGTCACCGAGGGCCGGGGATACCCCGGCCGGCCGGCACAGTCCGGCAAGGAGAAGAAGCGATGCAGCCCCCCGAGCGTTTCACCAGGATCGTGAACCGGAAGCGGTACTCAGTGCAAACGGCCACCCTGTTGGCTGACGACTGCCGATGGGATGGCCACAATTTCGAGCGGCGCGGCCGCAACACCTGGCTGTACCGTACCCCCAGGGGCGCGTACTTCACAGTGACTCGGACCCAGTGGCAGGGGGAGGAGGACGCCCTGGAGCCCGTGTCCCTCGAGGAAGCGATCAGCCTGTATGAAACCGCCCTGAGCGAGCACGAGGTCACCTACCACGAGGCTTTCCCCGGCGTAGAGGTAGAAGATGCATGACCCCGCTTGGCGGGGGTAATGTCGTTGGGCCGGCCCGGAGCGCTCCGGG
>Ga0315296_10002726_pt1 | contig 14919 bp, 11 predicted proteins | sample YL17G14_18_MG_FD_203921 | JGI IMG/M metagenome (GOLD analysis project Ga0315296, IMG submission 203921) | Sediment microbial communities from Yellowstone Lake, YNP, Wyoming, USA - YL17G14_18 | ecosystem: Environmental > Aquatic > Freshwater > Lake > Sediment | place: USA: Wyoming | collected... | reverse complement strand
GCCTTCAACTCGAAGTCCACCAAATTGGCACCCAACGCGGGGATGAATGCGTCGAAAGCTTCGAGGGTCATGCCCTCGCTCAAGGCATACGGCCGGGCGATGAGGCAACCGTAATAGGGCGCTACGTTCCAGCCGCGCAGCGGCCTCTTCACCTTGGCCTTCAAGCCCTTCACGCCCACATCACGCAAGAGAACTTCCAGGGGATGAAGGATACGGAGTTTGCCCTCATAGCGAAGCCCGATGCTGGCAAGCGCCGCGTCGATCTTGGCCCGCAGTTCCCCGTAACGCGCCAGGTAGTCCTGGGTTTTCTTCAGGATCATGAAGCAGGCGGTGCAGGGGGCAACCACTTCCAGGCCGACCTGCTCGGCCATGGCTAGATTGCGTGCCCCCAGGGCAATGGCCTGATGCTCGTCCACCGAAATGTAGGTAGTGGCCCCGCAGCAGTTCCAGTCTTTCAGTTCGCGGAGTTCCAGGCCCAGCGCGTCGAAGACCGCATGAAGCGAATCTTGGCAGTGGCGCGCAAAGCCGTGCATACAGCAGCCAGGGAAATAAGTGTAGGGCATGGTCGAGACCCTCTCTCTGTCCCAATGGTTCAGATATTCATTCCGAGCGTGCATCGGCCAGGCCACAGACCGACGCCCAACAGTCAGGCCGCTCGCCCCTCGGGCCGGGCCTCCGCAGCGTCCCCGGCTTCCACAGACTCCAGCATCCGCCGCAGGTCGGCACCTGCCGGCTTGGGGATGCGGCTTGAGGTCAGGCACATCCGCCCGCGCTGCCACAAGCGGAGGCCCAGCGGCCACGAAGTCAGCAACTTCATGGGGGCTGTCTTCAACAGGACTCTGAGGACAAGCCAAAACTCGTTGTTCCGGCCCGTCCCTTTCAGCATTTCGATGAACTCTTTGGCCAGCACCGGCACGGGGAAACGGCGGGGATATATCCCCTCCCGAATCGCGATCCGCTTCAGCGCATACATCACATCAGTGACCTTGATTCCCGCCGGGCAGCGCACTGTGCACTCGTAGCAGGAGGCGCACAACCAGATGGCGAAGCTGGTGACCACCTCCTGTTTGAAGCCTTCCCGCACCATCCCGATCAGGCGTCGCGGGGTATAGTCCATATACACGGAGACCGGGCACGCGCTGCCGCAGGTCCCACATTGCAGGCAGGAGAAAATCTTCTCGCCTCCTGGCGTGGCAACAATCTCAGCGGCGAGATCACGCTTGAGTTCCTTTTCGTACTTGACCTTCTGGAAAAAAGTGGGACGGGCCATGCCTTCGCCTCCCCTCTGCGCGGCTGTCTCGGAAAGGAGCGCCCAAGCGCGCCGCTCCGAAAGCTGACCGCGGACCCGGGATCAAATCGGACTTATTGCCCCGGGCTTTAAGACACTTCTTCCGTTCGCTGGGGCAGCACGCTGTGGGCCATCGGCTTCTCGGGGACGTCTCCTGATCCTCATCACAAACTGTACTAGATCAGATTGCGGGCGGGCGAACGTCAGGTCCGAGATTTCGGTATTTTTGTGCCACGCTCAGCCTCCAGTCTGATGAGAGCTGCCACAGGCGCCCGCATTGCGTGTTGTGTTTCGCGGCGGCCATCAGGATACCTTCCCACATGGCTTGGCGCAAGCTGGCCTCTGACACAGCCCGCCCTGCGCGACAACAGATTCTGGCGCTGCGCGAAATCACACGAGCGCCGCCCGCGCTCTGGCGAGATCGCCCATTGTCCGCGAGCAGGGTGAGAGTGAACCTTCGGTGAGATTCACTGGTTCGTGGCGTAGCGCGCATAGGCCTCGGCAACCTTAGCCTCGACGGCGTCGTCATTGTGAATGAATACTCGGTAGCGAAACGTCAGAGAACCCCCGGCCGGGATGGTGATGCTCCCGTCGCGCTTGGGATCGTTGTAGAAATCGTGTTCCCCGAAGGGATTTACCGCGAACAAGCCGTACTCGCGCGCATGCCAATAGGTGGGGTGCTTAGGATTCGAAGGATGGTCGAAGATGGCGATGCCCAGCTTCCGGCCCTGGACGGTCCCGGAGTAGTCCACCCAATTGGCCCGCTTGCCCCAAATCTCGCTTTCGCCTACGCCACCTTCGGAGTTAAGCATCCGAACGGCAGGCTTCTCCAATGCCTTCACGACGCGGATGGCGAAGGTTCCTTCCTTGGTGTCGCCCATCTTCACCGGGGTGCTGAGGGCTTTGATCGTGAACTCGCAGTCGATGATGCGGGCTAAAGCATCGCCGCGGAAAACGTAGGCCTGGATTTCCTGGGCGATGGGTTTCCCCTCCGGCCCCACCAGGTCGAAGAGCACGCGCACGGCGCCGGATTCCGGCCCGCTTTTCATCTCTTCAAGCTTGCTGAACACCGTGCGGCCGTTGGGCAAGCCTCCGGCGGCAAAGTACTGCTTACCTCCCGCCTGCACCGGGGCTTTCTCTTCCAATTCCGCCTCGCTCCAGAAATCGACGCCGTTCACGTCGCCGTGCGCATAGTACATGGCGCGATGGTGGGGGTGGTCGGTGCTTTCGCCCGGAATATCCTTGCGCATGGGAAAGCCGCGCGTCACCACGATTCCCTGAGCGCTGCGCAGCGGGTGGAGATACGGCTTGGGCGCTTCGGGCCCAAAGTAGAAAGTGGTGAAGGGCTGGCCGCCCATGCGCACCTCAATCTCGTTTCCCACGCGTTTCAGTTCAACAGGTTCGGCTCCACGCAGGGAAGCAGAACCTGGCATGAGCAACCAACATGCAACAAGCACCAGGATGAAGGTAGGACGAGTCATGGTTTCACCTCGTGGACAATCGTTTTGTTTCGCGCGCCGGCATTCTCAGGGGTGCCAAATCGCCGTCTGCGCCGAGAAGCCCGTCGGACGCAGCATATCCACACAGATTCGCTTGGGAGCCTTCTCCTCGAAAGCCACCTCTTGGATCACGCCCTCGCCCGGAGCCAGTTTCGGCAGCGGAATGAAGAGTTGCTCCACCGGCAGGTCACCTAAGCCGTAGACAATGCAGCGCAGCGTGTAACCCTCCAGCGTGTAGGCCGGTAAGGTGTCGCGGGTCTGGAGGGAAACCGTGATCCACCGGCCTTGGACAAGGATCTGGAACTCCTCGAGCGGGCTCGACTCCTCGCGCAGCGCCTCAAACGATGGCTTGCGCGCCCCGTAGAGGTCCACCACTCCATGCACGCGCTGCTTCAGGACGTCGCTTCCCTTGTCGCCGACATGCGTGCGGTAGTCATTGTAGTCAAAGAAGATGGCGCCGGCCACAAAGTCGAACTCGCGAAAGATGTTCGTATGCGCTCGTAGAATTTCGATACGGCGCGCGTCGCCGCCCAGGCGGTCGGGCGCGCACTCGCAGTAGCCGTACTCCGAGATCACGATTGGCTGGGCAGGAAACGCGCGATGGATCTCTTGCAGATTGTGTCGCACCGCCGCTGGATCTCCGCCATACCAACTCTCGTAGTACTCATTCCAGGAGATGAAGTCCAGTTCCCCCGCCACGTCGCGTTCCGGAGTTTGCTGGAGGGAATTGGAAGCATAAGTAAGCAGGCGCTGGGGATCGAGTTTTCGAGCCTCTGCGGCCATGCGCCGGACGAATTTCTGGGCGGGCGGATTCTGCCCGTTGACCTCGTTACACAACCCCCAGGCGAAGATGCTGGGATGGTTGCGGTCGCGGTCTATCATCTCGCGCAGTTGCGTGAGGCCGTTCTCCATGATTTCCGGCGCAGGCTCGCTGGTCATGCCCTTGAACGTGTCGGGTCCCCAGGCGGGCACCTCTTCCTGGATGAGGATGCCGTGCCGGTCGCAGTAATCCAGCACCCGCTTGTCCTGCTGCCAGTGTACGCGCGTGAAGATGCAATTGAGTTCTTTCAAATCGTTGTGGTCGTGGACCAGCCACGATGCAGGTTCGGCCATGCCATAGTCAGGGTGACTTCCGGCCATGCGTTCCACGCCCATCAGCCGGACGGGCTCACCATTCAGATAGAATCCGCCCTCTTTCGCCTCGAATCTGCGAATGCCAAAGGTGACGGTTTCCCTATGGAGCGGTTTTCCGCCGTGCTCCAGTTCGACCACGAGGCGGTAGAGCTGGGGATGGTCGAAATGCCACAGGCGCGGATTCGCGATGGCCACAGCCGGCAGCGGAACGGTCTGCGAGGAGCGCGGCTTGAGTGCCGCCGTCGCAACTGCCTCTGACCGTAGTACCGTGCGGTCGGTATCGTCTTCCACGATGCGGAACCCAATCTTCACCTCGACTGAATCCCCCGTGGAGTTGCGCAGGACGACCTGACTCGCGATGCTTGCCTGGTGGGTTTGGAGATCGGGTTGGGCGTCCACCGCCACGCGCTCCACGAAGACTCGAGGAGTGATCAACAATTGCACGGGGCGGGTGATCCCGCCATCCACGGTCCAGTCGAAGGATTTGCCCCGGGGCAGCATCTGCTCATCAAAGGAGTTGTCCACCTTGACCACAAGCGTATTGATGCTGCCAGGACGCAAGGCGGAGGAGATGTCGAGCGTGAAGGCTGTGTAGCCGCTACGAAGATGCTGGCCCACCAACTGGTCGTTGAGCCAGACCGTGGCGCTGTGATAGACCGCCTCAAATTCCAGGCGCACTGCCTTCTCGGCCCAATCCGCGCCCGCCTCGAACGTCCTCCGATACCAGGCGAGGCCCTGATACGACGCAGACTCGGGCGAAACCTGCCAGGTGTGCGGCACCGTGACTTCCGTCCAATCCTCTGCCGAGGTCGCGGCGCGATGCCAACCCTGGGTTTCGCCTACGCCCTTGCGGTCCAGCTTGAATCGCCACTTGCCGCCGAGCGATGCGATCGAGCTACCCGCGTCTCCGCGCTTGTCCGCTTCGAGCACGGAGCTTTCTGACGCGGAAGAACCCGCGGCCAGCGTGGCCGCAAGAAGACCGAGGTCTCGGAGGAGTTCTCTTCGCGTAAGTCTGTGCATCGTGTCTCCGATGTGGGAGCCCGCACGGCTCCTCTACCCAATCACCAAGACGCCGGCGCCGCGAATCTTGCTGTGTTTCACGGCCTGCAATGCTTGGTTGGCTTCCTCCAGGCGGAAAGTTTCGACCTGGGTGCGGATGGGAATCTCTGCCGCCAGGCGGAGAAATTCGCGGGCGTCCTCCCGCGTGCTGTTGGCCACGCTGCGCACAGTGCGCTCATGGTAGAGCAGCGAGTCATAGTCGATTTGCGGGATGGGGCTCATGGTGATGTCCGCGAGCGCCACCGTACCGCCCTTGCGCAGGACGCGCAGCGCGTCCAGAACCAGCGAGCCGGCAGGCGCAAAGATGATGGCCGCATCCAACGGTTCGGGTGGCGTCATCTCCGCTCCGCCGACCCAAGCCGCGCCCATCTGCCGAGCCAGTTGCCGATGGGTCTCGGTGCGCGTGCAGACATACACTTCACAGCCGAGGTGCCGTGCCACCTGAAAGATGATGTGTGCCGAGGCGCCAAAGCCATACAGCCCCAACCGTTCGCCCGGTTGGACGTTGCTCAGCCGAAACGAACGATAACCAACAATCCCCGCGCAGAGCAGCGGCGCGGCCTGAAGGTCCGAGAAGCCTGCGGGCAAGGGATGAGCAAAGTCTTCGGAAACGATCATCGCCTCCGCGTAGCCGCCGTCCACGTCGTAGCCGGTGAAGCGCGCGCGGTCGCAGAGGTTCTCCAGGTCTTTCCGGCAATAGGCACACTCGCCGCAGGTCGAGTACACCCAGGCAGCGCCGACGCGGTCGCCTTCGCGAATGCGGCGCACCCCCGGCCCCACCGCGTCCACGACCCCGACAACCTGGTGGCCGGGAACGAGCGGGCTCTTCCGGAGCGGTAGTTCGCCTTCCACAATGTGCAGGTCGGTGCGGCAGAGCCCGCAGGCGCGCACGCGTATCCTGATTTCTCCCGCGCCCGGAACGGGCGTGGGAAGGTCGCGCAGCGAAAGAGGGCTGTTCTCCGCGGGCCGGGGTTGTTCGAGCACCATCGCACGCATGGCAGGTGAGAAGTCTATCCAATGCGCCTGGCGCACTGCAAGCGCGAGAGTTGAAATCGGGCTGGCGAGCGTCGGGTGGCGGGCGGAGAGAAATCTAGGCGCGACGTTACCAGCCTGGCTGTGGCACAATATCAACCGTAAGCGGCTCGATCACTCTTGATGGTTCGGGCTTGGTCTGCCAGGTCCGGGGAAAGGAGCCTGAAATGAGATCGCTATTGGCGGTTTTCCTAGTCCTGTGCTCCGGCGCATTATTGGCCGCGCAGGATAAGGAAGCGGAACGGCTTCAGAAGGCAGCCACGGTCGTTGAGGAAGTCATGGGGACTCCCGAACAAAGCATCCCACAGGAGCTGCTAAACAAGGCGGTCTGCGTCGGTGTCATCCCTTCGTACAAGAAAGGTGCACTCGGCATCGGCTTCAGTGGTGGCAAAGGAGCGCTCGTCTGCCGGCGGGGTGGCAATGGCCCCTGGGGCGGGCCTTCCATGTTTACCCTGGGGGGTGTGAGTATTGGACTCCAACTCGGAGGCCAGGCCACTGACATCGTCTTTATCGTGATGAACCCAAAGGGCGCGGAGAAACTGCTGCAAAGCCGTAGCAAGCTGGGCGCGGAGGCTTCCGTGGCCGGAGGTCCCGTGGGCCGCACAGCTCAAGGCGCCACCGACATCCAGTTGCACGCGGAGATTCTCTCCTACTCCCGTTCGCGAGGTCTGTTTGCGGGTCTGTCACTGGAAGGTGCCGTCTTGAAGCAAAGCCACGGCGCCAACGAGAAACTCTACGGCCGCAAGGTGGACCCGAAGGATATCCTCTTCACTGGCAGTGTGGGCGTTCCTGCTGGCGGACGACCGCTGACGGGGGCCTTGCAGAAGTTCTCACCCCGCGGCGGCGCACCGTTCAAGGACTAGACAAGCAGGGAACCGGAGAGGGCCAGAAAAGCCCTCCCCGTGTGTGCTTGCCTTGCGGAACCCCGGGGTTGGAAAGCGAATGCGCCGCTACCTTACTTAATCTCCCCGGCGTAGATCTTCATGATCGTGTCGAGGAACTTCAGGGCATGTTCCTTCGGGCGCTGGAATGAATTGCGGCCGATGATGGAGCCGAACCCGCCGCCATCGCGGATGGCGCGGGCTTCGTCGAACACGGCTTCGTCGCTCTCTTTCTTTGGACCTCCCGAGAAGATCACGATCCGCCTCCCGGCAAACGCCGCCTGCACCACGTGGCGGACGCGCTCCGGCAAAGTCGCAATCGGCACCTTGGCCTTCTCGTAAGCTTTCTTCGCCTCCGCCTGCTCGATGTGCTCCGTGGGCAGCTTCACCTTGATGAGGTGGGCCCCCAGTTGCGCGGCGATGTGCGCGGCGTAAGCAGCGACGTCGATGGCAGTTTCACCTTCCTTCGTCAGGCTTGTGCCGCGCGGATAAGACCAGACCACCACGGCCAGCCCGTGGGCCTTCGCCTCTTCCGCCAGCTCGCGCAGTTGCTGGTACATGGTCTGCGCGTGCACTGAACCGGGATAAATGGTGAACCCGATCGCCGCACAGCCGAGGCGGAGCGCATCTTTCACGCTGGCGGTCACCGCCGGAATCGGGTCCTTTTCGTCGTGTAGCACGTCGTGGCTGTTCAGCTTCAGGATGAGAGGAATCTCGCCCGCGTGCCGAGCGGCTGCCGCCTCGATGAACCCCAGGGGCGCCGCATAGGCGTTGCAGCCCGAGTCAAGCGCCAGCTCAAAGTGATAGTTGGGGTCATATCCGGGCGGGTTCACGGCGAAGCTGCGTGCCGGGCCGTGCTCAAACCCTTGGTCCACAGGCAGAATCACGAACTTGCCGGTGCCCGCCAGGCGCCCGGTGTTTAGCAGGCGCGCAATGTTGGTCTTCGTCCCAGGATTGTCGCTTTCATACCAGCTCAGGATTTCGCGCACTCGATCAGTGTTCCTCACTGCCATTTCATTGCCTCCGGCTCAGTAATCAAGAGTTGTGATAGCCCTTCAAGATTACAGTTCGTGTAAGGGTCGTGCAAGGAGAAATTTGACGCTGGCCAAGATGTCAGAGTGGGCCTTCGTAGCGCCGGCCTTTAGGCCGGCACTTTCTTTCTCGGCCATGTGACGTGGGCGTGTGCCGTAACATGGGCGTCCCGCCCGTGAAGTATGTAGCGGCGATTTCATATCGCCACGAGGCATCGCCGAAGCCCACGGGCCGCAACGGCCGTGCGAGGACAACCCGGATATTCGCAGACATCAAAGCTCGATGTCTGCGCCACCCGCGAAACGGAAAGCTACAGCCTTCAAGAGCAAGGCTGCACTACCTGCTATTTCTTGGAATTCTTGGAGGAGGTGGTTTGGGACGAATTCTTCTTTGATCCGCTGGCTAGATCCTTCACAACCTTTTCCCACCTTGACAGGTCGGCAAGCCTCGTGTCGTTTCGAGAAGGGTACCTTTCCTCCCACGTTAGCGTGTTAAGAGGGCTCGCTGCGGAGACTTTCGGCATACTCATCCCCCTTCTGGAGTCAAACTGCCATTTGCGGCGTCAAGTAAAAATTCCAGAAAGAATTAGTTAACTTCCTGTCTTCAGTTACAACCCGATACGGACTGTTCGAGATCTTCTCTCGAAGTTCGGTCATCATATAAGGATGCTTTATCGAAAACAAGAGTTTATTTGTCAAGATCCCGTACAATATTTTCGCACATTGCTCAGCACTTCTCACCACGAGTACTCCATGTGCAACCCCATCTGTTAGATGCACTTGTATGGCCAAGGGGTGCGTCTCCCTGAGGGTTAATGCCCGTTTGTTAAAATAGTGTCTCTCCACAATGGCCAACACAGTGCATAGGTCAAAAAAATGCTTTCCAAGTGATGACTTGATCCCCTTCTCTTCATTTTCAAAAAGGTTGAAGGTCCGCCGACTGGTTGCTTCTCGAAACTTCAGGAAGAGTTGATCCTTCCATGCAATGACGTCGTGACTTTTGGAAAATGCGCCTTTCAACACTTTGTTCCCAAACATAGCTGCCAGTTCGGATTGACACTCCGGAATCGTAAAGAACTCATCGGCTTCAAGTTGCAACCAGCGCTTGCGAATGTAGTCCAGCGGTAGCTTGGATATCCGCCTAGCATGATCCTTCACACCCTTGACTTCGGGCACGTAGGCAATTACAGGCTTACCTTGCGCTAATGTGGATGCAAGCTCGGAGTCTTTACCTAAAGTGTCAGTCTCTTGAGCCAGGTAAAGTGTGCACGAGGCCCGCTTGAGCATGAGCCCCTCTACAAGGCCCTTGTCAATTCTGTTTGTCGTGTACGACTGCGTGGGATCGAAATACCTGAGTTTTAGCGATTTGAGTGGGCCTTTGCGTTTGAAGACTTGTCTCAAGAAATCGAAGCATGCTTCGTACTCCCACCGTTCCCGCATGGACGTTGCGACGTATACGTCCATGTAATCCCAAGTCAAGTAGACATCAGTGTTTCGTTTGCCCAGCTCGCGGACTCTTGAATAATCCGCCCGGTAGGCCTCGAGGAAGTGGACTATACGGGGCAGCTCGGACAACCACTTCGAAGCATCTAGACTTGGAGATTTGGCCTTCTTCTTCACCCTACGCAAGAAGGCCATGGCACCATCCCGCACTCGCCGAGTCACGTCGTCAGCTGCCTCCTTCCCACGATTCTGCAGAAGCTCGTCGCTGTCTTTCACTCTGTACCGCTTATACTCATCCTCACGGAGTATTCGCTCTTTCCATTCCAAAACATCTTTCGAATCGATCGCTTGGACTTTTGACAAGATAGCGAGGAATGTGGCGGAGTCCTCGTCATACTTGCCAGCAGAAAGGTATCCGAGAAGCCATGTCCGCTCTTTTTCGATTGGAGAGATTCGAATCGACTTCAGCGGTCGATCACAAAATCTCCTCCGAACGTCCTTTGTTGGAAGTATGCAGTGTTTGGTGACCCTGCGTTTGAATTCTTCCGGCGGTGTACGCACAGAAGATAGTTTCTGGTACGCGAAACGGAAATTCCCGAATTCGAGCATGGCAAATCCGCGGAACTTCTCGATCCCCTCCTTTAGTCTACCGATTGGAATTGCGCCGGCTCGGGCTTCCGCCCGGAAGAAAAAATCAAAGAAATGACTGCTGACCCGCTCCTGATTCAGGACAAGAAGAATCTCATTAAACTGCTCATAGTTAAGCTTGCTTGTCTGCGACAGGATCGCGGAAAGGAACGTAGTCTCTTGTTTTTCCGGCTTAATATCTCGCCCGCACATGAGCCTGATTAGCTCGACAAAATCTTCGGTGTCCGACGTATTCAGTCTTCGAACATCCTCGTCAATAAATCGCATCTGGAAAGACCCTCCAAGCGATCCGCACGGCCGCACCGCATTCATCGCGCTCATTGCGATGTGTGCGGGTGACTGCGTCTTCTTAAACGCGGCGCATGCGACCACCTTTACTATCTAGATAGGGAGCACGAATTTTACCGCCGCGTCAGCATTCCCATATACAACTACTCGGAGGGCGTTGCAAGGGATAAGAGGACAGGTGCTAGGTTCTAGGGACTGGGGACTAGGGAAAAGCCATCGGATCATCCGGCGATTGAGGCACCGAACTCTACACCCTCAGACCCAAAGGGTTTTGAGGGCAGTTCCCACACGTTGAAAATCCTTATCACTCGTGACGAGAGCGGCTTTCCGGGCCTGGGCGAGGGCGCCGGCGAAGCAGTTCTTCGTCGTTCCAAATCGCCAAGCCGCAGACTTACATTACAGGTCTGCGCTACCGGCTTGATGGCCGGGACGTATTGCTCAGGGCCATGGTCTGGGTTCATGCCGGAGCGGGTCCGGGCGCCGGCGCCTGCCTGGCCCGTTGCTCCAGTTCGCGGAACTAGCGTGAGACTCCCGCCAGGGTGTTGTACAGATCATACGAAGGTGTCTGCTCGCGCACTGCCTCGTTGTACGCCACAATCATGGCCACCGTCGCAAACGGGTCCACCAAGGCCCACTTAGCCACGTTGGCGATGAGCCAAGCAGCCACGAAGGCGACGAAGCCGAGAAACAGCGGCAACCCCGGCTTGCCTCTGCCTGCCAGCGATGCCAGTGGCAAGAGGGCAAGAAAACTGACCAGGAAGATCACAAGCCAACTGGTCATCACGATCAGGACAACTCCTACTGCCCTCCACAGGATCTTCTTCCAGCTCTGCGCATAGAGGACCACGCCGTCCGCCGCGGCGCGCCACACATTCTGGTCTTCGTGGATGAGGATGTAGCTTAGGACTGCCTCATCAATGTAGTTCCCTGCCAGGGACAAGACGCGATAGGCAAAGCTCAAAAGGAGTTTCGCCCCGGGGATGACAGCGAGAAAGGAACCGAGGCGCGTGAGCCAGCGGAGGATCTGGCGCACCGAGCCGGCTACCAGCGCATCCACGCCGACCAAGACGCTCGTGGTGGCAAAGTGCTTGAGCACTTTGTCCTTCCCGTACGCGACCTGGTTGACGCCGGCGGGCAGCGCACCTTTCTGCACCAACTCGGTAATCACCGCCACGTGGCCAGCCTTAATCAAGTAAAGCACATAGCGCTCCGCGAGTCTTTTCAAACCCCAGAGAATCCCGATGGCGATAAGCAAAATGACGAAGACAGCTCCGCCCGCCTCCTTAAAGAGGCGCGTGGCGAGATAACCAAGGAACGCCATGAAACCTATGACGAGCAGGGCGACCAGACCAAAGATCGCGTAGGCCACCAAGCGCATCAGTACATAGGGTAAAGTCCGCATGAAGATGCTTGACGTGGACATGTTCCCCTCCGCCTAGCCACACAGGCTCACGTTTTCGCGAGATAGGAATCAGAGTCTATCGGAATCCGGCCTCGCAGCAAAGCGACACTCTGTCTGGCCTGCTGGCTCACCCCGTCTCCGAGGGCACCTCCCTCGCCGCTAAATGCCGTCACGAGCGCGTGGAATCTGCGCGGATTTTGAAGTGCCGCAAGCGTATAATCCCCTCACACCGAGTGAAAGGAGGATCTATGGCCAAGGAATCGGAAATCAATCGTCGAGACTTCTTGAAATCCACCACACGCGGCGCCAGCCTCGCGGCGCTCGGCGGCGTCAGCTTTATCGTTCACCCCGAGAGAGTGTTCGGGGCCAACGACCGCGTGCGCGTCGCCGTCGTGGGCCTACACGGGCAGGGTTGGGCACACGTCGAGGAATACGCGAAGCTGAAGGACGTCGAAGTCGTCGCGCTGTGTGACGTGGACGAAAACGTGTTGAACCAGCGGCTCGCTGAAATGGCCAAGCTGGGTCTGCGGGAGCCCCAGACGTACGTGGACCTGCGAAGGGTGTTGCATGACTCGTCCATTGACGCAATCTCCATCGCCACGCCCAATCACTGGCACTCGTTGCAGGCCATTTGGGGATGCCAGGCGGGCAAGGACGTTTACGTGGAGAAGCCGATGTCCCACAACTGGTGGGAAGGGCGGCAACTGGTGCGCGCCGCGCGGCAGTACAGCCGCATCGTTCAGCACGGCACCAACAGCCGTTCCGGAATGGCTATGCGGGAGGGGATGCAGAAGATCCGCGAGGGCCTGATCGGCGAGGTCTACATGGCGCGGGGTTTGTGTTTCAAGTGGCGGAAGAGCATCGGTAAGGCTCCCCAGGAGCCGGTCCCGGCAGGCGTGGACTACGACCTGTGGACGGGTCCGGCCCCGATGAAGCCCTTCACGAGAAACCGGTTTCACTACAACTGGCACTGGATTTGGGATACCGGGAACGGCGATTTCGGCAACCAGGGCATTCACGAACTCGACGTGGCGCGCTGGGGGCTCGGCGTGAAATATCCGAACAAGATCTCGGCCCTCGGCGGGCACTTCATGTTCGACGATGACCAGGAAACGCCCAATACCCTCAACGTCGCCTACGAGTTCGTTCTGCCCGGTGGCAAACGCAAGATGATGGTGTTCGAAGTCCGCCACTGGATCTCCAACCACGAAGCCTTGATTGGTGATCCGAACTTCGGCGGGGGCGAGGTCCCGGTGGCTCTTGGCAATGTAACGGCTGCGGCGCCCGGCAAGCAGAAGGGGCCGCAGAACACCATCGGAAATATCTTTTACGGCTCGAAAGGCTATATGGCCATGAATGGCTATGACGCCTACCGGACCTGGCTCGGCGAGGAGCAGGAACCCGGGCCGCGGGCGGCTGCTGACGGCAATAACTGGGCCAACTTCATCGACTGCGTCCGCAGCCGGAAGCAGGAGGACTTGAACGCCCCCATCGAGGAGGGCCACATTTCCTGCACGCTGCTGCACCTGGGGAATGTGTCCTATCGCCTGGGTCGCACGCTGCGTTTTGACCCCGAAAAGGAAACGGTGATCGGCGACGAAGAGGCCAACCGCATGCTGCGCGGCACCTATCGCGCTCCCTACGTCGTGCCCGAAAAACTGTAGGGTTCAGGCCGGGGAGGGGGTCGCTGAGGCAAGCGCCCCTCCCGGACCTGCTCAGCCCGGATTTCCGATTTGAGTCTCGGCTACTGAATCTCTGCCGATCTCCGGCGGCTCAATTCATGTGGGTTTCAACGTGCTGAAGACGCTCCCGAAGTCAGCACCCTGTGGGTGAGAAACAAAACCAGCCCTTTCAGCTCTCCTTCAACGCCTCTCTCAAGGTCGATTTTCAGGGATCACGAGTCACCTCCGACCTGCCTGCGGCAGGCAGACGGTGGCCTGATCCTGGTGCGGGAGTTGGATGAACGTCTGGGATTCAGCGAACTCATCCAGCAACACTTGACCGACCCTCGGGGGAAGAACACCCAGTTGCTCCTCGCTGACCAGCTTGCAGCAGCGGCTGGTGAAGACCGGCGGACGACTGGTGAAACATGCGCGTTATTACTGGCTGCTGCTGGCAGAGGGGCATCTCACGCGGGGGTGTTTTGGCAGCATGCTTCGAAAGATTGCGGCGCTGCCGCAGCCGGACGGGTAGCGAACCAGGAGAGACAGCGAAGCGAGCCCCCCGAAGTGATCCCGTCGGGACAAGTGTCAGCGGCCAGGCAAGGTTGGAGGCGAGAAACAGACGAAACAAGTCAGCGAAACTGCCAAACGAGCCTCCATGCGACCCGAGGGCGGCTATGTCGATCCGAACTTGACGCGAGAGGGCGGCAGGCGTAGGGTTTTCGCGTAGAGATAAAGTTGAAATCGGAAATTCCGGATGAAAACGGAAATCCCGGACAAAAGGAGATACGACCATGCCTACGTACATTACATTGGCACGGTGGACCCAACAGGGCATCGAGAAAGTCAAGGAAAGTCCCGCCCGGCTCGATGCATTCAAGAATCTCGTTAAATCTGCGGGCGGAGAAGTGAAGGGGTTCTACATGGTGACGGGGCGGTACGACATCGTGACCATTACCGAGGCGCCGAACGATGATGTAGTGGCCAGAATAGCTCTCGCGACGGCCTCAAAAGGGGGTCTCAGGACGGAGACCCTCCGGGCGTTTACAGAAGAGGAATACCGGAAGATCATCGCGGCTCTGCCGTGAGAAGTTCAGGCTTCTGACGAGCCGAGTTGCTGCACATAAGCGTTTAAACCAGCCGTAGAAGGAAACGAGGAAGGCATCGCGCTTCAAGAGGCGGTGCATCTCGCGGAACGCGGGGGCGAGCCAGGCGTCCTCGCGGTCGTTGGGGAAAGCCCTGCCGTTTCTGCCCTTGTGGTCCACGAGGTACGGCGGGTCGGTCACGATGAGGTATCAAATCCTTGAAGGAGAATAGAAGTGAATAAGCAGCAGACAGCAAGAAACAGCCCCACTTTGAAAAAAGACGATTTGATTGTCATCACCGGAGCGGGCGGGTTCATAGCTGGGGCACTGACCAGATATTCCCACGACCAGGGATTCACCCGAATCCGGGCCATTGATAAGAAGCCCTTGCCAGAGTGGTACCAGAGAGTGCCGGGCGTTGAAAATCTGTCCATGGATCTGAGTGAGAAAGAAAATTGCGTAAGGGCC